>RRZU012170616.1_pt1 | contig 13882 bp, 12 predicted proteins | sample 2165561 | NCBI WGS metagenome assembly RRZU01 (sample SAMN10456909, study PRJNA506462) | wastewater metagenome | isolation source: wastewater sludge | place: USA: Moscow, Idaho
GCAAACGCACGTTTCAAATGGCGTTGACCTACAACTATGCAGGCGCATCGGCTGAATTGCAACAACAGCAAGCCGATTTTGAGCAGGTGTTGTACAACTTGCGCAATGTCGGGCAAAACAAGTTGTTTCTACCCAAGAATGCTTCCTTGCGCACACAAGTTGATAAAATCGAGCGCGATTGGCGTGAACGCATGGTGCCGTGGTACGCGCAATTGCAATCCCAACGCCAGTCCATCAATACCAGCAACCGACAGATGATTGATGCCTATGCCAACGACATCAATCGTTTGGTCAAACTCATCGAAGAAGACAACACGCGTAATATTCAACTGTTGCGCCTGTTTCAAATGCTCTTGATTTTCATGACCTTTGTCACCGCACTCACAGGTATCTATTTCACCTATCGACTGGTGATTCGCCCCTTGGATACCTTACGCGGCGGGATTGTACGCTTGGCTTTGGGCGATTTGAACGCACGGGTACGCAAAAGTTCGAGCGATGAATTTGGCTTGGTATCCGATGGGTTTAATCAAATGGCGCAAAGTCTACAAGACATTCACAATAACTTAGAGCAAAAAGTCGCGGATAAAACCCAAGCCCTCGCCAGCAAAAATCACGAATTATCCAACCTCTATGCCGTGACCGCTTTTTTGCACGAAGCGCACAGCATTGAGGATATGGGGCAGGGCTTTGTCGCGCGCATGGTGGCGATGACGGGCGCGCAGGGCGCATCGATACGGTTGTTGGATACGCCAAGTAAAACCCTGAGTTACGTCGCCATGCAGGGTTTACCCGATGAAATGCTCAAGTCCAATGCGCAGTGTAGCCACCCACAGCAATGTCAATGCAGCGTGCTGACGCAACAATTTTTTGAGCCCAAACACATGATTCAAGTGCGCCAAAATATGAAACCGCAAGAGCAATTGCCTTGCTGTGTGTCAGGGTTCAGCAGTGTTTGCGCCTATCCCATCCGCTTTATCGCTCAGGATTTGGGGTTGTTTACCTTGTATTTCACCGATGACACAAGCATGGATGAGGAAAGCGCGCGACTCATCGAAGCCCTGTGCGCACAGTTGGGCGTGGCGATTGAAAATCAAAGACTGATTGCCCGCGACCAACAATTCGCCGTGTCCGAGGAGCGCAACTTGATGGCGCAGGGTTTACACGATTCGATTGCACAAAGTCTGTCTTATTTGAATTTACAAATCCAGATGCTTGAATCGTCCATACAAAATCAAGAGTCCCAAGCCGTGGATGAGTATTTAACCTCGATTAAGCATGGCATTGCCGAGTCGTATGAAGATGTGCGTGAACTGTTGCTAAACTTTCGCACGCGCTTGTCGGAACAAGATTTTAATTCAGCAGTACACATGGTGCTGCAACGCTTTGAAGCGCAGTCCCATGTGCAAACGCGCTTGAGTATGACAGGCGAGGGCGTGCCATTGTCACCGCGCCAGCAATTACAAGTAATCTTCATATTGCAAGAAGCACTCTCAAATGTGCGCAAACACGCGCAAGCCACGCTGGTTGTGATTGACATCGACAATCAAACCGATTTTAATTTGCGCATCGTGGACAACGGTATGGGCTTTGATGCGCAGAGTATTGCGCACAAGCAATCGCATCACGTCGGTACATCCATCATGCAAGAGCGCGCGCGACAAATTCACGCACACATACAGATTACATCACAAGTAGGGCAAGGCACACAGGTGCAATTGACCCTACCCAACGCACAAAGGGTCGTGTTATGAAACAGATTAAAATCGTACTGATTGATGATCACGAGTTGTTTCGCAGTGGGCTAAAAAGCATCCTGCAAAAACAAGAGGATTTTGAGGTGATTGGCGAAGCATCCGATGGGCTTGCAGGGGTGAAAATGATTGCTCAATCGCAACCCGACATGGTGCTGCTTGATTTGGATATGCCCGTGATGCACGGCAAAGAAGCCCTCGCGCAAATTATTTCCGAGCATCCTGAATTGGCGGTACTCATGCTCACCGTGTCCGAGGATGGTGCAGATTTGGCCGACTGTATGCGCATGGGCGCGCGGGGCTATTTGCTCAAAAACATCAACGTGGAATTTTTGCTCACCGCCATACGCCGTGCAGTGGATGGTGATTCAGTGCTCTCACCCGAGATGACCACCAAGTTGGTTGCGCGTTTGCGCTCACCCGAGTTGCCTACGTACCCCAAAGAAATCGACAGCCTCACGCCGCGCGAGCGTGAAACCCTCAAATGGCTGGCAACAGGTGTGTCGAACAAACACATCGCGCGCCACATGAATGTCGCTGAGTCCACCATAAAGGTGCATGTGCAAAGCATCTTGCGTAAACTCAACCTCATTAGTCGTGTGCAAGCAGCGGTGTATGCGGTAGAACATGGGTTGGATAAGTAAAAAGTATTCGTTATTGTTCGTGATTGACGACTTACATCACGTACTGACATTAAAAAGTAAAGGAATTTCATGCCGCGCTACCATACGCCCGATGTTTCTCGCGAACAAATTGCCCAAGTGATGGATGATTTTTATGCAAGAGTCCAACAGCATCCTATGCTCTCGCCTGCGTTTGCGGTGGTGCAGGATTGGTCACACCATAAAGCCGTACTCACCCATTATTGGTGGATGGCACTTGGCGGTGAGCCGTATATGGAATACACCTATGATATTGGGCACAAACATCGACAGGCGGGCTATACACCTGAGTTGCTCAATGAATATTGGATGCCATTATTTGAGCAAACTGTGCGCGCGCACATTGCGCCCGAATGGGCAGAGATTTGGCTGAACCAAGCGCGCAAAATTGGCGGCATGATGAATCTTGTTGACGATTATTGGCGTTCACTGCAAACTCGATGAAGCACATTTATTTTGGCAGGCATGGAGCCTAAATTTGTGCGGCGCACACATCATTCAAAAGCCTTATATTAGACGGCATTGTGGGTAGGTAAGTTTAATCAAATAAGAGAAGTTGGTGTTTTAATTTCGTTATATATCAATCACTTAAAATCAATCATGACCAGCAAAGTCATATTGCATCAATAAAATTTGCGCACGAGCGTTCATTTGTGCGCTGCAATGTTTTGTTATTCTGCCGCATCTATACGGAGGATAACATGCTACACAACCGAACCATTCTAATTTCTGGATTATTGTCCAAACGTTCCATCGCCTATGGTATTGCACAGTGGTGTTTTGAGCAGGGTGCACAACTGGCATTCACTTACGAAAATGAGCGAGTGCGCGAGCGCGTGGCAGAATTGGCGAACTCATTTCATTCGAATATTCTCATTGCCTGTGATGTGTCAAATGACCACAGTATTGAGCACTGTTTTAGCCAGCTGGCACAGCACTGGACACACCTTGATGGCGTGGTACATGCCGTCGCCTATGCACCGCGCGAGGCGATTGCGGGCGATTTTTTGGATGCGTGTACCCGAGAAAACTTTCGCATTGCCCACGATATTTCAGCCTACAGTTTCTCAGCTATGCTCAAAGCGGCACGTGGTTTACTACACGATGGCTCTTCTGCCTTGACCATCAGTTATTTGGGTGCACGGCAGGTTTTGCCGAACTATAACCTCATGGGTTTGGCCAAGGCTTCTTTGGAAGCAAGCGTGCGTTATTTGGCGCAGGAATTGGGCGCACACAGTATTCGTGTGAATGCGATTTCAGCAGGACCGATAAAGACTTTGGCGGCAGCAGGCATCAAAGACTTTGACAAAATTTTTAATGTGGTGCAATCGCAATCCCCTCTACAACGCAATATCACCATCGAGGATGTGGGTAAAGCAGCCACCTTTTTATTGTCCGATTGGGCCAGCGGTATAACGGGCGAGGTGATTTTTGTCGATGGCGGTTATCGTCAAGTGGTCAGTGGTTTGCAACATAAACAGGAGGCATGATGAACCCAACAATCCAGCATTTTAAAATAGGTTCAACTGAACTTTTGCCGATTGTGCAAGGCGGTATGGGCATCGGTATCTCAGCACATCGATTGGCCAGCGCGGTGGCACGTGAAAATGGTATGGGTACCATCGCCAGTGTCGATTTACGTCATTTGCATGCAGATTTGTTGGCAGAATCTCTGCGTGAGCCCAATGAAGATAAATACAACCGTCTAAATTGCACAGCATTGGATAGAGAAATCAAGCAAGCACTGCATGACAGCCAAGGTCGCGGGATGATTGCCGTTAATGTTATGAAAGCGGTCAAAGACCATGTGGCTTTGGTGCGCCAAGCCTGTGAATCTGGGGCACACGCGATTGCGATGGGTGCGGGATTGCCCTTGGAGTTACCCGATTGGACGCGCAACTTTCCCAATATCAAGTTATTGCCCATACTGTCCGAATCGCGCGGTGTTGGCATTGTGCTCAAACGATGGATGAAGAAAAATCGACTGCCCGATGCGGTGGTCATCGAGAATCCGCAATATGCCGCAGGGCATTTGGGTGCGAGCCAGTTGAGTGAGGTCAATCTTGAGAAATTTGAATTCAAACGTGTGCTCAACGAGATATTTGAATTGTTCAAACAATTGGATTTGGAGCGTGAAAATATCCCCATTATCGTTGCTGGCGGTTTGGCATGTGTGCATAAAATCAAAACCGCCCTCTACGAATGGGGTGCATCCGCAGTGCAAATCGGCTCAGCATTTGCGGTTACGCATGAAGGAGATGCACAGGATGGTTTTAAGCAAACGCTTTTACACAGTTCTCCCCATGAAATAGCAGAATTTATGTCTGTAGCGGGTTTGCCCGCGCGGGGAATTAAAACGCGCTTTCTCACCCAATATTTGAAACGTGAAGACAAGTTGCAAGCCCATGCCAAAGCAGATCCACGTCGCTGTGTACAAGGGATGAATTGTTTGAGCGTGTGTGGTTTGCGCGATGGTATTGCCAACATCGGACAATTTTGTATTGATCAAAAACTGGCCGCCGCATGGCGAGGGGAACGTGAAAAAGGTCTGTTTTTCAAAAGCAATGCACCATTGCCTTTTGGCAATAAGATGGTCAGTGTTCGTGAGACCATATCAAAATTAACACAAGAGTTGCCCATGTTTGCATAAAGGGTTTAAAGCAGGGCTGTTTTTGTTTTCCCCAAGCATTCACTTAACCGCGTTTACCGTCCAATCGAGAATGCAGCAAAATTAGCGCGTAGTGCCACACAAAACACGCAAAGGCGAGCACCCACAGCAGCAGCGCGCCATCAATTAAATACAGGTACGCGCTGTTCCAAACCGCTGCCACAGCACGCAATAAAGCCGCGCAGGCAATCAAGCCAAACACCCACGGCATCAGTCGTGGGGCTTTGAGCATACGCCCTGTGTGTCCAAGCGACACGCGTGACATCATCGACACAATCAATCCTGTCACCGCACCGATGGTCAATACGTGTAATGCGCCTGAGCGCGGATAACCCAAAGCAATTAAACCACAGGCAATCGGCAGACACACGAAACTTAAGTGTAAAGACCACAGCAAAGGATTTTTCAAACTGAATGTCCAACCCCACATATTCCAACGATAGAACAACAATCCCGCCGTAACTGCCGACATCATGCGCAAAAATACAGGCATGTCAATCAACCACACCAGTGCAACCAGCAGCAAACCTGTCGTGCTGGCACGAACCAACCAAGTGGGTTCAGGCGTGCGTTTAAATTGGGTTGCGCCTTGGGTAAAGGCAGGAATCACGCGCCCGCCCATGAGGTTAATCACAACGGCAATCACCCACAGAGAGGCATCATGAATGCGCGTAGTGATGTCTAAATGACCTGTGATGTACGTAAAATAACTGAATCCATTGAGCATGGCAAACCCTGCGAGGATGAGCACGAAAGGCGCGTTGCGCCATTGCTTGGCTTTAAATACCATGCGCGCCATCACCGCCATGACTGCTAAATTCGCCAAAACATCACACATCGCCCAAATCAGTAGCGGCACTTGGGGTAAAAATGCCAAACCCAAACGGGGCAATAACCACAACAGCACCAAAATCAACAATGGCAGCCCACGCGGACTGGCAACGCCTGTCCAGTTTTGTCCTGCGGTGAGCAAAAAACCGTAGATGATGGCGAGCGCAAAGCCAAAAATCATTTCATGGGCGTGCCACCAAATCGATGCGGTTTGACCCAGCACGATGCCATGCAAAGCCAAAACCCACGGGATGACCGCGAGCAGGGCGAATACCCCACCGAGCAGAAAAAACGGACGAAAGCCCAATTCAAATAAAGCGAATTTGGGCGTGCTGTGAACGTCTTTTCGTGTCAGATCTTCGATGGAGAATAGTTGGCTCATATGCTTTCAATGATGGGTGTTTGATGGGTATTTCTAAGATTTCAAGTATGTTCAGTGGGCTGACAATATTTAGTGTGACCACATCATACAGACTCACAACCATAAAACCAACCTACCCAAAAGAACTACACGCCCACCCCCATACGCTTGATTTGAATCCCCATTCAGCGAATGGTTATCCCGCACCACACGGCGTATTCTGCCAACATCACCCCCGAATATGGAGAAAATAATGATTCAAGATAGACTCACCAAACGCCATGCGTGGAGCGTGCTGATTGTCAGTACATTTGCGTTCACCATTTGTTTTATGGTGTGGATGATGTTTGCTGTGCTCGGTGTGCCCCTGCAAAAAATATTGGGTTTGAATGAAACCCAAACCATGATTTTGGCGGCAACACCCGTGTTGTCTGGCTCACTCATCCGTGTACCCTTGGGTATTTGGACTGATAAATATGGTGGACGGATGGTGTTTTTTGTGTTGATGATAGCCACCGTGATTCCGATTTATATGATGCAGTATGCCACGGCGTATTGGCACTTCATCGTGATTGGCTTGTTTATCGGCTTGGCGGGCGGGTCGTTCTCGGTTGGTACACCGTATGTGGCGCGTTGGTTTGAGCGTGATCAACAGGGCATGGCGATGGGGATTTTTGGTGCGGGCAATGCAGGCTCGTCGCTGACCAAATTGATTGCACCCACCATCATCGCGTGGGCAGGTTGGCAAATGGTTCCGCAAGTCTATGCGGGCATTATGCTGGCGACAGCGATTTTGTTTTGGGTATTCAGTTACAGCGACCCCAAGCATTTGGTCTCATCCAATGTCACGCTGGCTTCGCAACTCAAATTGATGAAAGACCCTGCGGTTTTGCGCTACTGCCAGCTGTACTCGGTGGTGTTCGGCGGCTACGTCGCGCTTGCGCTGTGGATGGTGAAATATTATGTCAATGAGTATGGCTTTGGTTTGGCTCAGGCAGGGTTTCTTGCGATGTGTTTTTCTTTGCCTGGTGGTGTGTTGCGCGCATTCGGTGGGTATTTGTCGGATAAATTTGGCGCGCTTAAAGTGACTTGGGCGGTGATGTGGGTCTGTTGGGTGGCATTTTTTGTGCTCTCATATCCGCAGACCGACTTGGTGGTGCAAACCACGATGGGGCCCAAATCCATGCACATTGGTTTGAATGCCACTTTGTTTACCATTATTTTGTTTGGGGTGGGTATTGCGATGGCTGTGGGCAAGGCCTCGGTGTTTAAATTCATTGCCGATGAGTTTCCAAATGACATTGGTGCGGTCTCTGGGGCAGTCGGTTTGGCAGGCGGTTTGGGTGGTTTTTTCTTGCCAATTATGTTTGGTGCGTTGGTGGATTTGACGGGGGTGCGCTCGACTTCGTTTATGTTGCTGTATGGCACGGTGTGCGTGAGTTTGGTGTGGATGTATTTCTCGCTCCGTGGTGTGCGCAATAAGCAGATTAAGCAAGCGGTTTAATATCAAAATTCAAGGAGTTTCAAATGGCAAAATTACTCACCACATGGACACCTGAGGACAAATCCTTTTGGCAGTCCACGGGTAAATCGATTGCGCGGCGCAATTTATGGCTGTCTGTGCCTGCATTGTTGCTCGCTTTCGCGGTCTGGCAGGTGTTGTCGGTGACGTTGACTTATTTGCCCAATGTGGGTTTTAAGTACAGTAAAGAGGAGTTGTTTACCCTCGCGGGTTTGCCCGCTTTGTCGGGCGCGACCTTGCGCATTGTGTATTCGTTCGTCGTGCCGATTTTTGGTGGACGACGTTGGACGGCTTTCTCAACCGCGACTTTACTCATTCCTTTAATCGGGTTGGGCTTTGCGGTGCAAGACCCGAGCACACCTTTGTGGCAAATGCAGATGTGGGCGTTGTTGTGTGGTTTTGGTAGTGCCAATTTCTCTTCATCCATGAGCAATATCAGTTTCTTTTTCCCTAAATCCGAAAAAGGCACAGCGCTGGGCATCAATGCAGGCTTGGGTAATCTGGGTGTGTCGGTGGTACAGTTTGTTGTTCCTGTCGTGGTGACGATGGGCATGTTTGCTTTGGGCGCAGATGCTCAGGTGTATACCAAGGGCGCGGAAGTGAAAAATGTTTGGGTGCAGAACGCGGCATTTTTCTGGGTTCCATTTGTGGCGTTTTTTGCCATCAGTGCGTGGTTTGGTATGAATGATATTGCCAGCGCGAAAGCTTCGTTCAAAGAGCAATCGGTGATTTTTAAACGTCGTGATACGTGGCTGATGTGTATTTTGTATCTGGGTACATTTGGCTCATTCATCGGTTTTGCTGCGGGTTTTGGATTGCTGATGAAAAGTCAGTTTCCACAAGTCAATGCCACACAATACGTGTTTCTCGGTGCGCTCATCGGTGCGATTTCGCGTGTGATTGGCGGTAAGGTATCGGATAAGCTTGGCGCGGCGCGTGTGACCACCTTTGTGTTTATCGGTATGATTGTTGCGGTGATGGGGGTAATTAACTTTCTGCCCGTTAAAGGCGTGGACGGCTCGGGCAGTTTCCGTGGCTTCTTTGTGTGCTTTATCGCGCTGTTTGCCTTAACAGGTGTGGGCAATGCCTCGACTTTTGCACAAGTGCCGAAAATTTTCTTTGCCGTTGCCAAACAGGTTTTGGGGAGCAAAGCCACCCCTGCGCAATTGGAATTAAATTCAAATAAAGAAGCCGCCGCAGTACTGGGTTTTAGCGCGGCTATAGGCGCGTATGGCGGATTTTTTGTGCCAAAAAGTTATGGCATGTCAATTAGCGCGACAGGTGGAGTCAAAGCCGCACTGGTTGCATTCATTGTGTATTATGTGCTGTGCTTGGTCATCAACTGGTGGTTTTATTCGCGCAAAGGTGCGCCAACACCCTATTAATTCACCTTGGGTGGGTAATGGTTTTGCTGGATGATGGATGGTATGGGGTGATTTGAGATGGATATGGTGTTTGAGCCTTGGCTGACCACACTCGTCATTGCGCTGTTGATGGGGTTGGTGGCGTTGTTGTATGCCAGTGTTGGGCACGCAGGTGCATCGGGTTATTTGGCCGTGATGGCACTGATTGGTGTCGCTCCGATGGTCATGAAACCCACCGCCTTGGTGCTCAATATCATCGTGTCGCTTATTGCTGTGGTGCAATATTATCGAGCAGGTGCATTTTCATGGCGCATCTTTTTGCCGTTGGCACTGACTTCAATTCCCTGCGCCTACCTCGGTGGCTATCTGAGTTTACCCGCGCATTGGTATAAGCCCATCGTTGGCATGGTGCTGATTTATGCGGTATTTTACTCATTTCGTCGTTCCTACCAAACCATCGCCCATGAGCTCAAACCCGTAGCACCCTTGACGCTGGGCATCGTCGGTGCGGTACTGGGACTGCTTTCTGGACTCACGGGCGTGGGGGGCGGTATATTCCTCAGTCCGTTGCTACTGCGCATGAATTGGGCACCCGTGCGTGTGATTTCAGGCGTGGCGGCGATGTTTATCTTGGTCAACTCGGTATCGGGCTTACTCGGCGTACTCAGTCATCAGTCAACACTCTCACCCAGTTTACCCTATTGGGCGTTTGCAGTTGTTGTGGGTGGGTTTGTCGGCGCGCATTTGGGAAGCAAACGCTTAAACACCGTGCTGATTCAGCGCGTATTGGCTGTGGTTTTGTTGGTTTCTGGGTTGAAGATGATTTTGTTATGATGGGTGAATTCAAGCACGAAGTGCAACGCTGTTAAAAAGACTTACTCAGAAAATAATCTTGAATCAATAAAATGCATCGTATATACTTTGATTGTTATTTTGTGTTGAAAATAACTTGCGATAGGTTGAGTGTTTTAAATCCACGTAAACATATTTTAAGGAGTATTTTTATGCAATATCGATTCAAAACATTTGCTGTGTTGACTATGGCGGTTTTATTGGGCAGTCAGACCGCAATTGCCAAAAGTACGGATACCGATGGCGATGGTAAATTCAGTAAGGCAGAAATTACAGCACAGCGTCAGGCGCAATTGGATAAAAAATTTGCGAAGTTGGATACTAATCAAGACGGTCAACTCACGATGGATGAACTTAAAGGCAAACGTGGTGGGGTTGCGAAAAGGGCCGACATCAATAAAGATGGCGTGATTACAAAAGAGGAAGCGCGTGCGCATTTATCAGATAATGTGGATAAATACATGCAAAAGAAAGATCTCAATGGCGATGGTTTTGTGGATAAGGATGAGCGAAAGCGCAAAGTAAAAAGCAACTCTAACTCTAATAAGAAGAGAGCAAAATCCTAAAGTGTGATTTTTTCGAGCGTTGTTTACACCTTTGGAGTTTTTGCTTACAAGACCAAAGCGTCAATTTCTCGTATTCTCAAGGATGAGAATCTCGCCGCAAAAGCGCATAGTTTTTGACAATATAAAAAGCCGATGGAAAATTCATTAAGCAAAAAATTCAAGCGATTTTAGCTAAGAAAGTGTAAACAGCGCATCGACCTTCTACAGGGCTCTGTGAATTTAACCGCCTAAACTGTCCGTGCAAACGAGGGCAAACCACCCAAAGCAGGGATGTATTGCTTTGGTAAAACACCCATGCAAACTTTTTTAGATAGCAAACACATCGCCATCAAAAAACAACTGAATCGGTCATTTCAGACAACCGATTCAGTTTTAGTGGCAGCCTAAAAACTGTCTGTCAGATAAGTCGTGTGGCTACTACACCTGTTTGAATTACTTCTTAAACGAATCCTGCAACTGTTTCAAATGGTCACGTTTTGCCATTTCCAATACTTGTGGTTTGACCGCTTCAAATGCAGGCACGTTTTGTGGCGCACGCGGTGCTTCAACCAGTTGAATCACATGATAACCAAACTGGGTTTTTACAGGTGCATCTGTGATTTGCTTGGCTTGCAGTGTGGCGGCTGCCTCTTTGAACTCAGGAACCCAAGCATCCAAAGGCATCCAACCCAAATCACCCCCCTTAACCGCTGATGCGGTGTCCTTAGATAATTTGGCTAAAGCTTCAAACTTCTCACCTGCTTTTAATTTAGCAATAATTTCTTTGGCTTTATTTTCATCATCTACTAAAATATGACGCAAATGATATTCTTGCCCTTTACTCACTTGCTCGTTATAAATCTTTTTCAACTCTTCGTCTGAAGGTTTGAAGGTCGCCATTTGTGCTTCTAAATATTTAGATGCCAAAGCCTGCTCTGCGCCAATTGCAGTTAAAATCTTCACATCGTCTTGTTTGTCCATACCGTCTTTGCGTGCGGCATCGGCCAATGCTTCTTGCTGTGCCAACTGTTCGCGAATGCGTTGCTTCATCTCATCGTTGACAGGTTGCTCGGGCGATTCTGCACTGATTTGTTTGACGATGGCATCTAATTTCTGATCCAATGTGAACTTGGTCGCGTCTTTATTGCACGCGGTCAGGCTTAACATCGCTAACATCATTACAACCCACAAATTTTTCTTATTCATCACTACCACATCCTTCGATTAAAATTGTCAAAAAACCACTACGCCACTTGCGCATCAATGCGCACAGCATGAATCTGATTAGGCATTAAGTCCAACAGAGCATTATAAATCAGTCGATGCCTTTGAACCGCGTTTATACCTGAAAATTGTGCAGAAACGATGCGGATAAATAGATGTTGTGCACCGCCCTGTGCTCCTGCATGACCAATGTGTTGCTCGCTTTCGTTGCGCACCTCTAAAAACATTGGCGAAAAAGCCTCTGTCAAACGCTGAAACACAATCTGCTCGACAGGATGAGTCATTGCTCATCTTTCGGCAGGTAACGGCTGACCCAGATGCCCTGCCCAAGCACAAACACCACTGTCAGTCCAAACGCCCAGAAGGTTTTAAAATTCACCCACACATCATAGTTGTAATAAGTGAAAATCCACCAATTCAGGCATCCCAAGCCAATAAAAAAACCACTCCATAACCAAGCCATCTTGTACCAAATTGGTTCAGGCAAAACCAGTTCATTGCCCATGAGTAATTGCAACATGTTTTTGCCAAAGCCCAACTGACCAATTAAAATCGCCGCACCCATACACCATTCTAAAATTGAAAATTTCCATTGAAAAAACTTGGGGTTGTCAAAAAACAGTCCCATTCCACCAAACACAAAAATCGATACAAAGCCAAACCAATGCATCGGTTGCAAAGGAATCTTTGCCAATTTCATCCACACTACTTGAATAGCGGTTGCCGCGATGGCGACTTTCACCGCAAACAGCATGTCATTGCTCCATTTGTATGCCACAAAAAAAGCAATCACCATTAAAAAATCAATCAAAACTTTCATCGTCAGTTGTCTCACATGAACATAAAGGGGGCATTGTACCTGTTTTAACCCCTCATAATGAAACTGCTGCATGGTAAATCAAGCGTCTTTTGGCGAGTAAAACAACGAAAATAGCGTCACACCCAGGCACTCGCGTTTACATCAGTCTGGTTATAAAGTACAATTGACGTTTTGCAAAATCATAAGTTGTCTTTTGCAATTGCGAGGGTGGCGAAATTGGTAGACGCACCAGGTTTAGGTCCTGGCGCCTTAAACGGGTGTAGGGGTTCGAGTCCCCTCCTTCGCACCAGATTTTTGAGAGATTGGTTTATTAAATCAATTTAGCATTTTTTTAATCGCTTCAATCCATATCAATTTCAGCACACATAAAGTCATTGAATGTATTGAGGCAACAACCACGAAAAGGTTCATATGACCACCGAAACAAACAACGAAATCATCGAGCAAGCGGCTCAAACCGAAGCACCCGCAGCCAAACCAACGATGACTGAATCACTCACACGCACCTTTGACTTCACCGTGAGCACCGCGCAAGTGGATGCGGCCGCGGACAAACGTTTGAAACAAATGGCTAAAACCGTGAAAGTAGCGGGTTTTCGTCCAGGTCATGTACCGATGGCGCGCGTCAAACAAATGTATGGTCAACAAGCCAAATGGGAAGCCTTGAACGACCAAGTGGGTGAAGAGTTTGCCAAAAAAGCAGTTGAACAAAAATTCCAAATCGTCGGCGCGCCGAATATAGAACCGATTGAAGCTCAAGATTCTGAAACGCAATTGGCATTCAGAGCCACGTTTGAGGTCTATCCTGAAGTGCCTGAAGTAAAATTGGCAGACATAGAAATCGAGCAAGCACAATGTACCGTGACTGAAGCCGATGTGACGCGCACCATTGATGTATTGCGTCAACAACGTGTGCAATACGTTGCCGCAGACAAAGCCGCCGAAAATGGTGACCAAGTAACCGTGGATTTCTTGGGCAAATTGGATGACGTGGCGTTTGACGGCGGCACAGCAAATGATTATGTCTTGGTATTGGGTCAAGGTCGTATGTTGCCCGAATTTGAAACCGCCATCATTGGTTTGAAAGCCACTGAAACACGCACCTTTGATTTGCCATTCCCAGCCGAATACCACAGCAAGGATTTGGCGGGCAAAACCGCGCAATTCACAGTGACGGTCAACGCGGTCGCAGCACCACAATTGCCTGAACTGAACGCTGAGTTTGCCAAATCTTTGGGCGTGAAGGACGGCGACGTGGAAAAAATGCAAGCCGACATTA
>RRZU012339133.1_pt1 | contig 13882 bp, 11 predicted proteins | sample 2165561 | NCBI WGS metagenome assembly RRZU01 (sample SAMN10456909, study PRJNA506462) | wastewater metagenome | isolation source: wastewater sludge | place: USA: Moscow, Idaho
AGTATATTGTTTCCTTCCCAGTTACCACTGTCCGTTACCCCATAGTAACGGGCCATGATACCGGCATCGGCTTTCAATACGTTTCCAAATTCCTCATATCCCCACACATAAAACTTCCCCTCCTCCCCTTCGCTATCCGCATCCAGCGCGGCATAAAACCCTCCATCGGGGTGGCGCATCTCGGACAGTAAAAACTGCAGGGTTTTATCGATGGCTTCCCGGTAAAACTGCTTCCCGGTCAGGCGGGCGGCATCAGCCAGCACCATCACCAGCTGGGCGTTATCGTACAGCATTTTTTCAAAGTGCGGGACCAGCCAGTAGGTATCCGTACTGTATCGGGCCAATCCGCCGGAGATATGATCGTAGATCCCGCCACGCAACATTTTCCGCAGCGATAATTCTGCCTGTTGCAATGCATCGTCATCCTGGAAGACTGCACTGTGAGCCAGGAGGTATTGAATCGTAAAAGTTTGGGGAAACTTGGGGGCGCGCCCAAAACCACCTTCATGCTGATCGGCAGTGGCCATGATCGCTTCGCGCATGGTCCGGCATTGAGTTGCAACAAACTGTTCCGTTTCCGGCACAGCGATGTTCCTGTCAAGTCCGGCATAAAAGTGATTGGCGCTGTGGATATGATCAATGAGTTTGCCCGCCTGTTCTTCCAGTTCTGCGCGGCGGTTCTGCCAGGCATCCGACATGAAATGCAACACATCCATCCAGGAAGGCCTGTTAAATGCTGGCGCCGGTGGAAAATAAGTGCCGCCATAAAACGGTCGTCCATCTGAGGTTAAGAATACATTCAATGGCCAGCCCCCGCTTCCGCTGATCGCCTGAACGGCGTCCATATAGATCTGATCGAGGTCCGGCCTTTCTTCACGATCGATTTTGATATTGACAAAATGATCATTCATATATGCCGCCACCGCTTCATTCTCGAAGCTCTCCCTTTCCATCACATGGCACCAGTGGCAGGCGGAATACCCGATACTGACGATGATCGGTTTATCTTCCTGTCGGGCCCTGGCAAGCGCTTCCTCACCCCAGGGCAACCAGTTAACCGGGTTATGGGCATGTTGCAGCAGGTAAGGGCTGCTCTCCTGAATGAGTGCATTGGTGAATCGATGCTCCATGATGTGAGTATTCCGGTAAATGATGACAGGTAAAGAGGGGCTATACGCTTACTTCTTTTTGTTTTCGGACAGGAATTTTTCCAGGGCGCTGACCATGCTGGGGGCCTGTGGTAATGGCGCTTTGATATCGAGTGTAAGTCCGGCTTCTTCGGCAGCCTTGAATGTATTGGCGCCAAAGGCCCCGATCTTGGTGCCGTTCTGTTGAAATTGCGGAAAATTCTCCAGCAGGCTTTTTACTCCACCGGGGGTGAAGAAACAGATGATGTCGTAATTACGGGCCACCACATCGCGGACATCATTACTGATGATCCTGTACAATACCGGTGTGGCATACCCACAGTTATTAGACTTGAGCCAGTTCGTGATCTCGCTGTCGAATGATTCGGAACAGGGGTATAGGAATTTTTCGTTGTCTTTATGTTTGTTGATGACGTCGAACAGGCTTTTATTGGTGCCGTCGGCTCCATAAAAAACTTTCCGTTTGCGGTACAGAATGAATTTCTGAAGGTAGAGGGCTACAGACTCGGTAATGCAGAAGTATTTGGTATCCTGGGAAACGGTCACTTTCATTTCCTCGCAGGTGCGGAAGAAGTGGTCGATGGCGTTACGGCTGGTAAAAATGACGGCGGAGTATGCGGCAATATCGATCTTTTGCTTACGGAAATCCTTGGCCGGTATGCCTTCCACTACGATAAAGGGGTGGAAATCCAGCGTAATATTGAATTTCTTTGCCAGATCAAAGTACGGAGATTTTACGCCTTCGGGTTTGGGCTGGGTAATCAGTACTTTTTTAATAGGTAGTTTGGCAGCAGTCGTTTTCTTTGGATCGTTTTTTACCATAGGTGCTTATACCAATGAAGGTGCAAAATTACAGGTTTTTACTAATAAATATCATGGCCGACTGATAAATAAGCAAAAGTGGTAGTACTTCAATGCCGATGATGTAAAGAAAGAAATGAAAACGACTGACCCTGATACCATGCTGGAGCAATCCATACGACCGGAAGAAGCGCATCAATAACATGGAGCCGATGACGACAAAGGACAAGATCAGCGCCACCTGAACCAATCCCTGCTGTGAAAAGGACATCACAATGACCAGGGGCACCAATGCCAGCGCGATCATTTTATTGACCAGGAACACGATAAAAATATAGGTCTCCGTTTGTGCCCTGTGCCCCGTGATCCATCCTGCAAATTTCAGCACCCAATATTTGACGAGGTAAATCAGCAACAATGCAATGATGCAAATGGGCAATACCACGGGCCAGTCGCCAAAAGTGATCTTACCGAAAATCGCCATGAGCAGGAAAATATAATACCCGCCGATCAGGATAAAAAAGAGGTTGAAAAGAAGTGATGGCAGTTTTGCCTGAAGCAACTGGTCGGTCAGCTGGCTTTGGCGCAGTGACGTGTTGAAGAACACCCTGACCAGGTTGCTGAAGTACCTTGAATAGGCAAGTTTCAGCAAACCGAGCACCAACAGGAGGAAAGCCAGAAAATAAAATGCGGCATCCCTGGAATCCGGTTTTCGCAAGCTTTCGATCCTGGAGACCGGGCTCGCCTTTGCATTCAACCTGTTGTTGCTATCAATCACCTGCATCCAGGGGTTTCGTATGGATGTAAGGATGTTTTTTTTTGTAGTGTCAGCAGCAGGGGGTATGCTATCCCGTAAGGCTGTCGACAGGCTGTCGGGAGCTGCCGGAATACTGTCGGGCTGCTGCGCAATTGCCTGCCCCGATCCAAGGAGCAGGAATAAGAGAATGAGGAGATAGATGATTCTTTGTCGCAGGTTCAAAAACCGGGCGTCAAAGAAAGCGTAAACAGTAACATGTGGCAAAACCTTATTCACGTGGTAAAATTAATCGGCCGGAACCATTTGTTTAAAAGTAATTGATATATCCGAAATGCAGTTTGGATGCCTCCCTCAGGTTGAACGGCACGTCATTCCTTTTGCCGATGGCATAACTGACATTCAGTAAGCCAGCTTTTGTTTCGTACATGATGCCTATACCAGCGCCCAGGAAACGGTTGTCTGTTCTGACATCCCGAAACCGGTTCTGCACCAGGCCGGCATCCGTAAAGAAAAACAGGTACGAATTCAGGCTGACCAGGTAACGCCATTCCGCCGTGAATACCGCGAATTTTGTGGCGTAGATACTTTCTTCATCGAATCCGCGCAGTAACCTGAACCCACCGATCTGGAAAAGATCGTTCCGGAAAATCTCCGGGCTCGCATACAATCCTCCCTGCAACCCCGCCTTGATCGCGGCATACCTGCCCATGGGAAAGTACTTCATAGCGGTAGCGCGTACACGAAACTGATAGCTCCTCATTTTGACCGAGTCATATAAAGAAGCATAATTGAAGCCTGTATCCTTGAGGGAGATCACATCATTGTTCTGCTGTATATTCTTGATCCCCACCGATCCGGTAAGCCCGATCTCGTAGCCCGTCCGGGGGTTGTACCGGTAATCGGTCGAATTCCACTCGTACTGCAGGCCAACGTTGGCGGAACGCACATCAATATTGACCGGCAGCTTTTTTTGCAATTTGATGAAGACCGTATCGATGCCGCCTGGCAGCAGTGTGTTGCTCTGCCATTGAACGAAGACCTTCCCCGTCTGGCGCGCGGAAAAAACATATTGCAGGCCGGCCTGGGCATTCAACTGCAAAAAGCTGGAATCCTTGCGAAAAAGATCGAACAGCAGGTCGATACCGAAATTGGATCGCAGAACATACGGTTGCGCATACCCGATATTAAGCCTGGGAGATTTGGGTTGCAGTTGCTGCCACTTCAGCAGCATGGATTCCCCGGAACCCAGTAGGTTCTTCAGGTTCAGGTTCACGTCGGCCGTGATCTGGAGTTTTCCGGTATTATTGGCCGCAGGCAGGGAGCCCACCAGGAAGTCGGCACGACTGCTCCGGCGGGGTTTGACGTAGAGGTTGAGCACGGAGCCGCTGCCCAGCATGGTGAGATCGGAAGGCTGCAATGGCGTAAGGAATTGAAGTTCCTGCATCCGCTTGTCTACCTGCATCAACTTCTCTTTGCTGTACAGGCTCCCCGGCGGTATATTGAGATATTGATGCAGGAAATATTTCCTGATCTTCAATTTTCCAAAAACCCGGATACTGTCTATTTTATAAGGGATGCCGCGATTGACCATTAATTGCCCCCGGAAACGGTTACCCTCCACCTGCACACTATCGAGCGTTACGGTGGCGAACGGATGTCCCTGGTTCTCAAAATTCGTCAACAGCCTTTGTTGCAGTTGGATCAACCGGGTCATGTCCATGGGCCTGTTTCGGAAATCTTTTTCGCGGTAGCCCGCGGCGGCCAGTTCCTTTTTATCCAGGTTGCCGGGTAAAATGTCCATCCATTCATAGGCCTGCCCGAGGTAAAGCCGTATGTGTAACCCAAGGTTATCGAACCAACTGCTATCCACGGAAGCAGCAGGATACCCGCGGGTCAATAAAAGGGAGGGCAGTTTTTGAACATATTCTGTTACCGAGGCCTGGCTTTCAAAACTGTTTTGAATCTTCAGTGAAGCCGCTTGAAAGGAACTATCTTTGTCAACGAATTGTATCAGCAACGGGATTTTTTTACCACCCGGCATGTCGGGTTGAGCCTGCAGGGATAGCACTGCCAGGCAGGAAAGCAAACAGACAAGCAGTCTGTACAAGTTTGGATGGCAGCACGCAGTCATTCAAATATGTATCGGATTCACAAAATGTAAATCTACAACCTTTGGCGGGCATTTATATCCATATACCCTTCTGTCACCAGGCCTGCACCTATTGCAATTTTCATTTCTCCACGTCGCTGGATAAAAAAGAGCGGTTCATAGAATCGCTGATCAAAGAAATCGGGCTGAATGATTTCATTGGCCAGCCGGCGCTTCCGGTGGAAACGATCTACTTCGGGGGAGGAACGCCGAGTATCCTGGAAACCCGGGAAATCAGCCTGCTGTTAAAGGAGATCAGGGATCGATATGACGTCTCCGGAACCGCAGAGGTCACGCTGGAAGCCAACCCAGACGACATCAATCCCGCCCGTTTGGATGCATGGCTCAAGGCCGGCATCAACCGGCTGAGCGTGGGGGTTCAATCGTTCCATGAAGATGAACTCCGATGGATGAACCGTTCCCATTCGGCAAAGGACTCACTCCAATGCATACACGAAATTAAGGCTGCCGGGTTCGTGAATTTTTCCGTGGACCTCATCTATGGGTCTCCCCTGCAAACAGATGCCATGCTGGATGCCAACCTCGACCATCTGTTCAACCTTGCCGTACCGCACCTCTCCTGTTATGCACTCACGGCCGAACCAAAAACCATCCTGCAAAATAAGATCGACCGAAAGGAAACGGCACCGCCAGACCCCGACAGGCAGTCTGCCCAATTCCTTCAGTTGATGAAACGAATGGCCGATGCGGGATACAATCATTATGAGATCAGCAATTACGCATTACCCGGAAAAGAAAGCCGTCATAACAGCAGTTACTGGAAGGGCGATGCATACCTGGGACTGGGCCCATCCGCTCATTCATTTGACGGGCAACGAACCCGGCGATGGAACCTTTCTAACAACAGCCTCTATATAGAATCCTTACTGAAAGGGGTTATCCCGTATGAAGAAGAGGTGTTGCTGGATGAGCAGTTGATGAATGAATACATCATGACCTCGCTCCGGACCAAAGAAGGCATCAGCCTGGCTTTCATACGCATGAGGTTTGGCGCGGCACATGTAAACAGGCTGATCGTATCATCGGAAAAATTCAACGCTGCAGGCCGCATGCGAATACATCAGGATCATTTGCAACTGACAGATGAAGGCAAGCTTTTCGCCGACGGTATCGCGGCCGATCTATTTGTGTGAGTGAAAGTAAAGCCAGCGGATCCTTTGCGCCAGCTCGCCGAGCAGCAGTATGGCAACCATACAAACGATGGCGCATCCCGATACGATGGAAAATGAAAGAGGCATCCGGTTAAATTTTCCCATTAAAGATAGGAAGTAATCAGATCAGGCTTTCTTCAACCTGATGAAAGGTATCTGCAGCGGAATTTCCGTTCCACAGGATATGATAAATGGCTTCCGCAATTGGCATACTGGCGCCGATCTGTTCGTTGATGATGTTCATACACCGGCTGGCATTGTAACCTTCCGCCACCATATTCATTTCCAGTTGGGACGCCTTCACCGAATATCCTTTTCCGATCATGTTACCAAATGTGCGGTTACGGCTGAAGAGAGAATAACAGGTTACCAGCAGGTCGCCCAGGTAAACGGAAGCCGCATAGTTATGGTGCGGTTGTTTTGTATCCCTTGCTTTTCCATGTTCGATATAACCCACTTCGGCATCAATGATTCCGGCCTTTCGCAGGAAGCCGGCCATTTCATCGGCTGAGTTGGCAATGAGCACACTCAGGAAATTATCGCCGTAATCGAGGCCATGAGCAATACCGGCCCCCACCGCATAAATATTTTTCAATACCGCGGCATATTGCACGCCGTAAATATCCTTGTTGAGTACCGTGCGGATATAAGGCGCCCTGAAATATCCGGCAATCAACTCAGTGGTGGTTTCGTCGAGACCCGTAAATGTCAGGTACGACAGTTTTTCTGCGGCCACTTCCTCGGCGTGGCAGGGTCCCAGCACGGCGAAATAATCCGATAATTCAACCGAAAAAATATCTTTCAGGTAATCATTCAGCAGCCTGTTCTGTTCGGGAAGAATACCTTTTATGGCAGACAATATCTTTTTGCCTTCAAAGATCCCTTTATCGAGGGGCGAGAGTACGTCGGTGGCATAGGCAGACGGAACGGCAATCACCACCACATCCGACTTGCTGATCACTTCTTCCGCATGCGATGTGAGGTTGATCAGATTCATATCGAAACGCGCGGAAGAAAGGTATTGGGGATTATGTTGCCTTAAGCGAAATTGGCGAATGGCCTCTTCACTGCGGTTCCACCAATAAATATGTTGACCGTTATCGGTCAGTATTTTGGCCAGCGCCGTGCCCCAACTTCCGCTTCCTAAGATTCCAAACGTCATGCTTGATAATTAAAATAATGATTTGTTGGTTTTTATCGCTCCGCCGGTTGACGGGTTTAAGTTGCTGCGTTGGTTCAAGTTGTTCAAATCGGTATGAACCCTTATTAACAAGTTGCCTCTTAAACGACGCCTCCCCCAGCCAATCCTTAACCCTTAACCTCCAACCTTTCAACCCTTCAACCCTCCAACCTTTCAACCCTCCAACCTTTCAACCTTTCAACCTTTTCAACCCTTCAACCCTCCAACCCTTTACAACCCCAATTTCTCAACAGCCAATTGAGCCGCTATCTGGCTGGCGTCTTTTTTATTATAGCCTTTTCCCTCTGCGATCACTTCACCGTCAACGGAAGCGGCAATGGTAAACAGCCTTCGCCCGTGTTCGATCTTTTCTTCCAGCGTGGGGAATTCCAGCGACTTCCCGTTTTTATTGGCCCATCCGTAGAGTTTGTTTTTGATATTGATCTCCAGTACTTCCAGGTCGTCGGTGAACATGTGCGGGTAAATGATGTATTCTTCCACCCATTGCTGGGTCTTTTTATATCCTTTGTCAAGAAAAACCGCGCCAATCAATGCTTCCAGCGTATTACCGAAGATCTGCGAGATCTTCAGGGCATTATCGAATTTATTGTAAAAAGTGATTTTTTTGAGTCCCATTTTCAGGGCGATCTCATTCAGTTTCTGCCGGTTCACCATCTTGCTTCGCATTTCCGTCAGAAAGCCTTCGCCTTTGTATGGATATTTACGGAACAGGTAATGTGCAATGATGGAACTGAGAACGGCATCTCCCAGAAATTCAAGTCTTTCATTATTTTCGTCTGCCCCTTCCCGTACGGACCTGTGGCTTAATGCAGTTTTATATATCGACACCTTACCCGGTGAGAAGCCCAGGATGTTGCTGAGTTGTTTCTGAAACTCCCTGGTCTTGGCATCGGTGCCTAAAAGACGGTTAATGAATTGCACAGCGAATCGTTCTGTTTTTCCGAAATTAATCTTTTTGAGCGGAAATCAACCAGGCACCGGCCGGTTATACCGGGCTGTCTTGTTTCAGGATTTGTATTTCTTGACGATGACGGAAGCGTTATGTCCGCCAAAGCCGAAAGTATTGCTCAGTGCGGCATTGACCACGCGGTGCTGGGCCTTGTTAAACGTGAAGTTCAACTTGGGATCCAGTTCAGGGTCATCGGTAAAATGATTGATGGTTGGGGGAACAACATCTTTGGTAACGGCCATGATACAAGCCAGGGCTTCCAGAGCACCTGCGGCACCCAGGCAATGGCCGGTCATACTCTTGGTGGAACTGATGTTCAATTGGTAGGCGTGTTGGCCGAAAACGTGCAGGATGGCCTTTGTTTCGGCTATATCTCCCAGCGGTGTGGAAGTGCCGTGTACGTTGATATAGTCGATATCTTCCGGATGCAGGCCTGCATCTTTCAGGGCTGTTTCCATCACATTCTTGGCTCCGAGGCCTTCCGGATGCGGGGCGGTGATGTGATGCGCATCGGCAGTGGCGCCACCGCCGGCGATCTCACAATAAATTTTTGCTCCCCGGGCCAGCGCATGGTCGAGGCTTTCGAGAACCAGGGCACCCGCTCCTTCTCCCATGACAAATCCATCACGGTCCTTATCAAAGGGGCGACTGGCGGTTTTAGGGTCATCATTACGCTCGCTCAGGGCTTTCATGGCATTGAAACCTCCGACGCCGGCCGCGCTGATCACGGCTTCGCTGCCACCGGTGATGATGATATCGGCCTTGCCCAGGCGTATATTATCAAATGCATCGATGATGGCGTTGGTGGAAGATGCGCAGGCGCTGACCACGGCATAATTCGGGCCACGGAAACCATGACGCATGGATATCTGACCGGCAGCTATATCCAGGATCATTTTGGGAATAAAAAAAGGATTGAAGCGGGGTGTACCGTCTCCTGCCGCGAAATTCATCACTTCCTCCTGGAAGGTGATCAAACCGCCGATACCGCTGGCAAAGATGACGCCAACCCGGTCGGGATTGACATTTTCCTTGGTGATGCCGGCATCTTTAACGGCTTCGTCGGTGGCCACCAGTGCAAACTGGCAGTAACGGTCGATTTTCCGGGCTTCTTTTCTGTCGAGGTATTCGGTAGGCTCAAAATCCTTAACCTCACAGGCAAATCGCGTTTTAAACTTTGTAACGTCGAACTGTTTGATAAAGTCGCACCCGCTCACGCCAGCTTCAAGATTCTGCCAATATTCACTGACAGATTTGCCCAGCGGAGTTAGTGCACCTAATCCGGTTACGACTACTCTTTTTAAATCCATACAATTTGCCTGTGATAATTAAGGGGTTGAATTACTTGGCGTTCTCTTCCAGGTAAGTAACTGCCTGGCCAACGGTGGTAATGGTTTCGGCTTGTTCGTCAGGAATAGAAATATTAAATTCTTTTTCAAATTCCATGATTAATTCAACGGTGTCCAAGCTATCGGCACCTAAATCATTGGTGAAGGAAGCTTCCGGGGTTACTTCGGCTTCATCGACACCCAATTTGTCAACAATGATTTTTTTAACTCTTGTTGCAACGTCTGACATGGTAGTAAAGTTTAGTTAATCAGGTGCAAAAATATACTTTTTGAACTAATTACAAAGAAAACATACACACGTGAAAATTATGGCCATAGTAGCTTTGGCATCAAGCAGTTATAAATTTTCAGCCGGTGATTTTTTTCTGGATTTGGGAAATACTGTATATTGTACTGGTAACCTCATTTCATCACCAGTAACGCCAGCAACCATGGGATTAAAACAAATAGACCACGGTACCAGGGAATACGATCAGATGATCCAACTCAGGAAACAGATCCTGCGCCAACCCCTGGGGCTCAGCTTTTCGGAAGATGAACTGGAGCATGAGCGGCACAACATCCTCATAGGCGCTTATGACGACGACGAAATGCTGGGATGCTGCATGTTATGCCCCATCAATCACCACACACTACGCTTGCGGCAAATGGCCGTTCAAAACAACCTGCAGGGAAAAGGCATCGGCGCTTCGATCATGTCGTTTGCTGAGAACCTGGCCCGGGACAAAGGATATCAAAAGATCGTCATGCATGCGCGGGACACCGCCATCGGTTTTTATGAAAAGCTGGGTTATAAGGTAAAGGGCGATGGGTTCATTGAGGTCAACGTGCCTCACCATGTGATGGAGAAAGAATTGTAATTTGATGTGATATGTGTTATATCTGTTCTGAAACGAATATTGAAGGATTGGATGGATGACTGGAGTGTAATGCCCAAAGTGAAGATTGATTTGTGAAGTGTGGAGTTTAGTATAAACTTTTTTATCCCTCTCCGATATTATTTTTCAACAGGCAAGGTTGCACCAGAAGACAAATCCTGAAGGGCCTGTTACTCATCATTAGCCGTGGTTGTCTTTTGTGTTTTGGAAATTTTTCGGTTTACATTGTTGAATGGCTGCACAGCATTCAACAAGTTGTTTCCACCTATATTTTATTGATGTGTGCTGCGATGATCTTCCTGGCTGCATGTTCGTTGTCTCCCGCAAATGCCTCTTTCGGAAAAATAAAAAATGACCGGCTGTTGAAATACAGGTGAAAAAAGTGCGGACTTTCCATCCACCCGGAAAAGACCTTCCATTCCCACGACTGTCCGCCCCTTTCATTTTCGATGCCAAAACCATCCTCATTCAGGTTGATGCGGAACCTGTCGCGAAACGTGGCCGAGCGTTTGTAAACCAGATTGGGCAATACGAACCAAAACAGGATCATCAGCATGAACCAGAGAAAAGAACTGAGCAGGAATGCCAGGGGAGAAATCTTATGAAAGAAAAAGAGTGCGGCGGACAATATCGCAAACACATTCACCAGCACCATCATCAGTTTGATCTCCTTCCGGCTGATGAAATGATAACGCAAAGCCTGTATGACTTTTGCTTTCTGAAAACTAAAATAGTCGGATGTCATAACGCAAAGATACAGCGGTCAATTTATTGGGCGGGCTTTTTCAAAGACTCTTCGTTGACCGACCAGTCTCCCAGTTTATCACCCCTGAGCCCGATGAACTCCACTTTCATCTCCCTTTTGCCTTTGGGGCCGCTGACACTGATCCTCCCGTAATTATGTGTTTCGACCAGGGTATTCGGCATACGGAAAGGATTATTGGTTTCCGTACCGGAAGCCTTGCTGATACCTGCCGTATAGGGAGAAATGGTTACGTCGTATAAAGGATACTGGCCGGGCCGGGGTATGCCGATCACTTCACTATGATGCCTGTCGCCGGTGAAGAAGATCACGCCATTGATACGCTGGCTGTCGAGAAACTGCATCAGGTCATTGAATTCATACGGATAATGACGAAAACATTCGAACCGGTTCAATGGGTTGAGCACCTGGCTTCCGACTACGATCACTTTGAACGTTGCGCGGCTGTACAGCAGTGCATTTTTCAGCCAGTCCATTTGCCGTGCGCCGAAAAAAGTTTTAGCGGAATTGGGCTGTCCGTTGATACTGTCGGGCATATCATCATGACTGCGGAAGTAGCGGTCATCGGTCAGGAAGAAATCGACATCCGACCAACCGAAAGAAGAATAAATGCCCTCTCCGTTTTCGCCGTATGCCTGCTGGAGGCTGTACTGTTTGAATATGTCGCGGCTTTCCTGCCTGAGCAGAAAATTCCTGCCGGCATCATTGGGACCGAAATCATGATCGTCCCATATGGCGTATTGCGGCATTTTTGCCATAAAGGGTTGCAGGATGGGCAGACTGCGGTCGCGAGAGGCCCGGTAATTCATTCCCCAGGCAGAAGTATAATCGGCTTCCCGGGTATACCAGTTATCGCCCATCCAGATATGAAAAGCCGCATCTTCCCTGGCCATGGTTGCAAAAATCGTGGAGTCGTAACCGTAAGGTTTACCCGGTCGGTCGAATTCGGGCTCATTGAAATACGCGCAACTGCCGGCAAGGAAATTAAAATCTGGCGCTGGTTTCCGGTACTGCCAGAGGTCTTTGGTAGTGAATTGGGTGGGAAAGGTGGTTTTCACTTCCTTGCCGTCGATCAAGAGCGTGTAAGAATATGTTGTGTTGAACTGCAGATAGGTCAGGTTGAATTTTACCGGGTTGAAATCGCGGCCAAGTTCCCCAACATATCTCACCGTCTTTTTCTCCTTTGGTTTACCCAACGGAAAATAATCCACCGATACAGAACGTACGGAAGGTTTTACTTCGGCCCAAATGCTGGCGGTGCGCATTTCAATATTACCAGCCCAGGGTCCGCTGACCAGGCCGGGATGCTGGGCGGCTGAAGGCGACCAACAGAATAATAAGATACAGCAGAAGGATACGTAGAAGCGTGCCATTACATACATTTGAAGCAAAAATACCGAATCAATCCATTGCCAGGTCAATGAACAGTCCGGTATACTATCTTACCAGTAAAAAGGCCATCACAGAAGTAATGGCCTTTACAATCGCAGTATTGGAACAGGGATCAGAATGCAAATCCCTGTATTTCGTTTCCATCAGATTTATAATACAGCATACGGCCCAGTTCATCAAGTTGATAATCCGGGTCTTTCTTATCTGCCAGGATGATCTTCCTGATTTCTTTACCTGAGTTTTTATCGATCATCATCACGCCGGCATCTTTAGCCATGTTACTGTTGCCAAAATTGGTGAGTACCGACATGACGTCGTTGGCCTGCCTGGTTGCATTGAAGCGACGGCTGATGGAAGCAAAGCTCTGGGCGGCAGCGCCCGCAAATGCAGTGGCATTGGCGTTTGCATTCTTGATATCCCTGTCGAGTTGCGGATCTGTACTGCCATAATATCCCTTAGCATAACTAAGCTGGGCAGATTGCGCATATTGCTGCGCCGCCATCGCTGCGGATGCAACCCCTCCCAACCCACTGAGCAATTTACCGGCCATGGTGCGGCCCGGCGCGGGCTGGTATGAATGCCAAACCTGTTTGCCCTCAAACGAATACAACCTGGCGTTTTGGTCGGAGGTCAGCAAAATGCCGTTTTGCCTGACCTTCAGGGAACCGGGCTCTTCCTTGCCATTGAATTCGATATCCCTGATCCATTCCACAATATCTCCTTTTTCAAAATCCACTTTATACACCGTATTGTTTGCGTACACATAACCGGTATGGTTTGGGGCATTATCGCCCACGCAGTTTTTGACAGACATGCCTTTCTTCCATATCTTATCCCCGTTCTCCGGGTCCAGTATATTGATCTCGTTTTCTGTCCGGTAATACAATCCCTGTGGAAAAAGCTGCAGGTCGCGGATCTCTCCGTTGATCTTAAGCGCCTTTTTGGTCACTGATTTACCAGCGTCGAGGTCCACTATGCTGATGAAATTAGTACCCTGGTCGCGCGCGGTGGCGAGGATCAGCCTGTTACCGACAAGCTTGTAGGCCAGTACATCCCCCTGGAGGTCTACGTCGCTATCCCAGACTTCTTTACCAGTATCAGGATTGATGCAGAGCAGCGAAGCCCTGTTCTTTTTGGAGGCGCTGGATTTTTTGATCTTACCGATCAGGCCACCGCCACCGCTGCTTGCTTTGGCAATATCACCCTGGGTCTTTTCGGATGTTGCCACTAGCATGCCATGCGAATCATACAGGATATTGGTTATGGGTGACGGCAGTTCCAGTCTTTCCCACAATTCCTTGCCATCAGAAACCCGGAAAGCCG
>RRZU013176153.1_pt1 | contig 13880 bp, 8 predicted proteins | sample 2165561 | NCBI WGS metagenome assembly RRZU01 (sample SAMN10456909, study PRJNA506462) | wastewater metagenome | isolation source: wastewater sludge | place: USA: Moscow, Idaho
GCGTCGTCATGATCGAAAGGGTCAAGGCGTTGGAGAAAGAGGAAAGACGTGCGCCCACAGGGCGCGCACCGCCGCGATGCGCGCGGCGTGGGGCTCGCGCGGCTGGCGGCCGCCGCTGATGCCGTTGAGGCGCAGGTCGTGTTGCAGGCGGCGGTATTCGCGGTAGGCGATGCGCACCGGTTCGGCGAGCGCGCCCGGAATCAGCCCGAGTTCGGCGGCGATGCCGAGCAGGGCGATGTTGCCGAGGTTGCCGCACAGGCGTGCGTGCGCGTGCGCATGGCCGAGGATGAGGTACTGGACGATGAATTCGACGTCGATCAGGCCGCCTGGATCGTGCTTGAGGTCGAAGATGTCCTCGCGGTGCGTGGCGTGCGCGTCGAGCATGCGCTGACGCATCGTCAGCACGTCTTCGCGCAGCTTCGCGAGGTCGCGCGGTTGGCGCAGGATCTCGACCCGCAAGGCCTCGAAGCGCGCACCGAGTTCGGCGTCGCCGGCGCAGAAACGGGCGCGGGTCAGCGCCTGGTGCTCCCACATCCAGGCGCGGGTGAGCTGGTAGTCGCGGAAGGCGTCGAGCGAATTGACGAGCATGCCGGCGTCGCCATTGGGGCGCAGGCGCGAGTCGGTCTCGAACAGGTTGCCGGCGGCGGTCTGCGTCGAGAGCCAGGTCGAGAGGCGTTGCGCGAGGCGGGCATAGAGCTCGCCAACGTGCGGTTCGGGGTCGTCGTGCAGGAACACGAGGTCGAGGTCGGAGCCGTAGCCGAGTTCCTTGCCGCCGAGCTTGCCGTAGGCGATGACCGCGAAGCGGGGCGCTCGCTCGGGCAGCGGGTGGCGGGTTTTGAGGCGCGACCAGCAAATCTCGAGCGTCTTACCGACGATGATGTCGGCCAGTGCGGTGAGGTGGTCGGCCAGGCGCTCAACCGTTTGCAGGCCGGCGATGTCCTGCGCCAGAAGGCGGAAGACCTGGGCATGGTGCGCCTCGCGCATGACGTCCATTTCGCGCTCGGGGTCGCCGTCTTCTTCGGCCAACCGGCGTTCGAGTTCGGCCGAAAAACCGCTCCAGTCGGTGGCGATCTCGTACAGGCGCGGGTCGAGCACCTCGTCGAGCAGGATCGGATGGCGCGTCAGGTAGGCCGCGGCCCAGGCCGAGCTGCCGATGATCTCGGCGACCTTGTGCAGGGTGTGCGGATACTGCTGCAGGAGCGCGAGGTAGGCGCCGCGTCGGCTGATCGTCTCGAAGAAATCGAGGCCGCGCTGCCAGGTCGCGTCGGGCGTTTTGGTTGCCGCCGCGGCTTCGATCAGGCGCGGCCCGAGGGCGTCGAGGCGTTCGCGGTTCTGCGCCGCCAATTGCTGGTATTTGCCGCTCTGGCGGAAGGCCGCGAGGCGCTCGAGCATGGCCTTGGGGGCGCGGAAACCGAGGTTGGCCACCGCGTCCAGCGCGTCGTCCGGGGCGCATTCCTCGAACCACAGGCCCGCCAACGCGTGCGTGCCCTCCTCGGGGTCGGAGAAAACCGCTTCGAAATGCTGCGAGACGCGCGCCCGGTGCTCTTCGAGGGTGGCGTGGAAGCTCGCCCAGTCGGGGAAGTCCATGCTCGCGGCGATGCGCGCACGCGCGTCGTCGGCCGCCGGCAGGCTGTGCGTCTGGGCATCGTCGACGTACTGCAGTCGGTGTTCGAGGCGGCGCAGGAAGCCGTAGGCGTTTTCCAGTTCGGCCGCCGCCTCGGCCGGCAGCAGGCGGCGTTCGACGAGCGCGGCGAGCACGTCCAGCGTCGGGCGGATGCGCAGGTTGCGGTCGTTGCCGCCGCGGATCAGCTGGAAGACCTGGGCGATGAATTCGACTTCGCGGATTCCGCCCGGGCCGAGCTTGATGTGGTCGACCATGTCCTTGCGCATCACTTCACGCCGGATCTGCGCGTGCAGGTCGCGCATTGCGTTGATGGCGCCGAAGTCGAGGTATTTGCGGAAGACGAAGGGCGAGGCCATGGCGTGCAGCGCCTCGGCCCACTCGGGCTGCAGGTTGTCGCCCTCGTTCATCAGCCGTGCCTTGATCCAGGCGTAGCGCTCCCACTCGCGACCCTGGGTGTAGAAGTAGTTCTCAAGCGAACCGAGCGAGCAGACGAGCGGGCCGGAATCGCCGTTGGGGCGCAGGCGCATGTCGACGCGGAAGACGAGGCCGTCGGCGGTCATCTCGCCGAGCGCGGCGATCACCCGCTTGCCGAGCCGGGTGAAGAAATCGAAGGCTTCGATCCGGCGGCCGCCTCCGTCGGGGCCGGCCGTTTCGCCGTCCTCGGGATAGACGAAGATGTAATCGACGTCGGAGGAGACGTTGAGCTCGCGCCCGCCGAGCTTGCCCATGCCGACGACCAGCAGTCGCTGCGGTCGGCCCTGGGCGTCGAGCGGTTCGCCGAACTGGGCGGCGAGCTGGCGGTGCCAGAAGTCGAGCGCGTGGTTGGTGGTGACGTCGGCGAGGGTGGTCATCGTCTCGACGACCTCGGCGAGCGTTGCGCCGAGTGCCACGTCGCGCACGATCAGGGCGGCGATCACCCGCTGGCGCAGGCGGCGCAAGGCGCGCTTCTCGCCATCCTCGTCCTGCGGCGCCTCGGCGGCGAGGAACGCGTGCATTACCGCCCGGTCTACCGGGCGATCGGCGTGCGCGCGCAGCCAGTCGCCGATTTCCGGGCGCGCCGCCAGCAGGCGGACGAGGAAGGGGCTGAGCGTCAGGGCTGCCGGCCAGGCGTCGGCGGGGGCGAACGCGGCAGATGCGGCGGAAGGAGGGGAAGGGGTGGTCATCGTGTTCGCGGGCGGGGCGGTAAAGCGCCGGGCAAAGCCGGTACAATGGGCGCTTTGGCAAATTCTCGATGGATCGGCATTCGTGGTGCAAGACGAATATTGGCATAGTCTTCCTGGCATGAGGAGCGCATGACGCGCCGGGACGGTTTGCGCCCGGCGATCTACCATCGCCTGCACCGTCTGCTTCCGGCCCTCGAGTACGTGCGCGCCCGGCCGGCGCTGCGGCGTTGCGGACGCGTGCTGGCATGGTCCGCATTGCTGCTCTACTTCGCTTTCGTGGCCTTGGTGTTGACCCTGCGTTACAGCATCCTGCCCCACATCGAAGATTACCGTCCGGCGATCGAACAGTTCTCGAGCCGCGCCCTGGGTCAGGCCGTGAGCATCGGCCGCATTGAATCGAGCTGGGCCGGGCTCAACCCCGACCTGACGCTGCTCGACGTGCGCGTTGCCGACGGCGAGGGGCGCCCGGCGCTCGCCTTCTCGCGCATCGATGCCGTCCTCTCGTGGTGGTCGCTGCCCAAAGCGACGCTGGTGCTGCGCCTGCTGCGCATCGACACGCCGGTGCTGCACCTGCGCCGCGACGCCGAAGGCAAATTCTATGTCGCCGGGATTCCGCTGACCGACGGCGGCGAGAGCGACAGCGATGTTTCCGACTGGGTGCTGGCGCAAAAGCGCATCCGCATCAACGGCGCGACGCTGGTCTGGGAAGACGATCAACGTGGGGCGCCGCCGCTCATTCTCGAAGACGTTAACTTCGCGCTCGACAACGATGGTCGTCGCCATCGTTTCGGGCTCAATGCCCTGCCGCCTACGGCGCTGGCGTCGCGCCTCGACCTGCGCGGTGAATTCCTCGGGCGCGACCTTGAACGCTTCGAATCCTGGTCGGGTACGGCGTTTGCCGCGGTCGAGTACATTGATCTCGCCGCCTGGCGCGCCTGGGTCGATTACCCGGTGGCCTTGCCGCGCGGCCGCGGAGCCTTGCACGGCTGGTTGAGCTTCGCCGACGGCAATCTGCGCGAGATTACCGCCGACGCCGCCTTGCAGTCGGTCGACCTGCGCCTGGGCAAGGACCTGCCGCCGTTGGCGCTGGAGTTCATGCGCGGGCGCCTGACGACGCGCATGGACGGACGCAACATCGAGGTCCGCGGCCGCCAGGTCGAATTGCTCGGGCACGAGACGGGGCATGGCCCGGGGGTCGGTGCGGTGCGCATCGTTCCGACCGATTTTCAGGTTGCCTGGCGTCCCGGCGACGAGGACAACGGCAATGTGGTGAGCGGCAGCATCGTCGCCGACCGCATCGATCTCGGCGCCCTGCGCGCCCTGGCCGCCTACCTGCCGCTCGACGTCCGCTCGCGGCGCCTGCTCGATGAGCATGCCCCGCAAGGCCGGATCGAGCGCCTCAACGCCCGTTGGGCTGCGCGCGCGCAGCAGCTCGAAACCTATGCCCTGAAGGCCGATTTTGCCGGGCTCGGCTTGCGCGCCGCCGGGTATTTTCCTGGGTTTTCGGGCCTGAGCGGCAGCGTCGACGCGAACGAGAAGGGCGGCAGCGCAAGCCTTGACAGTCAAGGCGCTGGGCTTGACCTGCCGAGCGTTTTCCCCGAATCGCGGATCGAGCTCGATAAGCTGGCGGCCCGCGTGAAGTGGAGCCTGGGCGAGGACGGACTGCGCGCCGAACTGCAGCGCGTCGATTTCGCCGGCCCGGAGGCCGCCGGCTCGGCGCAGGGCAGTTACCGCTCTGCTGCCGAAGGCCCCGGTGTGATCGACCTGACGGCGGCGCTGACCCGCGCCGACGCGCGCGGGGTGTGGCGCTACATGCCGCACGTGGTGGGTGAGGGCGCGCGCCACTGGCTGCGCGACTCGCTGGTTTCCGGGCGGGCCAGCGAAGCCAAGCTGACCCTGCGCGGCGATTTGCGCGACTTTCCCTTCCTCGACAAGCGCAAGGGCGAATTCCTGGTGACCGTCAAGGCGCACGATGCGGTGCTCGATTACGCCAAGGGCTGGCCGCGCATCGAGAACATCGAAGGCGATCTGCGCTTCGAAGGCAACGGCATGGTGGTCGAGGCCCGTCAAGGAACGATGCTCGGTGCCAAGCTCGGTGCCACGCGTGCTGAAATCCCTGACTTCGACCAGCCGATTTCGACACTGCACATCAAGGGCAAGGCCAGTGGCCCGACGGCGGAATTCCTGCGTTTCATCGACCTGAGCCCGGTGGGCGCGCGCATCGACCACTTCACCTCGGACATGCGCGCCACCGGCAATGGCGACCTCGACCTGGCGCTGACGATTCCGCTCGACGAAGCCAAACTCGCCGAGTCCAAGGTCAGCGGGACCTACCGGATGAGCAACAATGAGGTTCTGATCGACCCCGCGTTGCCGCCGATCCGGCACGTGAAGGGCAGCGTCCAGTTTTCGGACAGCGAGTTGCAGTTGCCGGAATTGAACGGAACCCTGTTCGGCGGCCCCTTGAGCGTGCGCGGCGGGACGCAGAAGGACGGGCGGGTGGCGATCAACGCCAACGGCAACATCAACGTCGCCGCCTGGCGCAAGCAAGGCGGCCCGGTGTGGCTCGAGCGCTTGTCGGGCAGCGCGGCGTACCGCGGCGAGGTGCGGGTCAATGGCCGTCATGCCGATCTGGTCGTCGAATCGTCGCTGAACGGTCTGGGCGCGGACCTGCCGCCCCCCTTCCGCAAGGCGGTCGGCGAGAACTGGCCGTTGCGTTTCGAACGGCGCAATCTGGTCGAGACGGGGCGCGCGGCCAAGCGCGACAGCGTTCCGCGCGAGCAGACGCGCCTGAGCCTGGGCGGCGTGCTCAACGCCGAAGTCCTGCGTCGCAAGGGCGACGCAGGGTATGCCGTGGAGCGCGGCGCAATCGCCGTCGGACGTGCCCTGGAGCTGCCCGAGCGCGGCCTGTCGTTGGGCTGGAGCGGCGAGCGTCTGGACGTCGATGCCTGGCGCACGGTCTTCTCCGCCTACGAGCGCAAGGACGGGAAGGACGGCAAGGAAAGCAAAGACAGTGTTGCGCCCGGGATCGACGCCTTGTCGCTCAACGTCGGCGAACTCGTATTCGCCGGTCAGGCGCTGCACGAAGTGCGGCTCGACGCGGCCTACAAGGATGCCTCGCAGAGTGTGCGTGGCGCGCGTTGGGCGCTTGCCGTCAAGGCGCGCGAAGCGGCCGGCGAACTGGCCTGGGAAGGCAGCGGCAAGGGCACCTTGACCGCGCGCCTCAAGCACCTGCGCCTTGATCCGGCGTCCTTCGGCGGCGAGGGCAAGGCCGCGTCGGAAGCCAGCAAAGGCGCTAAACCTGCGGCATCGACCGCGCAACGCCTTGAGGAATTGCCCGCGCTCGACGTGGTGGCCGAGGAGTTCGACCTCGGCGCACGCCGCTTCGGCCGGCTGGAATTGCAGGCCAGCAACGAGGCGGGCGTCTGGCGTGTCGCCCGCTTGCGGACGGCAGGCGAAGGCGGCACGCTCGAGGCCAAGGGAGAGTGGCGGACGGCGGGTGGCAAGCCGCAGACGCGCTTCGACTTCGCCTTCGATGCCCAAGATATCGGCAAGAGCCTCGACCGCTTTGGCTACCCCGGTACGATGCGCGGCGGCAGCGGCAAACTCACCGGCAAGCTCGCCTGGCAGGGCTCGCCCGCCGGCTTCGACTACCCCAGCCTGAACGGCGAGCTGCAGCTCGATGTCGGCAAGGGGCAGTTCCTCAAGCTCGATCCGGGCGCCGCCGGCAAACTGCTCGGCTTGATCAGTCTGCAAGGCTTGCCGCGGCGGATCACCCTCGATTTCAAGGACGTGTTCAGTGAAGGCTTTGCCTTCGACAGCATCGCCGGCCGCTTTGCCGTGTTGCAGGGCGTGCTGCGCACCGAGCGCCTGCAGATCGACGGGCCTTCGGCGCGCGTGGTGATGCGCGGCGAAGTCGATCTGCAGCGCGAGACCCAGCGCCTGTTCGTGAAGGTGCAGCCCGAGCTGGGCGGAACGGCGGCGCTCGGGGTGGCGGTGGTCAACCCGGTGGCCGGCGTCGCCACCTGGGTGGCGCACAAGGTGCTGCAGAATCCGCTCAACCAGATTTTCGGTTTCGACTACCTCGTTACCGGCAGCTGGGACGACCCGCGGGTCGAAAAGCTGAGCGCCGCCGAATCGGCGGGACGGACGCCGCGTTTGCCCAATCTGACGTCTCCAGGAGGAGCTTCCGATGAATCACCCTCAAAATGAAGCCCTGGCCGCGATGGCCGGCGGTTCGCTGCGCACCCGCGTCGCGGCCGTGCAGATGGTGTCGACGCCGCGCGTCGCGGACAACCTCGCGACCGCCGCCGCGCTCATCGCCGAGGCCGCAGCGCAGGGCGCGAGCCTCGTTGCCTTGCCCGAATATTTCCCGATCATGGGCATGAACGATGCTGAAAAGGTGGCCGTGCGCGAGGACGACGGCAGCGGGCCGATTCAGGCTTTCCTCGCTGCGACCGCGCGGCAGCACGGGATCTGGCTGGTCGGCGGCTCGATTCCGTTGCGTGCTGGCAGTGCGGACAAGATGCTCAACACCACCCTGGTCTTCGACCCGAGCGGCACGCGCGTGGCGCGCTACGACAAGATCCACCTCTTCGGTTTCCAGAAAGGCAACGAGCGTTACGACGAGAGCGCGACGATCGAAGCCGGCCGGCAGCCGGTGGCCTTCGCCGCGCCCTTCGGACGGGTCGGACTGTCGATCTGCTACGACCTGCGCTTCCCCGAGTTGTACCGCAGCCTCGGAACCTGCGACCTGCTGCTCGTTCCTGCAGCCTTCACCGAGACGACCGGCCGCGCCCATTGGGAAATCCTGCTGCGCGCGCGGGCGATCGAGAATCAGTGCTACGTGCTCGCCATTGCTCAGGGCGGGCGGCACGAGAACGGCCGCGAGACGCACGGCAACAGCATGCTGATCGACCCCTGGGGCGAGGTCGTCGCCCGCCGCGACAAGGGCGAGGGACTGGTGCTCGGCGAGGTCGATCCGGCGCGCATCGCGGAAGTCCGCGCTAGCCTTCCGGCGCTGCGCCACCGGGTGTTGTAACGAATTTTTGTATCGGACGTCCATGAACGCACAGACCCAGACCCTGCTCGCGCAGGCGCAGAAAACCCTGCTCACGCCCTACGGCCTCGACGTTGCCAACCTGTCCAAGGTCTTTACCCAGATCATGGCGCACGACGTCGATTACGCCGACCTCTACTTCCAATACACCCGCTCCGAGGGGTGGAGCCTGGAAGAGGGGATCGTCAAGTCGGGCAGTTTCAACATCGACGAAGGGGTCGGCGTGCGGGCGCTGGCCGGCGAGAAGACCGCCTTTGCCTATTCGGACGACATCAGCGCGCGGGCGCTGGGCGATGCCGCCCAGGCGGTGCGCGCGATCGCCGCCGCCGGACAGAAGAAGCGCAGCGGAAGCCGCAAGACGCGCCCGCTCGCCGGGCACGCGCTCTACCTGCCGCATGACCCGATCGCCTCGCTTGATGCGACGGCCAAGGTTGCCCTGCTGGAGAAGCTCGAGGCCATGGCGCGGGCCGAAGATCCGCGCGTCATCCAGGTGATGGCGCATCTGGCCGGCGAGTACGAGGTGATGCTGGTGGCCGGCAGTGACGGCCGCCTGGCCGCCGACGTGCGCCCGTTGGCGCGTGTTTCGCTGACCGTGATCGTCGAACAGGACGGGCGGCGCGAACAGGGCTCGGCGGGCGGCGGCGGACGCGGCGACTACGCGCGCTTCGACGACGCCACGCTGCGCGAGTATGCGCGCGCGGCGGTGCATCAGGCACGGGTCAATCTCGAGGCGCGTCCCGCGCCGGCGGGCGCGATGCCGGTGGTGCTCGGTTCAGGCTGGCCCGGCATTCTGCTGCACGAGGCCGTGGGCCACGGCCTTGAGGGCGATTTCAACCGCAAGGGCAGTTCGACTTTCTCTGGCCGTGTCGGCGAACGCGTGGCCTCGCCCGGGGTGACGGTGATCGACGACGGCACGCTCGAGGGGCGGCGCGGTTCGCTCAACATCGACGACGAAGGCACGCCGACCCAACGCACCGTGCTGATCGAGGACGGCATCCTCCAGGGCTACATGCAGGACAGCCTCAACGCCCGGCTGATGGGCGTTGCGCCGCCCGGGAAAGGACGGCGCGAATCCTTCGCCCACCTGCCGCTGCCGCGCATGACCAACACCATGATGCTGGCCGGCGACAAGAGCGTCGAAGAGATCATCAAGTCGGTGAAGAAGGGCGTCTATGCGGTCAATTTCGGCGGCGGCCAGGTCGATATCACCAGCGGCAAGTTCGTGTTCTCGATGTCCGAGGCCTACATGATCGAAAACGGTAAGGTGACCTACCCGGTGAAAGGCGCAACCTTGATCGGCAACGGCCCCGAGGCGATGCAGCGGGTGTCGATGATCGGCAACGACCTGCAGCTCGATCCGGGGGTCGGCACCTGCGGCAAGGACGGGCAGAGCGTCCCGGTCGGCGTCGGTCAGCCGACGCTGCGCATCGACGGACTGACCGTCGGCGGGACGGCCTGAGCGGGGTGTGGAAAGGAGGACGGCGATGCGTAGGCAATCACGACGGCTTTACGGGCGGGGGCGGAGCGCCGCCGCGCTCGTTGCGCTGGTGCTGCTTTCGGCCTGTACCAGTCTGCCCGAACAGGAGTCGCGCCCGGCGCGCCGCATCGGCGAGGCCGTGATCCTGCCGGCACCCGCGCCGGCTGAACCCAAACTGAACGTCGACGACCTGCTGGCGATGGCCAAGCGCGGCGCCAAGAGCGAGGCGATCGTCGCGCGCTTCGAGGCGTCGGGGGCGCGTTTCGACCTGACCCCGACTCAGGTTGTCGATCTGCACGCGCGCGGCCTGCCGCTGCCGGTGCTCGAGGCCATCCACACGGCGCGCGAGCGGGCGCTGAACAACGACTACGCGCAGAAACTCGTCGATCTCGATCGCAAGTGCAGCGCCGACCTGCAGCGCGAACGGCGCGTGCAGCGTTGCCCCGACCCGTACTGGGGGCGCCCGGGGGTGTGGGGCGGCTACCCGCCGCGCGGCGGTGTTTACTGGGGCTGGTAGGGCAAGATTGCACGTCTCGTCGGTCGCGGCGGAGCCTGCTTCGGGTAAAATGGCCGGCTTATTCCATTTCCAAATCCTCCGAGCCTTTGTGGACTTCGCCTTGTCGTGCTCTTTGCACCGTCTGCAGCGCGTCTTCGTGGCACGAATGATTTAGAAATGGAATCGGCGTTGCCGCGCAGCTCGCGTGGCGGCGCACTCTGACACTCAGACGAGGATAGGTGGATGAGCCTGCACAACAAGCCGAATACCGACGACCTGCGGATCAAGGAGATCAAGGAGCTGATTCCGCCGGCGTATGTGTTCCGTGAATTTCCGGTCAGTCCGCGTGCGGCGCAGACGACTTTTGCCTGCCGGCAGGCGATTCACCGCGTGCTGCACGGCGCCGACGATCGGCTGCTGGTCGTCGTCGGCCCCTGCTCGATCCACGACCCCGAAGGCGCGCTCGATTACGCGCGTCGTCTGCTGGGCGAATGCGCACGGTTCGAGAAGGACCTGCTGATCGTGATGCGCGTCTATTTCGAGAAGCCGCGCACGACGATCGGCTGGAAAGGCTTGATCAACGATCCTCGCCTCGACAACAGTTTCCGCATCAACGAGGGCGTGCGCCTGGCGCGTCGCCTGCTGCTCGAGATCAACGAGATCGGGCTGCCCTGCGCGACCGAGTTCCTCGACACCATCACCCCGCAATACACCGCCGACTTGATCGCCTGGGGCGCCATCGGCGCGCGCACCACCGAGTCGCAGGTGCATCGCGAACTGGCGTCCGGCCTGTCGTGCCCGGTCGGCTTCAAGAACGGTACCGACGGCAACGTGCGCATCGCCATCGATGCGATTCGCGCCGCGCAATCGCCGCACCATTTCCTGTCGGTGACCAAGGCCGGGCATTCGGCCATCGTGTCGACCACCGGCAACGAGGACTGCCACGTCATCCTGCGCGGCGGCAAAGCGCCCAACTACGACAGCGAACACGTCGACGCGGCCGGGCGCGAGATCGCCGCGGCGGGCCTCGCGGCGCGGCTCATGGTCGATTGCTCGCACGCCAACAGCAACAAGGACTTCCGCCGTCAACTCGAGGTTGCGCGGGACGTCGCCGGCCAGCTGGCGCACGGTGAGCAGCGCATCGTCGGGGTGATGGTCGAATCCAACCTGGTCGAAGGGCGCCAGTCGCTTGCTCCCGAAACCCCGCTTGAGTACGGTCAGAGTGTGACCGACGCCTGCCTGGGTTGGGACGACACACTGGCCCTGCTCGAGTTGCTCGCGCAAGGGGTTCGCGCGCGCCGCCTCGCCGCAGCATCCGCCTGAAGCGAAATCCGGCCGTGATTGCACGCCTGGCTGCCGGCCTGACGGCTGCCGTCGAGGGGGCGTCGACGACGCGTGCCCGGCGTTGGCTGTGGCTGGCGCTCGCCGCGCTTGCTCTGTTCCGTCTGGCCTTCGCGGCCCTGCTGCCGATCACCGGCGACGAAGGCTACTTCGTCCTCTGGGGCGACCATCCGGCCGGCGGCTATTACGACCACCCACCGATGGTCGGTTGGTGGCTCGCCGCGCTGCTGCCCGTCTCCCGTGCCGAGTGGTTCCTGCGCCTGCCGGCGGTGGTGTTGCCGCTGATTCTGGCCTGGGCAGCCTGGCGCCTGGCGCGTCCGCACGGCCCGGCGGCCGCGCGCTGGGCCGCGCTGTTGGTGCTCTGGCAGCCGGTGAATGTGTGGAACGTGCTGATCACCACCGATACGCCGGTGATCCTCTTCTCCCTGCTCTCGGTACTCGCCTACCTGCTGGCCCTGCAAAGCCCCGTGCCGGCGCGCCGCCTCGGCGGTCAGGCGCTGGCCGGCCTGCTCCTCGGGCTGGCTTTTCTCGGCAAATACTTTGCCGCCTTGCTCGGCTTCGCCTACCTTGCGCATCTGCTCTTCGTGCGCCGCGATGCCGGGCGCTGGACGGGTTTCCTGTTATTGCTCGCGGCGGCACTGCCTGCGCCGCTCTATAACCTGTGGTGGAACAGCGGCCAGTGCTGGGTGAACATCCTCTTCAACTTCCTCAACCGCAATGCCGCGGCGGGCTTCGACTGGCAAAATCCGGTGCTCTACCTGGCTTCGCTGGCCTATCTGGCGACGCCGTGGTTGCTCTGGACGCTGTGGCGCGCCAGGGCCGGAATTGCCGCGCTTGCGGCGCGGCTTGGCGAGGTGCGTGCGTTGTGCTGGCTGGCCGGGGTCCCGCTCGGTTTGTTCGCCCTGATGTCGTTGTGGCGGCCGGTCGGATTGCACTGGCTGGTGTCTTTCATTCCGCTGCTTGCGGTGCTCGCCGCGCTGGCGCTTCAGACGGCAACGCTCGCCCGGCTGCTGGCCGCGTCGATGCTGTTCGGCGCCCTGCACATCCTCGCTTTCGTCGTCGCGCTGGCCTTGCCCCTGCAGACCTGGAACGGGACGCGCCTCGCCGAGGGCATTGCGCTGCGCGTCCTGGCACCGCAGATCGTTGCGCAGTTGGAGCCGGGGCCGGCGCTGCTGGCGATGGAGAGCTTTTCCTCTGCGGCGTTTCTGGCCTACGCCAGCGGCCGACCGACGGCGGTCTTCGGCGACGGCTCCTTCTATGCCCGGCAGGACGATTTCATCACCGACTGGCGTGCCCAGGACGGACGCGACGTGCTGATCCTGCGCACCCGGCCGGGGGCGCGCGAAGACTACCAGCCGTTTTTCCGGCGTGTCGAATTCAGCGAGATCGTCGTCGACGGGGTGCGCTTTTACCGCATTTACGGCCACGGCTTCGACTATGCCCGCTATCATGACATGGTGTTGAGCCGTGTCCGCGAACGCTTCTACCGCATTCCGGCGTGGCTGCCGCAGCGCGCCTGCCTGTTCAACGAACGTTATTTTCCGGAAGCCCCCCGATGAGTCAGCGCCGTTTCCGCCTCTATCTCAAGCTGTTGCGCCCGCACCAGTGGATCAAGAGCGGCTTCGTCTTCGTCGGTCTGCTGTTCGGTCATGCCTGGGATGACCCGGCCTTGCTCGCAGCGGTGGTGCGCGCGGCGGCGGCTTTCGCGCTGGCCGCCTCGGCGGTCTACGTGGGCAACGACTACCTCGACCGCGATCGCGACCGGGCGCACCCGGAAAAATGCCGGCGGCCCTTGGCCAGCGGCGCGCTCGGCGGCGGCGATGCGCTGCTGGCCGGCGGTACCTCCCTGCTGCTTGCCCTGGCGCTGGCGGCGAGTGTCTCGTTCACGGTGCTCGCGCTCGTCGTCGCCTACCTTCTGCTCAACGTCGGGTATTCGCTCGGGCTCAAGCACGTCGTCCTGCTCGACGTGTTCATCATTGCCGCGGGCTTCATGCTGCGCATTCTGGCCGGGACGCTCGGGGTCGGCATCATGCCCTCGTATTGGCTGTTGCTGTGCGGCTTGCTGGTGACCCTGTTCCTCGGCTTCGCCAAGCGGCGCGCCGAACTGGCGGCGCTCGAGGGCGAAGGTGGCAGCCACCGGCAGGTGCTCGACGACTACGATCCCGTCCTGCTCGATAAGCTGATCGGCATCTGCGCGGCGGGGACCTTGGTGACCTACAGCCTGTACACCGTCAGCCCGGAAACGGTGACCATGCACGGGACCCACGCCCTCGTCTACACCGTGCCCTGCGTCATTTACGGCCTGTTTCGCTACCTCTTCCTGCTGCATCGGCGCGGCGGCGGGGGGGATCCGGCCGCCGCGATGCTCGGCGACCGACATCTGCTTGCTGCCTTCGCCCTGTGGCTGGTGCTGGTGTTCGCGGCCTTGGGCTAGCCGCCTGAGGGGTCAGCCGACAGTTGTCGGCAGTGCGTCGTTCGGCAGCTCCGGAACCCCGGGGGTGACGGTGGTGCGGACCAACGCATGCGGGTTCATCAGACCGAAACCGCCGTTCGGAAGCCGGTAGGTGATCAGCGGGCGTTCAAACAGGCTGGTCAGGTTCATCAGGCGCTCGGCGAGCGAGGCGCGGCGGACGCCTTCGGCGCGCATCGCCAGCGCGTGCCCACCGCTGAAGAAGAAGTCGAGTCGCGCGGAAAAGTGCTCACCGTCGAGGCCGCCCTCA
>RRZU011165827.1_pt1 | contig 13878 bp, 11 predicted proteins | sample 2165561 | NCBI WGS metagenome assembly RRZU01 (sample SAMN10456909, study PRJNA506462) | wastewater metagenome | isolation source: wastewater sludge | place: USA: Moscow, Idaho
CACGAATTCAAGCTGCGGAAAGGCGGCCTGCATCGCGGCGATGCTGCGCTCGGTGTGAAAGTTCAGGCCGCCCGTCCAGCCATGGGTGGCGGCGGGAATGGCAATGCCGATCTTCGCGGTCTTTTCCTGGGCGATGGCGGGACGCAATGCGGGCAGAACAGCCCCGACGGCCCCGGCGGCGATCATGTGGCGACGTGTCAGTTTCATGGTGGTTTCTCCTCTCATGGTGGGTCAGTTGGACGTTCCACGGCGCTGCAGCAGCACGGCGACCACGATGATCGCGCCCTGGAATGCGCCGTTCAGATGCGGGCTGACAAAGCTCGTCAGGTTCAGGATATTGGCGACAAGGCCAAGGATCAGGACGCCCGCCACCGTGCCCCAGACCCGGCCATAGCCGCCGGCCAGCGCGGTGCCGCCGATGATGACCGAGGCGATGGCCTCAAGCTCCCACAGCATCCCGGTCGAGGGGGTCACGGCACCAAGGCGCGGAATATAGATCAGCGTCGCCAGCCCGACGCAGAGCCCCTGCAGCACATAGGTCGCCAGCCGCACCCGGTCGACCCGGATCGCCGAATGGCGCGCGACCTCGGCATTCGAGCCGATGGCGGTGACATGGCGACCAAAGCGCAGCCGGGTCATGGCGATTTCGCCCAGCAAAGCCAGCAGAGCCAGCACTAGAACCGGCACCGGAATGCCCAGCACCGCGCCGTAATAAAGCGGCCTGCCGACGCCCCGCAGCGCGAAATCCAGCGAGATCGAGCCGCCATCCGACATCCATGTGATCAGCGAGCGCATGATCCCCATCGCGCCCAGCGTCACGATGAAGGCGTCGATGCGGCCCCAGACCACCAGCCCGCCATTGACCAGCCCGGCCATGCCGCCAAAGGCCAGCGCCAGCATCAGGCCAAGGATCAGCGCCGCGACCGGCCCCAGCGCCGGCAGCATCGCGTTCATGCACATGATCGAAAGTCCCGCCACCAGCGCCGCCATCGCCCCGACCGACAGGTCGAGCCCGCGCGCGGTGATGACGAAGGTCGCGCCGATGGCGATAATGCCGATCACCGCCGAACGGGTCAGCACGTTCAGCAGGTTCTCGGAGGTCAGGAAGGTCGGGCTGAGCAGGCTTCCGGCCAGAAACAGCAGCACCAGCGCCAGCAACGGACCCATGCGGCCCAGAAGATTGCGTATCATGTCGGACGGTCCTTTGACTGAAGCCCAAGTGCGAGGTCCAGGATCTCGCGTTCGCTGGGGCGGCTGCCCTCGGCGGGGGTGACGATGCCGGCGACGCGGCCGCGATCCAGCACCAGAATCCGATGCGCCAGACCGATCAGCTCGGGCAGCTCGGACGAGATGACGATCACCGCCTTGCCCTGCGCGGCAAGCCCGGCGATGACCTGATAGATCTGGCTTTTGGCGCCGATATCGACGCCGCGCGTCGGCTCGTCGAGAATGACCACGTCGGGGTCCGAGGCCAGCGTCTTGGCGAGCCGCCCATTTTGCTGATTACCGCCGGAAAGCTGGCCGGCAGCGATCCGCGGCGAGGCGGCACGGATCGAATAGCGGGTCTGCGCCTCGGCATAGCGGCGCGCGTCGGCGGCACGGTCGATCACCGCGTCCCCCGACAGCGCGCCGACCGTCAGACTGGTGTTCAGGACCAGATTTTCGGCCAGCAGCAGGCCGCGCGCCTTGCGGTCCTCGGTCAGGTAGGCGATGCCAAGCCGCCATGCCTCGACCGCATCGGGCAGCGCCCGCGCCGTGCCGCGCAGCATACAGCGGCGCGCGGTGGCGGGGCGCAGGCCAACCAGCCCCTCGACCATCTCGGTGCGACCGGCGCCGACCAGCCCGGCAATGCCCAGAATCTCGCCCGGCGCCACCGCGAACGTGGCCTCCTCGACCGGCGGGCCGAAATCGCGGACGACGCAAGGCCCCTCGACGGCAAGGATGGGCGGCGCATCGGGGCGCGGCGCCAGCGGCGGAAACAGATCCTCCATCTCGCGCCCGATCATCGCCGAGGCGATATCATGTTCGGACAGATCGGCGGTCGGCCGGTCCAGCGTGATCTCGCCGTCGCGCAGCACCGCCACCCGGTCCGAGATCGCCCGCACCTCGTCCAGCCTGTGCGAGGTGAAGATGACCGCGCCGCCCGCCGCCGCAAAGGCGCGGATCCGCGCAAACAGCGCCTCGGTCTCGCGCGCGCCCAGCACCGCCGTCGGCTCGTCCATCAAGAGCAGTTGCGGACCGGCGGCAAAGGCCTTGGCCAGCTCGACCATCTGCCAGCTCGAGACCGGCAATCCGGCAAGCCCGGCGCGCGGGTCGATATCGGCATTGAGCAGCTTCAACGCCGCGCGGGCGGCCTTGTGCATGCTGCGGAAATCGACCAGCCCCAGCCGCGTCGGTTCGCGCGCCAGCAGGATATTCTCGGCCACGCTGAGATCGCGGATCAGCGCGAATTCCTGATGCACCAGCACGATCCCGGCCGCCTCTGCCGCCTGCGGATCCGCGGCGACCGGCTGACCCCGCCAGATCGCGCGGCCCTGACCGGGGGCCAGATAGCCGGCGATTATCTTCATCAGCGTCGATTTGCCGGCGCCGTTTTCGCCCACAAGCGCCAGCACCTCGCCGGCGCCCAGCGTCAGGTCGATGCCGCTCAGGACCCGGTTCGTGCCATAAGAATGTGCGACGCCATCCAGCCGAAGCACCTCCGGCTGCCGATTCTGCTGCATGGTGAATCCTCCCCCACGTGCAATGGAAACATCAGTTTACGGCTTATTGCAACAATTATTGCTATAAAAATTTGGCGCAGTATTCATTGCATTTCTGCAGCCATGCCGATGCCGGATCACCGCCCATGCGAAATTCCCCCCGCCCGAAAGACGAGGGGATCGGCGCATCAACGACCCGGTCATGCGAAATTGCCGGCTCTGGTCAGACTGCGATGGGCGTGATCCAGGGCTGGTCTTCGGCCTCGTGGCTGTCCACCACCGCCTCGACAAAGGCCACGCCCTTCAGCCCGTCATGGGCCATGGGCAGGTTCTGCCCCAGCAACGAGGGCGCGCGGCCCTGATGCCGGGCGCGGATCGCCTCGGCAAAGCCGGCATAGAGATTGGCGAAGGCCTCGAGGTAACCTTCGGGATGGCCGGGGGGTGTGCGGGTGCGCAGCTTGGCGTCCTCGGACAGATCCTCGGCGCCGCGCTTGATCGTCTGCACGCGCCCGGCCAGCGGCGCAAGGATCAGCTCATTGGGCTGTTCCTGAAACCATGACAGCGACCCGGTCTCGCCAAAGACGCGCAGCCGCACGCCGTTCGAATTCCCCAGCGCCACCTGCGAGGACCACAAAAGGCCGCGCGCGCCGCCCTCATAGCGCATCATCACATGGGCGTTGTCGTCCAGCGCCCGGCCCGGCACGAAACTCGCCAGATCGGCGGTCAGCGCCTGCAGCTTTAGGCCGGTGACAAAGCCCGCCAGATGATAGGCATGGGTGCCGATATCGCCGATCGAGCCGCCGCGCCCGTTCCTGACCGGATCGGTGCGCCATGCCGCCTGCGCATTGCCCTGCTGCTCGATGGCGGTCGCCATCCATTCCAGCGGATATTCGACCTGCAGGGTCCGGACCGCGCCGATCTCGCCTTGGGCGATGCGGACGCGGGCCTCATGGACCATCGGATAGCCGGAGTAGGTATAGGTCACGCCGACAAAGCGGCCCGACTCGCGCGCAAGCTTTTCCAGCGCCACGGCATCGGCCAGCGTCGCGGTCAGGGGCTTTTCGCAGATCACGTCGAACCCGGCCTCGATCAGGGCCTTCGCGATCGGGTAATGGGTAAAGTTCGGCGTGCAGATCGCCACCGCGTCCACGGGGTCCCCGCGCGCGGCTTCGCCGGCGATCAGATCCTGATAGCTGCCATAGCTGCGCGCCGGGTCCAGCCCCTGCGCGATGGCAAAATCGCGTCCGCGCGCCGGGTCGACATCGAAGGCCCCGGCAACCAGTTGCCACGCCCCGTCCAGCCGCGCGGCAAGGCGGTGGATATTGCCGATATAGGCACCCTGCCCGCCCCCGATCATGCCAAGGCGCAGCGGTCTTTGAGCAGTCATCATTCCCCCAGTCCGAGCATGGCCCGGTTGGCGCCACGGTCGGCGCCGGATTTCACGAAATCGTCGAATGCCCGGTCGGATACGCGGATGATGTGATCGGCGATGAAGCGCGCGCCCTCGGCCGCGCCATCCTCGGGGTTCTTGACGAAGCATTCCCATTCCAGAACCGCCCAGCCGTCAAAGCCATGGGTGGTCAGCTTGGTGAAGATGGCGCCGAAATCGACCTGCCCGTCGCCGGGGCTGCGGAAGCGCCCGGCACGTTTCGACCATGGCTGATAGCCGCCATAGGCACCGGATTTGCCGTCCGGGCGGAACTCGGCATCCTTGACATGGAAGGTCTTGATGCGGTCGTGGTAGTGGTCGATGAACGCCAGATAATCCAGCGCCTGCAGCACGAAATGGCTGGGATCATACATCAGGTTGGCGCGGGGATGGTTCCCGACCTTTTCAAGGAAGAACTCCCAGCTATGGCCGTCATGCAGGTCCTCGCAGGGGTGGATTTCATAGCAGAGATCCACGCCATGGGCGTCGAAATCGTTCAGGATCGGCGTCCAGCGCCGGGCCAGTTCGTCAAAGCCCTCCTCGATCAGCCCCTCGGGCCATTGCGGATAGGGATAGAGATAGGGCCAGAGCAGCGACCCCGAAAAGGTCACATGCCGGTCGATGCCCAACCGCCTCGAGGCGCGCGCGGCATGGCGCAGCTGCTCTTCGGCCCATGCCCGCCGGGCGGCCGGGTTGCCGCGCAGCGCCACTGGTGCGAAACTGTCCATGATCTGGTCATGGGCCGGATGCACCGCCACCAGCTGCCCGGTGATATGCGAGGCGAGCTCGGTGATCTCTAGCCCGTGATCGGCCAGCATCCCGGTCAGCTCGTCGCAATAGGTTTCGCTTTCGGCGGCCTTTTGCATGTCGATCAGGCGCGTGTCCCAGGTCGGGATCTGCACGCCCTTGAACCCCTTTGCCGCCGCCCATTTCGCTAAGCCGGGCAGCGAGTCATAGGGCGCCTCATCCGCCGCGAATTGCGCGAGGAAGACCCCCGGCCCCTTGATGGTGCGCATCTTACGCCTCCATCGCGGCGGCCGGGACCGGCGCGTCGTCATAGCCGCCATGGATCGACTGATCGAAGGGGATCACCGCGCCGGTCATCATCCCGGCATCGCCCGAGGCCATCCACAGCACCGCGCGCGCGACCTCGGCCGGATCCAGAATCCGGCCAAAGGGCTTTTGCGCGGCGGCACGGTCGATAAAGCCCGCATCGCCGGTTTCCTCTTCGATCAGCTTGCGCTCGTGGTCCGAATTCATCCAGCCGATATCAAGCTGGTTCACATGGATGCGGTTGCGCATCAGCGCGAATGCGGCATTGCGGGTCAGCGTCGCCAGCCCGCCCTTCGAGGCGGCATAGGGCGCAAGGAAGGGCTGGCCCACCAGCGCCGACATCGAGCCGATATTGACGATGCGCCCCTCGGCCCGCTCGCGGATCATCACCCTGGCCGCGTCCTGGATCAGGAAGAAGGGCGCGCGCAGATTGACCGCGAACATGCGGTCGAACAGGTCGGGCGTGGTGTTCAGGATATTGCCGCGATCGGTCAGCCCGGCGGCGTTGACCAGAATATCGACGCGGCCGAAGCGCTGGTCGGCATGGGCGATGATGGCGCGCACATCGTCGATATTCTCCAGATCGGCGCCGACCATCTCGACCGGAACCCCGGTCTGGGCGGTGATCGCGGCGGCGACGGCGCGGCCCTTGTCGAGACCCCGCCCGACGATCACGATGCCGGCGGCGCCGGCCCCTGCAAACAGCCGCGCGATGGCCGCGCCAAGCCCCTGCGTGCCGCCCGTGATGACAGCGATCTTTCCATCAATCCGGTTCATTTCCTCACCTCATATCCGGCGGCGTCCATGACGCGCATCAGTTCCCGATGACCCTTGCGGGCCATCTCCAGCGGCGGGTTGGCGACCGGGTCCTGCTCGGCCTCGATCACGAACCAGCCCTCATAGCCCTTGGCGGCCAGGGCCTTGACGATGGCCTCGAAATCCAGACTGCCATCGCCGGGCACGGTAAAGGCGCCCCTGATCACCGCATCCAGAAAACTGTCGCGGCTGCGGTCCAGCGCCGCGATCACGGGTCGGCGGATATCCTTGGTATGGACATGGCTGATGCGGGCATGGTGGTTCTCGATCACCCGCATCACGTCGCCGCCGGCAAAGGCCATGTGCCCTGCATCAAACAGCAAGGGCACCGAGGAATGCTTCATCAACAGATCCAGTTCGGCCTCGGTCTCGATCGCCGCCGCCATGTGGTGGTGATAGGCGATGGGCATGCCCTGGGCCGCGCACCAGTCGGCGAAATCGCTGATCCTGCGGCCATAGGCGGCGGTCTCGGCCTCGGTCAGCCTTGGCTTTGTGGCCAGCGGCGCATGGCGCTGGCCCTGGATCGAGCGCGCGGTTTCCCCATAGACGATGCAGGGCGCGCCGGCCGCCCGGAAAAAGCCGTGCTGTGCGGCGATGCGGTCCTTTTCGGCCTCGATATCGCCATCCAGCAGCAATCCCGAGAACCAGCCGCCACAGACCGACATCCCGTGGCGGGCCAGCACCGGCCCCAGCTCGGCCATGTCCATCGGAAAGCGCCGGCCGGTCTCCATCCCGGTGAAACCTGCCTCGGCGGCCTGCCGCAGGCATTCGTCCAGCGACACGTCATCCGACAGTTCCGGCAGATCGTCATTCCACCACGCAATCGGGGCAATCCCCAGCCGTGCCTTCATCCTACACCCCCACCCGCTGTTCCTTGCGGATCCGGTCCTGCGCGGCGCGGGCGGCGCGGACCGTCTCGAAGGCCGAGACCTCGGGCACGCCGACATCCCAATCGGCGTCGCCGGGCACCCATTTCCACGCGTCCGAGACGATCGAGATGACCGTGACCCCGGCATTGGCCTGCGCCCATTCCAGCGCCTCCTCCAGATCGGCAAGGCTTTCGGCGCGGCGGGCCTGCGCGCCCATCGCCTCGGCATGTTTCACGAAATCGACATGGATCGGATTGTCGCGATTCTGCACCCGGCAATCGGTCAGCAGGTTGTTGAAGCCCGGCACGCCCTTGGCCTGCTGCAGCCGGTTGATGACCGCATAGCCGCCATTGTCGCAGACCACGACGATCATCTTGTGGCCGGTCAGCGCCGCCGAATAGATGTCGGAATTCATCATCATGTAGGTGCCGTCGCCCAGCATGACGATGGGCGTGCCGCCCGCCCCGCCCGGCCCCTCCTGCGCCATGGCGCAGCCCCAGCCGGCGGCGATCTCGTAGCCCATGCAGGAAAAGCCGAATTCGCAATCGAAGGTGTTCGGGTCCTTGACGCGCCAGCCCTTGGTGATCTCGCCCGGCGTGCCGCCGGCGGCGCCGATCAGCGTGTCATTGGGGCGTGCGACCCTGTTCATCACCCCGATGACCTGCGCATAGGACGGCACCGGCGCGTTGGTCGGCTTCTGATGCTCGTCCAGCAGCGCGTTCCACGCGGCGAAAAGCGCCTTGGCATGGGTCATCAGCCCGGCATCGGCCCGCCAGTCGCCAAGCGCCGCGTCCAGCTCGGCGATGGTCTCGCGCGCATCGCCCACCACCGACAGCGCCCGGTGCTTGATCGCGTCAAACCGCGCCGCATTGACCGAGATGAACCGCGCATCCGGCGAAAACGCCGTCCACGAGCCGGTGGTGAAATCCTGCAGCCGGGTGCCGATGGCCAGGATCACGTCGGCCTCGGCCGCCAGCGCATTGGCCGAGGTCGAGCCGACAATGCCGATGGGCCCGGCATGGACCGGATGGTCATGGGTCAGCGCGCCCTTGCCGGCGATGGTCTCGACCACCGGGATGCCGCGTCTGGCGGCGAAATCGGCCAGCGCAGCCTCGGCCAGCGAATAGCGCACGCCCCCGCCCGAGATGATCAGCGGCTTTTTCGCCGTGGCCAGCAGCGCCGCCGCCCCGGCGACCGCATCGCGGTCGGGGCGCGGGCGCGGGATCTTCCACATCCGGGGTTCAAAGAACGCCTCGGGATAGTCCAAGGCGCGTTCCTGCGTGTCCTGCGCCAGACCGATGAAGGCCGGCCCGCAATCGCCGGGGTCCAGCATGGTCGCAATCGCCTGCGGCAGCGAGGTGATGATCTGCTCGGGCAGGGTGATGCGGTCCCAATAGCGCACCACCGGCTTGAAGGCATCGTTCACGGTGATGGTCGGGTCGCCGAACTGCTCGACCTGCTGCAGCACCGGGTCGGGCAGGCGGTTGGCAAAAGTATCGCCCGCGATCAGCAGCACCGGCAGGCGGTTGGCCATGGCGGTGCCGGCAGCGGTGACCATGTTCGCGGCCCCCGGCCCGATCGAGGTCGCGGCCACCATGATCTGGCGCCGGCGCCTGGCCTTGGCAAAGCCCACCGCGGCCAGCGCCATCGACTGCTCGTTCTGGCCGCGCCATGTCGGCAACTGGTCCTGCACCTGCTCGAGCGCCTCGGAGAGGCAGGTGACATTACCATGGCCAAAGATGCCAAAGACCCCCGCGAACAGCGGCACCCGGCTGCCCTCGATCTCGGTGAACTGGTTGCAAAGATAACGGACAAGGGCCTGAGCCATGGTCAGGCGCACGGTCTTAGCGGGCATCTCGCCTCCTCCTGCGGATGGGGTTTTTCGAACATTACGGAATGATGATTGACAATGCAATAGTTTTGCAATGATCATTGCAGAAGAAATTTCGGGAGGACCCCATGACCAGAATCGCCGTCCTTGGCACGGGCCGTATCGGCAAGATGCATGCCGAGAATATCGCCGCCCATCCGCGCGCCACGCTGGCGGGCGTCTATGACATCCACGCCGCCGCCGCCGAGCAGGTGGCCCAGGCCCTTGGCGTGGCGCAGTTCGAATCGGTCGAGGCGGTGCTGGCCTCGGAGGCGGTGGACGCGGTGCTGATCGCGACCTCGACCCCCACCCATGCCGACCTGATCGAGCGCGCCGTCGCCGCCGGCAAGGCGATCCTGTGCGAAAAGCCCATCGACCTGTCGCTGGACCGGGTGAATGCCTGCGCCGCCGCCATCGCCGGCACGGCACTGCCGATCATGCTGGGCTTTGTGCGCCGCTTTGACAGCGGCCATGCCGGGCTGCGCCGGGCCGTCGCTTCGGGTCAGATCGGCGAATTGCATCAGGTCATCATCACCTCGCGCGATCCGGGCATGGCGCCCGATGCCTATATCGAGGTGTCGGGCGGCATTTTCCGCGACATGACCATCCATGATTTCGACATGGCCCGCTTTGTTCTGGGCGAGGAGATCACCGCGGTGAGTGCCACCGGCTCGCGCCTCGTGGACCCGGCGCTGATGCGGCGCTGCGAGGATTATGACACGGTGACGGTGGTGATGGTGACCGCCTCGGGCAAGCAGGCGATCATCAGCAATTCGCGCCGCGCGGTCTACGGCTATGACCAGCGGGCCGAGGCCTTCGGCAGTGCCGGCATGGCAATCTCCGAAAACCGGACCATGGATCATCTGCGCCTCTATGCCGGGGATTTCACCGACCGCGCCGCGCCGCTGAAGAATTTCTTCATCGACCGTTACGCCGATGCCTTCGCCGCCGAGATCGGCGCCTTTGTCGATGCGGTCGAACAGGGCACCCCCGTTCCCGTCGGCTTCGAGGACGGCCGTCAGGCGCTGATCCTGGCCGAGGCCGCGCTGCGCTCGGTCCGCGAGGGCCGCACCGTCATGACCAGCGAGATCGGATAAGCCATGTATGACAGTTTCGGATTGTTCATCGGCGGCAACTGGACCCCTGCCGCTGCAACCGCCGAGGTGATCTCGCCGGTGACCGGCAAGCTCATGGGCCACAGCCCCGCCGCCGGCGCGGACGACACGCGGGCGGCGCTGGATGCCGCCGCCGCCGCCCTGCCGCTCTTGCGCGCGATGGGCGGCTTTGCCCGCGCCGACGCGCTGCACCGCGCCGCCGACGAGATGCTGCGCCGCAGCGACGAGGCGGCGCGGATGATCACCCTTGAAACCGGCAAACCCATCGCGCAGGCGGGCCGGGAATGGGTTCTCGCCTGCGACCAGTTCCGCTGGCATGCCGAAGAGGCGCGGCGCATCTATGGCCGTATCATCGACAGCCGCGTGCCCGGTGGCCGCTTCGAGGTCACCCGCGAGCCGGTCGGCATCGTCGGCGCCTTCACCGCCTGGAACTTTCCCGCCGCCCTGCCGGCCCGCAAGCTGGCGCCGGCGCTGGCGGCGGGTTGCCCGGTGGTGCTGCGCCCCTCGTCGCAGACGCCGGGCGTCGCCATGGTGATGGTCGATTGCCTGCGCGCCGCCGGCCTGCCCGAGGGCGCGGTGAACCTTGTCGTCGGCGCGACCGCGGCGACCTATGCCCCGATCATGGCCGACAGCCGTGTGCGCAAGGTCAGCCTGACCGGCTCGACCCGGATCGGCCAGCAGATGATCCGCGACGCCGCCGCCACGGTGAAAAAGGTCAGCATGGAACTGGGCGGCAATGCGCCGCTGATCGTCTATGACGATGCCGACCTGCAACAGGCGCTGGATCTGGCGGTGCCGACGAAATACGCCAATTGCGGGCAGGTCTGCGTGACGCCTGACCGTTTCTTCGTCCATGACAGCCTGCATGACGCCTTTGTCGAGGGCTTTGTCGCCCGTGCCGCGCGGATCCGGCTGGGCGACGGGCTGGACCCCGAAACCGGCATGGGACCGCTGATCAATGCCGGGCGGCTGGCCGAGATCGAGGCAATCGTCGCCGACGCGCTCGCGGCCGGCGCCACCCTCGCCCATGGCGGCAAACGCCCCGACCGCAACGAGGGCTTTTTCTTTGAACCGACGGTCCTGACCGGCGTCACCGACGACATGAAGGTCTTTGCCGAGGAAAACTTCGGCCCCATCGCCGCCATCACCCGCTTTGCCGACGAGGACGAGGTGCTGGCGCGCGCCAATGCCAGCGAGATGGGCCTGTCGGCCTATGCCTTTACCCGCTCGCCCGACCGCGCGCGCCGCACCGTGGCCGGGCTCAAGGCCGGGATGGTCGGGATCAACAGCTTTGCCATGGCCGCCTCCGAGGCGCCCTTTGGCGGCACCAACCATTCCGGCATGGGCCGCGAGGGCGGGTCCGAGGGGATCGGCGATTACCTCGACACCAAGCTGGCCCAGATCGTCTTCTGAGGGGGGATGACCATGTTCAGAAACAGACTGCGCCAGATCTGGGATCAGGGACGCCCGGCGATGAACGGCTGGCTGTCCATCGGCAATGCCTTCACCGCCGAGATCATGTCGCGCCAAGACTATGACAGCCTGACCATCGACATCCAGCACGGCGCGCTGGATTACGCCTCGGTCCTGCCGATGCTGCAGGCCATGCAGGCCTCGGGCGTCACGCCGATGGTGCGCGTGCCATGGCGCGAGCCGGGCATCATCATGAAGGCGCTGGATGCCGGCGCGCAGGGCATCATCTGCCCGATGGTCAATTCGGGCGCCGAGGCCGCCGAATTCGTCAGCTATCTGCGCTATCCGCCCCATGGCCAGCGCAGTTTCGGCCCGACCCGCGCCACCATCGCCTATGGCGGCTACGGCACCGCCGCCAATGACGAGGTGCTGGCGCTGGCGATGATCGAGACCGCCGAGGGCGTGGCCAATCTGGCCGAGATCGCCGCGACCCCGGGGCTGGACGGCATCTATATCGGCCCCGCCGACCTGACGCTGGGCACGCAGAACGGCCGGCTGGCGCCCGCATTCGACCGCGAAGAGCCGGAAATGATCGACCTGATCGGGCAGATCCTTGCCGCCTGCAAGCGAAACGGCATCCGCGCCTGCATTCATTGCGGCACCCCCGCCTATGCCGCACGAGCCGTCGAATGGGGGTTCGACCTGACCACGGTTTCGGGCGACTCGCGGCTGCTGGCCGCCGCCGCCACCGCCTCGGTCAGGGAATGGCGCGAACTGACCGGAACCCCGTCTGCCCCGGCCGACGGCTCGAAAGGAGGCTACTGATGGCGCATCTGCTTGTTGCGGGCAAACTGCACCCCTCGGGCGAGGCCATGCTGCGCGAATTGCCGGCGCGGGGCGTGACCGTGGACTATGTCCGGGAGGTCTCCGAGCCGTCCTATGCCGCGCTGATGGCCCGGGCCGATGCGCTGGTGATCCGCACCCAGCCGCTGAGCGCCGCGACCATCGCCCGCGCCGGGCAACTCAAGGTCGTCTCGCGCCACGGCGTCGGCTATGACGCGGTGGATGTGGCGGCGCTGAATGCGCGCGGCATCGGGCTGACCATCGTCGGCGACGTGAATTCGGTCTCGGTCGCCGAACATGCGATGATGCAGCTATTGTCGGCGGCCAAGCGCGTGCTGCGGGCCGACCATGCGGTGCGCGAGCCCGGCCAATGGGGCTGGCGCAACCGGCTCGAGCAGCAGGAGATCAGCGGCAAGCGCCTGCTGATTCTGGGCTATGGCCGCACCGGGCGGCATCTGGCGCGCATGGCCGCCGGGTTCCAGATGCAGGTGCGCGCCTGCGATCCCTGGCTGGAACGGAACGGCTGGCCCGAAGGCCCGGTGCCCCCTGTCGCGCTGGCCGAGGGGCTGGCCTGGGCGGATTGCATCTCGGTCCATATCCCGCGCGGCGAGCGTCCCGCCATCGGCGCGGCCGAGATCGCGCTGATGCGGCCCGGCGTCATTCTGGCCAATACCGCGCGCGGCGGTGTCGTCGACGAGGCCGCGCTGGCGGCGGCGCTGCAATCGGGCCGGGTTGGCGCGGCGGGCGTCGATGTCTTCGACGAAGAACCCCCCAGCCATGGCTCGCCGCTTTTTGCCTGCGACAATGCGGTGCTGTCGCCCCATATCGCCGGGCTGACCGAGGAATGCGGCGAACGCATGGCCATCGCCGCGATCCGCAATGCGCTGGACTATCTCGACGGCACCATTTCCCCGCAACTGATCGTCAACCGCGAGGCCCTGAATGCGTAAACCCGCCCTGAATATCGGCCTGATCGGCACCGGCTTCATGGGCAAGACCCATGTCTTCGGCTTTGCCACCGCGCCCCGCGTCTTTGACCTGCCCTATGAGCCGGTGCTGCACAGCGTCGCCGACCGGAGCCCCGAACTGGCCGCCAGCGCGGCATCGGCGCTGGGATTTCGTCATGGCACCGATGACTGGCGCCGGCTGATCGACAACCCCGAGATCGACGTCATCGACATCACCGCGCCCAATGCGCTGCACAAGGAGATGGCGCTGGCCGCCATCGCGGCGGGCAAGCATGTCTATTGCGAAAAGCCGCTGGCGCCGCTGGCCGCCGACGCGCGCGAGATGACCCTGGCCGCCGAGGCCGCCGGCGTGAAGACCCAGGTCGGCTTCAACTATCTGTGCAACCCGATGCTGGGCCTTGCCCGCGAGATGATCGCGGCCGGCGAGCTGGGCGAGATCCGCGGCTATCGCGGCCTCCATGCCGAGGATTACATGGCCGACCCGGCTGGCCCATGGACATTCCGCCACGACCCGGCGGGCGGCGGCGCGCTCGCCGATATCGGCAGCCACGCCTTGGCCACGGCGGAATATCTGCTGGGTCCGATCACCGGGGTGATGGGCGATTGCGTCACCCTGATCGCCAGCCGCCCCGACGGCAAGGGCGGCACCCGCCCGGTCGAGGTCGACGATGTCGGCCGCGCCTTCATCCGCTTTGCCAGCGGCGCGCAGGGCTCGGTCGAGGGCAACTGGATCGCGACCGGCCGCAAGATGCAGCATGATTTCGAGGTTTACGGCACCAAGGGCGCTTTGGCCTTTTCGC
>RRZU011282879.1_pt1 | contig 13873 bp, 10 predicted proteins | sample 2165561 | NCBI WGS metagenome assembly RRZU01 (sample SAMN10456909, study PRJNA506462) | wastewater metagenome | isolation source: wastewater sludge | place: USA: Moscow, Idaho
ATAAGTGCTTTCGAGTTTTGAGTATAATCCATTCAGCGTTGCATTCATTTCTTTTTTGAAGTATGCCGGATTGCTCAAATGAATATACTCATCGTAGTAAAGCATTAACAATTCGTTCATGCTCATCCCTGATTTTAATTTACCTTTTAAATTAATTGTTTCTTTTTTCTCTTTTATCAGATTATGCAGAGTTTCTTTTTTCCGATTAATAATATCCTGTATTGTTTCTTTTTTTTCCTGAATACTTTTGAACTCAATATCTTTAATTTTTTTATTGTTAACTTTTGCTATTTTATGGTATAACCAAATTGATGTTATACAAATCAAAACTATTGATATTAATAAAAACCAAATTCTTGCCTGAGAACTTGAAGCCTTTTTCTCAGAAAGAAATATTTGCTCCAATTCTTTGCCTTTAGGTTGATTATAAATATTCCGAATTGAATCTGAGTAATCTTGATATAAACTTAGGCACTTTTTGAATTCCAATGTATTATTTTCATTATATGCAACATTGGCTAGGATTCTGTAGCAATCTCTCTTAACAACTATATCTGGATTAAGTTTCAGTGTAGAAGTTGCAAATATTTTAGCAGAATCATTTGAGCCTAGTTCAAAATAGGATTCTGCTAAATATAGGTTTTGAAAAGGTTTTCTAGCTGCAATTTGAGGGTATTTAAATGAGTTTTTAATAAAGTTACATGCAATTCTATATTTACCTGCTTGATATTGATTAATTCCTGCATTTAAATATGCAAAACCTAAAACAATAGAATCTTTGGAGGAGCTGATTACTTCATTAAACTTTGCTTGGGCATTATTATACATTTTGAGATATGTAAATGATTTGCCAATATATATTAGCGCATAATGAGCGAATATATTATTTCTAGCTTTTGCAAAATAATCATGTGAAAGTTGATATTTTGAAATTGCCTCTTTATTATTCCCCTGAAAAGTAAATACATCTCCGATATCCGAATTAATCCGACCCAAAATAAAGTAATCTTTTGAAGAGCAGCAGTCGAGTGCTTTGAGGTAAAAAGTCATGGCTTTGTCATATTGAAGTCTGTACTTAAACATGCGGCCGGTATAAAAATAACAAAAGGCAAGGTGTTTTTTGTCGTTCTTTTTTTCGTAATATTCGGTAGAGGTATTTAATATTTTGGAATGAACTATTTCAAGATTTTTTTTATCATGTAATTGTATGAAAATTAAACCAAAAAGCGCTTTTTGATCATCGTTTATTGAGTTGTATTCGTAGTTGTTGAGTATACTCATTGCTGAGTCGGGAGCTGACTCGGCAATTAATTCTGCTTTTTCCAAATCATTGGTAACATTGGAGCATGCCACGCCAATAACGATGAATAAAGAGACATAAATGAATTTTAATACATGCTTCATGGCCAAATTTTTTATACCATTGCAAATGTACAAAATAAAAGTGTAATTGTTAAACAAAAAAATGTCTTACCAGAGGCTTCCTGTGGCGGTTTTTCTTTGTTATTGTTACTATTTCTTAAAGGAAATAGTGATTATGTAAAAAACAAATATTATTCTGAATAGTTTATTTTTATGCAATATAAAAGCTACTCACACAAACAATGAAAGTTTGTGTGAGTAGAATATTAATTATTAATTTGCTTAATAGAACATCCAATCCATTGTTTCAACTTCGGCCTTGGAGGTGAGTCCCGCATTGCGCTGAGCAACAGGCGAATTTGTAAAACCAAGTATCAGGCAAGCTCCTTTGGGTAATAAAAGTGTATGTTTTCCGGCGCCAAAACTATAAGTGTGTATATTTACAGGGGGCATGCCCTTTATGCGTAATGCGTTCATTATTTGAGGACTTGCTTGCCCGTATAAGTCGGCTGATGCATCTTTCTCAAGTATGGGTGCATGTGCATATCTGCGATGATCGTCACGGAAAAATCCTACCAGAAGCTTCACATTCTCAGAAGTTTCAAATTCAACAGATGTCCCATCGGCTCGTTGTGTAGCCATATTCTGAAACCATGCTGACATTTTTGATAATTCAGGTGCGACTGTTTCTATCTCCGATTTATAATCAGAATAAAGCGAATCACCGGCTTGTAACTTTACAAGTTTGGGTTGTGAAATCATTTTTACAGCAACCGGGTTAAGTGGTTGTATAATAGCCTTTTTCGTGGTTCTATTTTGCTCTGATTTTAGATAAGCCAGATTTGTCCTGAAATTTTCCAACTCTTTTTTATACAGAATATATAGTTCTGCCCAGGTTTTGTTTGTGCCGTCAACTCCGCTTATAGGTATTTGACGCTGAGAAGTTTGCATGCTGTTAGCATATAAATAACTGTCCTTGGTTAATTCAACCAGGGTTTTATAGTGGGCAAGACTTTTTTCCATAAACGGTATGGCGGCATCTAAATCGGCAATGTTTTTACCCCACTGATAGTCGAGAATCAACTTTGCGGCCTTCACCCTCAGGTTAAAATAGTAGGCAAATTCTCTGTAACAATGTATATCATTCCGAAGGCGTTCATACTCAGCACTGTTACGGGTGGGTTTTCCTTTTACCGAATCGATTGCAGCTACGGCTTTATCTCCGTGCTCTACTACCTGAGCAATGATGTCAAGTGGTAATTCGCCTGTATGTGCTTGTTTTTTCCATTCTTTTTCTACGTATTCAATAAGCTTCTCACCTTCGGGGCCACAGCTTTCGTAAAAGCCCGGCCAGATGGTATATTTGTACGGGTTTACTAATTGACTCATAAACATTCCAAGTAGTAGTGTTTGTCGGTTACCTTCAGTTATACCAAAGCGACGGAGTAATTTGGGCGCAATTTCGGCACTTTCGTCGTAGGCTCGTTGGATTTTTCGTGCATCTTCAGCACTTACACCATAATAATTGTTCAACTGATTGTCCCAGTAATTTTGTTCTTCATTTCGGTTTCGTTCTGCTTTCCATGCATAACGAGCCCAGGTTTTGTACCACATCCAGTCGCGTTCAATTTGTTTTTGTCGGGTTCCGTCAGGAAGTTTATCGGCCGTATAGGGCCAATCCCAGTACGATGCCTGTGGGTACAGATGAAGAGCATTGGCTCCGTGAACTTTGTGCATGGCTTTTACCGTTTTTTGTACAAAATCGGGTGAACTCCAGCGCCATGGTTCAAGGTTGGCAAGGATATGAACATTTTCTATATGTATGCTGCCCAGCGAACTCAAATCGGTGTGAATTTTCGCCCAGGGTCCGCGTGGTTCGTAGGTAGTGAGACTTTCACCATTGTATTTGTGCATGGTGTACAAGTTTTTGTATATTGGTAAAGCTGCATCCATCACCATTTTTGCATCAGTATCGTGTGCCCGGAGTAGAACCGGAGGTTCATCGGTACGTCCCAATGCTTTAAGCCCGTCTTTTACTCCGGGGATGATGGTTTCGGTGAACCATTTTACATCATCTTCATATGTGTCCATTGCTTCGCCGAGGCAAACCAACAATCCTACATTGGGATAATTTTCAATGAACGCGGCTATACTTTTTCGGGTGTAGTCTGAAACTAAAGGGGTGATTGGGCGGTTTCTGTCCTGAGTAGTAATACCGTAGTGCTCGGCAAAGGGTTTCGAAACCAAAATGTTGTAGAACATTTGAATAACAAATATTCCACGTTTATCGGCTTCGTGAGTCAGAAAGCTGAAAATTTCCTGATTCTTTCTGAAAGTTTCATCGTCTACTTCAACGGCAAACGGATAGTCTTTTAGCTTTACCAATGAAGCAAACGGATGCCCGTTCCATAAATAGAGTGAGTTCATTCTGTTGGCTACCAACATATCCAGGTATTCAATCCAGTGTTTTTTGTCGTATAACCAGGGAAAAGTTTCGGGAGTGTACGGGTATTCGTATACAGTTCGTCCGGGCAAATAATAAGGTTTTTGAATCCCGATTGCTGTGCCACGCAAAACCATTTCGGGAGCCTCCGTAAGCGACGCAGGTAAATCAAGTTTCCCTTTATCGTTTAAACGGTCAATAATTTCCTGGCAACCATATATAGTACCGTTGCCATCGGCACCGCAGATCAGTGTAATATTTTCCTTTGTGTTTATCTGGAAACCTTCTTTATTAGGTTTGGATGGTAAAGGTAATTTCAGCTTTTTGTAGAATTTTGCGGCTTGAGCAGCATCTTTATGCTCAAAAATTACAAAAAATTGTTCTTTTTTGGAAATGTGCTTTGTTCCCTCTGTTTGAACAGAGTAGCCATGTCGGGTTAAATTATCCGATAGATTTTTTGAGGCAAACTGTACTCTGTTCGAAGATGTTGAAAAGGTAACAATGCGAACGTTTGACGCAAATGAAATAGAGCTTACGAATAGGAGAATGATTGCTAAACTTCTGAAATACATACTTTAAAGCTAAAAATTAGTGTCGTGTTTATTTAAAAACAGGACGCTTTTCAGCATAGTTTGTACTCGTATAGTAATGTGAGGCAGTAGTTAGCGGGTGTAAACAGCGCTGTAGTTTGTAGTGACCGAATTGCTGGCTACAATATTGTAGTTTATAGTAATTGTCGAAAGGTCTGCATTTACCGTGCCCGTTCCGGATTTTATGAATGAGCCGGTTTCTCCCAATGTTTGTTGTTGAATAGTGATTTTGGAATTAGATATTGTAGCAGTTACATCGTAATTGCCGTCGGATCCCACCCTGTGAAAGTTGCTTATTAAATAGTCGGTAGAGTTGTTCTTCGTTTTGTACAGAGTGACCAAATAACTTCTTTGCGCTCCGGTTTGCGATGTTTCAACACATCTGTAGTCTGTGCCTTTGGATGTTGTGCTTGTGTCGCATGAAACAAGTATTAAAAAAAGGAAAAGTGTGACTGCAAAAAGGTTATTTTTTCTTACGTTGTTTAGTAATGTCATTTCCATTGTCATATTGAGTTGTTTCTACGAGTTTGCCTTTTTGATTGTATGCCTTTGCTTCACCATGTCGTTGCCCTTTTACAAATGGGATTTCGGACATTAATTCGCCGGTTTTATAATAGGTTTTCCAAATTCCTGTTTTATTGTCGTCTTCGTATAATCCCCGGTTTTTAACTTCTCCGGTTTCATAATAAAAAATCCATTCGCCGGTGGCTTTACCTTTTGTGTAGTTTCCTTTGTGTTTTAGTTGTCCGTCAGGATAATACACAAGCCATTCACCTTCGAATAAGTCATTGCGATAATTGCCGGTGCTGTATATTGAGGCATTATTGTAAAAAGTTTTCCAAATGCCGTTTTTCCGACCATTCAGATAACCTCCGGTTTGACGCAATATGATTTTAGTGCTATCGAAATATTCTTTTATATCACCTACAATGGTATCGTTGTTGTAAAGGCATTCGTATTTCAGTTTGCCGCTTGGGAAAAAGGCATTTAATTTGCCATTTAGCCTGCCATTTTTATAATGGCAAATTTTATTAATAGTCCCGTTTTTGTAACTTTTGTAATAATCAATGTATTGTCCTTCAAAAACTCCGTTCTGCATGGTTACCCTATCGCGAATATTGCCATTCTCGTGCCAGGTGACAGACTGTCCGTTTTCAATGCCTTCGCGGTAATTTTTGCTAATTCTGGGGCGACCATCTTCGAAAAATGCAGTAAATTCACCATGTAAAACACCTTTTTTATAATAGCATTTTTCCTGTAATTTGCCGTTTTCGTAATAGTTATACACCACACCATGCAAGGTATCGTTACTGTATAACGCTATTTGCATAAATTTTCCCGAAGGGTAAAAGTATTTTGAGGTATCGTTGAGCAGCCCTTTTTTGTAGTTTAATTCTTGCTTTAATGTACCGTCTTCGTAATAATCAAGCCATTTGCCATCGAGCTGGTCGTAGTCATATGCACCTTCCTGCCATATTTTTTTGTTCGGATACCAAATTGTATAAAGTCCGTGCTTTACTTTTCCGAATTTTTGGTGGTTGATAACTGAATATACCTCTTTTATCACCTTTTTTTCATTATCGTAAAAGGTGCTGACTTTCGTTTGTGCAGCTATTGAACCTGCTAATACAAACAAACAGAAGATGATATGTTTTATGCGTTTTTGCATTTATCGTATATCCAATAATAGCTGTGTGCCGCCCAGTGGCTGACGATGTCCGTAGTCCATAATTGCAGCAACCACATATTTCCCTTTTGTGGTAATTTTGGGCATTTGAAGCGTAATTTTGCGGGAACCATCCGGCATGATTGTGGTTTTCGATACCCCGAATTTCTCTTCTTTTCCCGTCTGCATATTTGCCAGAGTAAGGTATACATTTGCATCAATTACTTTGTCGCCAATGTTGTTTACCGTTACTTCAAAAACCTGCTGTGTATCGGTTTTTTTTGTTATTTCTTTTAAATTGCCTATTGTAGCTTTGTAATTTGTATTACTACGGGGCGACTGATTAACCATTACAACAATACGTGGAACAAGCAAGACCCCTGTTGCCAGTGTTTTATCGGCCTCAAATGCCGATTGCTCTTTGGCAACCTCAACATGCATCATACACCATCGCGAGTTAAATCCGTCTTTGGGTACTGTCATTATAATGTCTAATTGTGCCGTTTGGTTCGGATTGAGTTCAATAAATGCCGGATTTATTGTAATCCAGTCGGCGCATGAACGTTTGCTACTACCCAAAGGTACAACTTTTCGGTTTCCTTCTGAATCAATAATATAATCCGATATTTTAAGGCTATATTTTTGAGGTTGAGCAGAGTGATTAATTATTGTGAGCTGTTTTTTTTGATTTTCTCCGGGGTCGGCATTGAAATTCATCAATACAGGCGATACTTCGAAGTCTTGAGCAATAGCTATATGTACCAGTGCTAAAAGTGCTATTACCAATCGGATTTTTGACATACAATTAAAATTAATAAAGCAATGTTTTGTAAATTATTTTGCTACAAAAATAAGATATTTATACGAATAAAAGAGCTGGATGTTTATTTTCATTCAAAAAAATCCAATCATAAAAATTCAAATGATTGAATTACTTTCTGATTATTTCTATCTTTGTTGTGCAAATATTTAAATATGAAGAAAATATTCATTTTTGGGCTTGTAATAAGCATTCTTGCCGGGTGTGTCCCCAAGAAAACGGAAAAAACTGAAAATGTAACTCCGAAAGACATCCCGGCTTTCAATGCCGATTCGGCCTATGTATATGTACGTGATCAGGTTATTTTTGGCCCCAGAGTTCCAAATACTGAAGCTCATAAGAAATGTGCGGTTTATTTAGCCTCCAGGTTAAAGAGTTTTGGTGCTGATGTAACTGAACAACGTGCTACATTAACGGCATTTAATGGTGATGTTTTACAGGCTGTGAATATTATCGGCACCTATAATCCGCAAGCCGAAAGAAGGGTTTTATTGTTTGCTCATTGGGATTCGCGTCCGTGGTCCGATAACGACCCTGATAAAGCCAATCATTCAAAACCAGTTGATGGAGCTAATGATGGAGCCAGTGGAGTTGGAGTATTGCTCGAAATGGCACGTCAGTTTGGCCTTAAAAATCCGGATATTGGAGTTGACATAATTTTCTTTGATGCCGAGGATTATGGAGCACCTCAAAATTATGAAGGTAATTCAGCCGATGCATGGTGTTTAGGTTCGCAATATTGGGCTAAAACACCTCATGTGCCGGGTTATACGGCAAATTATGGTGTATTGCTTGATATGGTTGGAGCTCCAGGGGCTACATTTCATAAAGAAGGTTATTCTTTGTATTATGCGCAGGGCCTGGTTGATAAAATATGGTCTTTGGCATCATCGCTTGGTTTCTCTAATTATTTCCGAAATGAACCAATTGGCCCGATAACGGACGACCATTATTATGTCAATAAAATTGCGGGCATACCAAGTGTAGACATTATTCACTATCGGAACGAAGGCAATGATTCGGGTTTCGGGCATTATTGGCATACAGTAAACGATAATATGGATAATATAGACAAAAATACCCTGATGGCTGTAGGCACCACATTGATGCATTTGGTTTATAATGAATAAGATGAAAACGAAATATAAGAAAATTGCAGTAAAAATTGGCAGTAATGTACTGACTCGTCAGGATGGTACGCTGGATGTTACGCGTATGTCGGCCTTGGTTGATCAGATTGCGGTGCTGCACAAAAAAGGGGTTGAGGTTGTTATGATTTCGTCGGGGGCTGTTGCTTCGGGCCGTAGTATTCTGGGTATACAGAAAAAACTGGATGTGGTGGATCAGCGTCAGCTGTACTCGGCTGTAGGTCAGGCAAAATTAATCAATCATTACTGGGACTTGTTTCGTGAACATGGGATTATTGTTGGTCAGGTACTAACGATGAAGGAAAACTTTGGCAGTAGACGTCATTATCTAAATCAGCGGAATTGTATGCAGGTAATGCTCGATAATAAAGTAATTCCGATTGTAAATGAGAACGATACTGTATCGGTGTCGGAACTTATGTTTACTGATAACGATGAACTTTCCGGATTGATAGCATCGATGATGGACATGCAGGCTCTTGTTATTCTTAGTAATATTGATGGAATATTTAATGGCCCGCCATCAGACCCTTCATCAACGGTTATTCGGGAAGTGAAAAAGGGACAGGATATTTCGGACTTTATTCAGACTACAAAATCGACATTTGGACGGGGTGGAATGGGTACCAAAACTACTATTGCCCGAAAAATTGCTGACGAAGGCATTGATGTAATTATTGCGAACGGGAAAAAAGACAATATACTACTTGAACTTCTTGACCCGGCTCAGGATGTGGTATGTACGCGCTTTGTTGCATCGCCCGATGGTGTGTCGAGCGTTAAAAAATGGATTGCGCACAGTCATGGCTTTGCCAAAGGCGAAATTCATATTAACGAGAATGCAGCAAAAGTATTAGTTGGCGACAAGGCCGTTAGTTTGTTGCCGGTTGGTGTTATTGCAGTAGTGGGCGATTTCGAAAAAGACGAAATTGTTCGGATTGTAGCTCCGGGTGGTATTTCACTTGGTGTGGGCAAGGTGCAGTATAGCAGTACAAAAGCACTTGAAGTGATGGGGAAAAAGAATCAGCGTCCTCTCATTCATTGCGATTATATGTTTCTTGAATAATTTAAATCATTGATTATACATGACAAATTCTTTGAACTGGAAAAATACAGTTGTAGCTGCTTCAAGAGCATTAAATATGGTCGACTCTGAAACTATCGACAGGGTTTTGAGTTGTTTGGCCGACGAAGCAGTGGCACAAACCGATGTGATTCTGGCCGAAAATACGAAAGATTTGGCTCAAATGGATAAAAGTAATCCGTTGTACGACCGTCTTTTACTCACTCGGGAACGCATTGATGGCATTGCTTCTGATATCCGAAATGTGGCCGCTTTACCTTCCCCTCTTAATAAACTGATAACAGAAACCGAACGTCCGAACGGAATGCTTATATCTAAAGTTACAGTTCCTTTTGGTGTGGTAGGCATTATTTACGAAGCCCGTCCCAATGTGAGTTTTGATGTGTTTTCGCTTTGTTTGAAATCGGGCAATGCCTGTGTTTTAAAAGGTGGTACCGACGCTCACAATTCAAACCAGGCTATCGTAAATGTTATTAAATCCGTATTACGTTCATTTCATCTGGATGAAAATATAGTAACTCTGCTTCCTGCCGGTCGCGAAGCCACCGCTGAGTTAATGGATGCAGTTGGGGTAGTCGATGTAATAATTCCCCGTGGCGGTAAGGGCTTAATCAACTATGTAAGAGATAATTCAAAGGTACCTGTAATTGAAACCGGTGCCGGAATTTGTCACACGTATTTCGATGAAACTGGTGATTTGCGAAAGGGTGCCGAAATTGTGTTTAATGCCAAAACGAGGCGTGTGAGTGTGTGTAATACACTTGATTGTTTAATTGTGCACCAAAGTCGATTGGCAGATTTGCCAGCTTTGTGTGAAAAACTGGCTACAAAAAATGTAATAATCTATGCTGATGATGCATCGTTTCAGGTGCTTGAAGGAAAATATCCGACAGGATTATTGCAAAAAGCTACTGTTGATAGTTTTGATACAGAATTTATGGATTATAAAATGGCTCTGAAAACCGTATCATCTCTTGGTGAAGCAATTGAGCATATAGCTCTTCATAGTTCGAAACATAGTGAGTGTATTGTAAGCGAAGACGCAGCTTCCATCGCTTTGTTTGACAGAGCTGTTGATGCTGCGTGTGTATATACGAATGTGTCAACAGCTTTTTCGGATGGTGCGCAATTTGGCCTTGGGGCCGAAATTGGTATCAGCACCCAAAAACTACACGCGCGTGGACCAATGGCATTGGCTGAAATGTGCTCTTATAAATGGATTGTAAAAGGCAATGGACAGGTTCGAATCTAAATATTTAATCAGATTGTATTTTTGAAGTCACCTTATTTTGTCAGAGAAACAGACTCCAGCAATTATTTGCTCAAAAAACTAATCGGATTGGAAGTTTTGCCGGAGTTTTTTGCTGTCAGAACAGCTTTTCAAACTGCCGGGAAAGGGCAGGCCGGAAATAGTTGGGAATCGGCTGCGGGACAAAACCTGCTTTGTAGTATATTATTATATCCCCATAATATTCCACTCGATAAGCACTTTGTACTTTCACAAATAGTTTCACTGGCGGTTGTGGAGCTATTGCAGTCAAAAGGTGTGGAGTGTAAAATTAAATGGCCTAACGACATCTACTGGAACGATAAGAAAATTGCAGGTATTCTGATAGAGAACTCTTTGCGTTCAAACCGAATTGAAAGTTCTATTGTAGGTATTGGTTTGAATGTCAATCAGATGAAGTTTGAAAGTGATGCGCCTAATCCTGTATCGTTAAGACAAATCATCGCAAAAAAATGGCCGGTTGCTCAACTTTTGAAAGAGTTAATTGATTTTATCCAAATGATATACAAGTGGGATATTATGCAGGTTCAACAGGTATATATTGAGCGGATGTACCGGTTTGGCAGTATTCATTTGTTTAAGATTCCCGGCGGTGAAACTTTTAAAGCCCGAATAGCGCAGGTAGAACCTGATGGACAACTCAAGCTTGATTTATTGAATGGTCAGATTGCCGGATATTACTTCAAAGAAATAGAATTTGTTATTTAAATCAATATTTTTAAACAAAATTACAGTTTAAAGCGTTCGATTTTGAATATTTTGTCATTAAACTAATTAGTATGTAACTGCCATGTTCACAATGGCTGTCCGAATGGAATCAAAGTTTGGACTAAGTTTGTTTTGTGAACATATTAAACAATTATTTGTACATGAAAAAGCATTGGATTTTAGGACTGTTACTTATTGGCTCAGTAGTGATTTCAGCTCAAAAAAAACCTGAAGTTGAATGGGTGAGCGTAACCGGAGGAACATTTTTAATGGGTACTCCAACTACCGAAGCCGAAAGAGGTACCGACGAACGTCAACATCAGGTAACAGTGAGTGATTTTAAAATTGGTAAATACGAAGTTACTTTTGAGCAGTACGATGCTTTTTGTCGTGCTACAAAGCGTAAATTTCCGAATGACCACCGTTGGGGGCGAGGTAAACGGCCTGTGATGAATGTTAGTTGGCACGATGCAAAGGCATTTGCCGAATGGATGGGATGTCGCTTACCTACTGAAGCTGAGTGGGAGTATGCTTGTCGTGCAGGTACTACTACTGCTTTTAATACCGGCGAAATTATTACAACCAAACAGGCCAATTTTAATGGAAACTTTACTTACGGAGGCTCTGAACGTGGAAAGTATCTGGTAAAAACGCAGCCCGTTGGTAGTTATGAGCCAAATGCATGGGGAATATATGATATGCATGGCAATGTGTATGAATGGTGTAGCGATTGGTATGGTCGTTATCCTGATAGCCCTGTAACAAATCCTCAGGGAGCTGCTGAAGGCAAATATAAAGTATTTAGAGGTGGCGGATGGAACTTTTTACCCCGCATTGCACGAAGTGGCTACCGTGACTTCTTCTTTCCGGAACGCTCTGATTTACACATTGGTTTCCGATTGGTTTCTGATTCGAATTAATTCATTTAATAATAGTTTTTTTCGGCAAACTCCGCTCTTATTTAAGGACGGAGTTTGTTTCATTTTTATATTATTCATAAATCTCTCAGAATAGAGAAATTTTTCTGTAATTAAGACGGGATTTTGATTTTTTATGGAAAAAAAATGGTAATTTTGCGGTCGAATTCAGGTGGTTATAATTGCTTGAATGTGAGAATCGAAAATTAATCAACTAATGTATAATATTTCACCTGCTACCGTTAGAGTGCAGGCTAAAAATCCCTCAAAATTATGTCAGTATATAAATTTGTAACTGCCGAAGAAGCTGCAAGTTATGTAAACAATGGCGATGTTGTTGGCTTCAGCGGTTTTACACCTGCAGGTTCTCCCAAGGAAGTGCCTACAGCAATAGCAAAACGTGCTGAAGCATTTCATGCAGAAGGTAAAGAGTTTAAAATCGGGATGTATACAGGTGCATCTACAGGCGATTCGCTGGATGGTGCGCTGGCTCGTGCAAATGCAATTTTGTTTCGTACTCCTTACCAGTCGAATAAAGACCTGCGCAATGCACTAAACTGCGACCGTGCACCTTATTTTGATATGCACTTGTCGTCGTTGGCACCTCACCTCCGTTTTGGTTTTATGCCTCGTCCTACTTTTGCAATTCTTGAAGCTTGCGATATTACCGATGATGGCGAAATTTATTTAACCAGTGCCGTAGGTATTTCTCCAACCGTAGCAAATCTGGCCGATCATATCATTATCGAGTTAAACCATAATCATCCAAAAGAATTGCGCGGTTTTCACGATATATTTGAGCCGCTTGATCCGCCTCATCGCTTACCTCTTACATTATTAAAACCATCAGACAGAATGGGAGTGCCTTATATTAAGGTAGACCCTAAAAAAGTGTTGTGTGTGGTGGAAACCTGGCGCGATGACGAAGTGGGTGGCTTTGCTCCAACTGATGAAGTAACAGATAAAATTGGTCAGAATGTAGCTAACTTCCTGGCAAACGAAATTAAATCGGGTCGTATACCTAAAGAGTTCCTGCCAATTCAATCGGGTGTGGGTAATATTGCCAATGCAGTTATGGCTTCATTGGGCACTAATCCGGATATTCCTACATTCGAAATGTATACCGAAGTTATTCAGGACTCAGTAATAAGCCTGCTTAAAAGTGGAAAAATCCGTTTTGCAAGTGGTTGCTCATTAACAATTACGACTCCTGTACTTAAAGAAGTATATGCTGATTTGGAATTCTTCCGTAGTCGTTTGGTACTTCGTCCGCAGGAAATGTCGAACAGCCCTGAGTTAGCTCGTCGTTTAGGGCTGATTACTATAAATACTGCTTTGGAAGCTGATATTTTTGGAAATGTGAATTCTACACACGTAATGGGTTCTAAAATGATGAACGGTATTGGTGGTTCAGCTGACTTTACACGTAGTGCATATATCTCAATATTTACAACTCCTTCTACAGCTAAGGGAGGTAATATCAGTGCTATTGTACCTATGGTAAGTCACGTTGACCAAAATGAACATTCAGTTAACATTATTATTACTGAGCATGGTGTGGCCGATTTACGTGGAAAATCGCCGATACAACGTGCTGAAGAAATAATTGAAAACTGTGTTGACCCATCTTATCGTCAATTGTTACGCGATTATCTGAAACTTTCAGGTCCATGCCATACACCTACCAATTTGCATGCTTGTTTCGAAATGCATACTGAGTTTATGAAATCGGGCAATATGCTAAATACCAGCTGGGAACAATACAAGTAAACAATCATTTGTCATTAATAAAAGCAGCAGGCTGACATTCAATGTCAGCCTGTACTATTTTATAAGCTATCGCCAAA
>RRZU012110813.1_pt1 | contig 13872 bp, 15 predicted proteins | sample 2165561 | NCBI WGS metagenome assembly RRZU01 (sample SAMN10456909, study PRJNA506462) | wastewater metagenome | isolation source: wastewater sludge | place: USA: Moscow, Idaho
AACGGCAAGCTCGACCTCGTGTGCGACAACGTCTCGTGCACCGAGGGCGTCGAGGTGGCGTTGAAGCACCGCGGCATCAGCACCATCCGCGTCGTGGACGCGACCCAGTGGGTGGCGGAGAACGTCGCGCCGAAGCTACCTCCGGTGACGAAGGCCGCCTCGGCGGTCCTGCATCCGACCTGCTCCTCGACGTTGATGGGCGTCAACGACAACCTCACTTTCCTCGCGGGTCTCGTCGCCGACGAAGTCATCATCCCCGAGGGCTGGCGCTGCTGCGCGTTCGCGGGCGACCGCGGCCTGCTGCACGAGGAGCTGACCGCCACCTCGACCAAGGACGAGGCGCGTCACGCCAAGGAGGCCGACGCCGAGCTGTACCTGTCGCTCAACCGCACCTGCGAGCTGGGCATGACGAGGGCGACAGGTAAGACCTACACCCACGTCCTCGAGGAGCTGGCGGCCCGCGTGGTCGCGGCGAGCACCGGCAACTGATCCCCCCAAGAGGGCCGGGTGCGCTTCTGCGGGCCCGGCCCTCACCTTGCCTGTGACTCCGGCGGCTGGGCCCTTGCCACGTGTCGACCGGGGGCAGCAGAGTGGGTCCATGCGCATTGCCCTCGCCCAGCTCGGCTCGACAACGGACCCGCAGGCCAACCTCGTGCTCGTGCGGGACGCCGTGGCGACGGCGGCCGCCGAGGGGGCGCAGCTCGTCGTGTTCCCCGAGGCGACCATGTGTTCCTTCTCGCGCCGCTCCTCGGAGGTGGCCGAGGCCTTCGACGGACCCTGGGCGGAGTCGGTCCGTCTGATCGCCCGCGAGGCGGGAGTCACCGTGATCGTCGGGATGTTCACCACGGCCGACGACGGCCGCGTGCACAACACCCTGCTCGTCACCGGCGAGGCCGAGGTGCGCTACGACAAGGTGCACCTGTTCGACGCCCTCGGCTACACGGAGTCGAGGCACATCGCCCCAGGGCGCGACCTCGTCTCACTCCCCCTCGGAGACGCCAGGCTCGGCCTTGCCACCTGTTACGACATCCGCTTCCCCGACCAGTTCACGTCCCTCGCGCGGGGCGGCGCGTCCGTCATCGCCGTGTGCGCCTCGTGGGCGCCCGGCCCGGCGAAGGTGCACCAGTGGAGGACGCTGGCCACGGCCAGGGCGATGGACTCGACCTCGTACGTGGTCGCGGTGGACCAGGCCGCCGAGGGCGATCCCGACGAGCCGGGACTGCCGACCGGCGTCGGCCATTCGATGGTGGTCGACCCGACCGGTCGCATCCTGCTCGAACTCGGCACCGGGCCCGAGGTGGCGTTGATCGACCTCAATGCCGAGCTCGTGGCTGAGACCCGCAGGGCCCTGCCCCTGCTGGGTCACTGAGCCGCCAGCCGGCGCACCCCCTCGTCCAGCACCTCGTCGCGCTTGCAGAACGCGAACCGCAGCGTTGAGCGCCAGGGTTCGGGATCGTCGACGAAGGCGGTGACGGGGATGGCCGCGACGCCGCGCTCCCGGGGAAGGTCGCGACACAGCTCGGCGGCGTCGAACCCGTCGGCGTCGGCGCAGACGAAGTAGGTTCCCTCGGAGCGGAAGGGCGCCAGCCCGGTGGCGGCGAGCGCCGAGGTCAAGCGGTCCCGCTTGACCCGCAGGGACGCGCGCAGGTCGGCAACCCACTCCTGCTCGTGGCGCAGCGCGTGCGCCACGGCCGGTTGAAAGGGTGAGCCGCCCGCGAACGTGAGGAACTGCTTGGCCGCGAGCACGCCGTCGAGCAGGGGCTGGCTGGCGAGCGCCCAACCGATCTTCCAGCCGGTGACGTTGAAGGTCTTGCCCGCACTGCTGACGGTGACCGTGCGTGAGGCCATGCCGGGCAGGCTGGCGATGGGAACGTGCGGCGCGTCGAAGGTGAGCCGCTCGTACACCTCGTCGGAGAGGACGAGCAGGTCGCGCTCGACGGCGAGCTCGGCGATGGCGGCGAGCTCGTCCGGGCCGAAGACGTGGCCGGTCGGGTTGTGCGGGGTGTTGACCACGATCATGGCCGTACGGTCGGTGACCGCGGCGCGCAGGGCGACGACGTCGAGCACGAACCCGGCGGCGTCGCGCACGAGCGGGACGCTGACCCTCCGCGCCCCGGCCATCGCGACCGCGGCCGCGTAGGAGTCGTAGTAGGGCTCGATCAGGATGACCTCGCTGCCGGGCTCGACGAGGCCGAGCATGGTGGCCGCGATGGCCTCGGTCGCCCCAGCGGTGACCAGCGCCTCGGAGGCCGGGTCGTACTCGAGGTCGAAGGACTCGGCCCGGTCTTCACAGATCGCCGAGCGGAGATCGGCGGTGCCTCGTCCCGGCGGGTACTGGTTGACCCCCGAGGCGATGGCATCGCGCGCGACCTCGAGCATCCCGGCGGGGCCGTCCCAGTCGGGGAAGCCCTGGCCGAGGTTGACGGCGTCGTAGGCGCGGGCGAGCTCGGTGATCTCGGCGAAGATGGTGCCGCCGAAGGGCTGCAACCGCGCCACTGCGGCCGATGGGGCTGTCATTGGTCGAGTCTGACACGACCGCACCCGGCGACTTGGGCCCGTCTCACCGTCGGGTCAGTCCCGGTCGTCCTTTGCGGGACGACCTGGGCGCCGGATCGGGGCGGTCTTGACGTTGCGCCCCGACTTCTTGAGGGCCTCCCGCAGGAGCAGCTCGATGTGCGCGTTGACGCTGCGCAGGTCGTCTGCCGCCCACTTGGCCAGCGCCTCGTGGACGGCGGGGTCGAGCCGCAGCAGGAGCGACTTGCGTTCCCGTCCCTGCCGCTTCCCGGCGCCCGGCTCGTCCCCGGGCGCCGCGCCATCGTCTGCAGTCATCACCCGTCCAGCGTCCCTGTATTGATCACCGGTGTCGAGCGGGAGTCGCAACACAGCACCACGAGCAGGTTGGACACCATGGCCGCCTTGCGCTCGTCGTCGAGCTGGACGACGTCGTCCTCCTCGAGCCGGGCGAGGGCCTGCTCGACCATCCCGACAGCCCCCTCGACGATCTTGCTGCGGGCCGAAAGCACGGCGGAGGCCTGCTGCCGCTGCAGCATCGCGTGGGCGATCTCCGGTGCGTAGGCCAGCGACGAGATGCGGGTCTCGACCACCTCGAGGCCCGCGATCGCGATCCGGGCCGCAACCTCCTCCGCCAGCTCACGCGAGACCAGGTCGGTCGAGCCACGCAGGCTCTCCTCGCCCGGGTCGGCGAAGTCGTACGGGTGCGACGAGGCGACGTGCCGCAGAGCCGACTCGGCCTGCACCGTCACGAAGTTCTCATAGGCCTCGACGGCGAACACCGACTTCGCCGTGTCGGCCACCTGCCACACGACGATCGCGGCGATGTTGACCGGGTTGCCGTCCGCGTCGTTGACCTTGAGCTCGTTGGTCTCGAAGTTGCGCACCTTCACCGACACCTTCTTCTTGGTGGTCAGCGGAACGGTGAGCAGCAGGCCCTGCTTGCGGATGGTGCCGAGGTAGCGCCCGAAGAACTGTGTCACCAACGTGTCGCCCAGGGAGACGACCGTGAGCGACGAGAGGATCAGGAGCATCACCAGCATGGCGAGCACCGACGCGCCGGTGAGCCACACGTTGACCGGTTCGCCTACGTCGTCCTGCAGCGCAGCCCTGACGATCCCCCAGATGCCGAGCGCGGGCAGCGCGACTGCGAGCAGCAGCGCGAGCGCGCCCGACATGGGCCAGGCCGTGCGTTCCTCGACGCTGACGCGGGTCCCATGGTGGCCGGCCGACCGGCGGCCTCTCCTGCGATGGAGGACTCATCGACGGGGACGGAGTTCTGGGTCATCACACCCTCCTAATATCTGATAGCTAATTGATAATGAGATAACAGGGATGCCGACGCTTCCCGGGGCGGGGTCGCTAAGGCGTCGCGACGCCCCGCAGGTCGGCAGGCGAGCGCTCGAGCGACCGCACCTCTGCCCGCAGATCACCCATCTGCCGGTCGAGCGAGGAGGCGGCCCGGGCGACGTCGCGCAGGTTCTCCTGCAGGTGGGTCGGGACCTGGCCGGCGTACTTGTAATGGATCTGGTGCTCGATGCTCGCCCAGAAGTCCATCGCGATGGTGCGGATCTGCACCTCGACCGGCACCTGGATCGAGCGGTCGGAGAGGAAGACCGGCACCGAGACGATCAGATGCAGGCTCTGGTAACCGTTGCCCTTCGGGTTGGAGATGTAGTCCTTCTTCTGCAGCAGCGTGATATCGGGCTGCTGGAGCAGGATCTCGGCGACGCGATAGGTGTCCTCGACGAAGGTGCACACGACGCGGATTCCCGCGATGTCGCGGATCCGCCCGCGGATGGCGTCGAAGCTGCGGGGGCAGTCGGTGCGGGTCACCTTGTCGAGCAGCGACTCCATGGACTTCAGCCGGGTCTTGACGTGCTCGATGGGCTTGTACTGGTGCGTCTGGTCGAACTCCTGGCGCAGGATGTTGATCTTGGTCGCGACCTCATCCATTCCGCACGAGTACTCGAGCCGGAACTTCGCCATGTCGGCCTGCAGCATGCGGATCGACAGCTCCGCGTCGTTGTCCGACGCCTCCAGGTAATCACGGATCATCGGCGGCAGCGTGGGCGCGGGGTCAGCCATGCCTTCCAGTGTGTCGCTCGACACCAAACCTCAGGCGCCCGGACCGTCCCGCCACCGCCTCACGAGTAGTGCCGCATGGCGCGCTCCGCCGCGGCCACGACGTCGCCCCTGAGCCAGGCGGGCTCGACGAGGGTCAGCGAGGGTGCAGCAAGGACGGCCATGGCGGCAATCACATCGGTCTGCCGCACAGGCAGGCGCCACCTGAGCCGCCCCTCACCCTCCTGCGTCTCGACGATGACGCCGCCCGCGACCAACTGCATCGACAGGAGCCTGCGAAGGCGGGGCGCCTCATCGGGGTCGACGCGGACCTCGATCCCGGTCGATCCAGTCTGCGACTCGAGGGCGCTTCGCAGCTCGCGCCACACCTCCAACACCGGACGGCGTTCGTGCGGCTCGGCGCGCTGCCGCAGCACCTCGACCTCTGCGACGCGCGAGACGCGGTAGGTCCTGACCCTCCCCCGGTGCTCGGCGACCAGGTACCAGCGCCCGGCATTGTCGACGAGCCCGATCGGGTCGAGCGTCCTGGCACGGGGCGCTGCCGACTCGGCGGAGGTGTAGCGGATCCGGAGCCGGCGGTGGGCCGCCAGAGCCTGCCGCAACGCCGGGAGCGCCGTGAGCGTCTCCTTCGCCCCGTACCAGGAGCGGCGATCGGCGGCGACGACGTCGGCCATGGCCTCCGCTCCAGCAACGGCATCGCTCGGGGCGGTGGCCGCGATCTTTGCGAGGGCCCCTGCGAGGTCGGCGCCGAGACCGAGGTCGGTCGCGGTCTCGCGGGTCGCCCAGGCGAACAGCGCCTGGGCCTCACCTGTGGTCAACCCGGAGGCCTGGGTCGTGTAACCCTCGACCAGGACACATCCTCCACCCCTCCCCTGCTCCGTGAACACGGGGACCCCGGACGCGGAGAGCGCCTGCATGTCGCGCAGCACGGTCCTCTCGCTCACCTCGAGGCGTTCGGCGAGCCAGGACGCCTTCGCCCTGCGATGCCGCTGGAGCAGCATCAGGAGGCGGATCAGGCGGTCGGCTCGCATGCCAGAAAATGTGCCACAGAAACCAGACAGTGGATGTCTGGTTTGACGGATTGACTTGGTTTCGACACCACATCCGGTGTCCTGACGAAGGAGATCCACCATGTCCGGTTTCGACCCCCGCCCCCTGCTCGGCAAGGCCCTCGACCAGATGGGAGAGCTCATCACGACCACCGACGACTCCCAGCGCGACCTGCCGACACCCTGCGCCGACTACACGGTCGGCCAGCTCATCGATCACATCCAGGCCGTCGTGCGGCGCATCGGCGCCGTGCTGTCCGGCCAGCCCTTCTGGTCGGTCCCCCAGTCGATCGAGAGCACAGACTGGCCGGCCGACTGGGCCGAGGGCAGGGCGGCCACCGACGCTGTGCTCGCCGACGACGCGATCCTGACGCGCGAGGTACAGGTTCCTTGGGGCCAGTCGGACGGGGCGGCGGCGGCCGCCTCCTACATCGGCGAGCTCGCCGTGCACGCCTGGGACCTCGCCGTCGCGACTGGGAGGTCGGAGCGACTCGATCCCGAGCTGGCGGCAGCGGCACTGCCCGCCTACCGGGCGAAGGTGCCCGCCGAACCACGCGGGGGCGATATCCCGTTCGGACCGGTGGTCGAGATCGGGGACGACGCCGGGCCGTACGAGAAGGTGGTCGCATGGACAGGCCGCGACCCGGAGTTCGCGGCCTGAACCGGTCAGGGCCGGGCGACGGTGAACAGGTCGCCCGGCTGGCAGCCGAGCACGTCGCACAGCGCGGTGAGGGTGCTGAACCGGATGGCCTTCGCCCTCTGGTTCTTGAGCACGGAAAGGTTGACCTGGCTCACCCCGACGGCCTCCGCGAGAGCCGTCAACGTCATGCCCCGCTCCGCCAGGAGCTCGTCGAGCCGGCAGACGACGCGGTGCGGATCGTCGACAGGCATCAGATCAGCCCTTCGACGTCGCCCTCGAGCTTCACACCCCTGGCGTAGGCCTCGGCGACAAGGGTCACCACCAGCCCGATGCCGACGAACACCATCGCCACGCCGCTCTCCAGATAGAAGAGGCCGTCGTCATCGAAGGCGGCACGCATGAGGGCCGCGGTCACGAATCCCTCCACCACCATGTACACCAGCGGGCCGAACAGCAGCACCCACCCCAGGAGCCTCAGCCTGGTCAGGCTGCGCTCGACGAACGGAGCGGCAAAATCCGCGACGAGGCCGTAGACGCACCACACGACGCACAGTCCCACCGCGACGACGACGAGTCCGGGCAACAGCGAGGCCAGCCGGAGCCCCACCCCGGCCTCGAACCGCGCAAAGACCTCAGTGACGTCGACGTCCGGGTCCCCGGACTCCACGTGGTTGCCCGGCAGGCTCACACCGAGGAAGGGCCGGGAGAACGCGCCGATGCCGGGCAGCACCAGCCCCAGCACGACCAGACCGATCCCGATCACCACCAGCTGCACCCGGGTGAGTGCTGCATCGACACTGTCGAACCTGAAGAGTGACTTCTTCTCAGACATCTCGCCCACTTCCTTTCTATCGAAAAACGATAACAACGATTATCGATAGGTTCAAGGGTCCCGTGCAGGAAGCACGCGTCCGCTGCTGACGAATCGGGCGGCGACGAGGCGCCGCGTCCGACCAGAGCGGTGGGCCGCAGACGCCGTGCGGTCGGGATGCGGTAGACAAGGACCATGAGCATCGACCTCGTCGCCCTCCGCCGCGACCTGCACCAGATCCCCGAAGTCGGCCTGCAGTTGCCGCAGACCCAGGCGAGGGTGCTCGAGGCACTCGAGGGCCTCCCCCTTGAGATCACGCTCGGGCGGTCGGTCTCGTCTGTGGTCGCGGTCCTGCGCGGCGGCCGCACGACGGAGGGCAAGCGACCCGTCGTCCTGCTGCGAGAAGACATGGACGCCCTTCCGGTCGAGGAGCTCACCGGCCTCGACTACGCCTCCACCAACGGCAACATGCACGCCTGCGGACACGACCTGCACATGTCGATGCTGGTCGGCGCCGCCCACGAACTGTGCGCCCGTCGCGAGGAACTGGCAGGCGACGTGATCTTCATGTTCCAGCCCGGCGAGGAGGGCGTGGACGGGGCGCGCTACATGCTCGAGGAGGGCGTCATGGACGCCGCAGGCTCACAGCCCGACTGGGTCTACGCGATCCACGTCTGGTCGGCGCTCGACCCCTGCGGAACCTTCTCGACCAAGCCGGGGACGGTGATGGCGAGCTCCGACGTGGCGAAGGTCCGCGTCGTCGGGAGGGGCGGCCACGGCTCGACGCCCCAGCGCGCGGCCGACCCGGTTCCGGCTCTCGCCGAGATCACCACCGCGCTGCAGACGATGGTCACGCGCCGCTTTGACGTCCAGGACCCGGTCGTGGTCACGGTCGGCCTGCTCCAGGCGGGCACGATCGCCAACGTGATCCCCGAGGACGGGCGTCTCGAGGCGACGCTGCGCACCTTCTCCCACGAGGCACGCGACCGGCTGATCGAGACCATCCCCCAGGTGGTCGAAGGGATCGCCTCCGCGCACGGCGTCACCGGTGAGTTCACGCTGCTGGAGCAGTACCCCGTCACGATCAATGACGACGCGGAGGCCGATGTCGTGGCCGCCGTCGTCACGGAGCTGTACGGCGAGGACAGGCACGCGCGCTGGAGGCACCCCCTCGCCGGCGCCGAGGACTTCTCCCGCCTTCTGGAGCTGGCCCCCGGGTGCTTCATCGGGCTCTCTGCCTGCCCGCCGGACCTCGACCCGGGCACGGCCCCCTTCAACCACTCCGCCTACGCGCGTTTCGACGACTCGGTGGTCGAGGACGGGGCGCACCTGCTCGCGGAACTGGCGCTGCGCAAGCTGGGCTGACGCTCACTCCAGGCCGGGCTCCCACGGCCGCGCAGAGATCTCGGGGCGGCTGTTCCACGCCTGGTCCATCATCGGCGAGGAGATCAGCATGTCCGCCGTCGCGGTGTTGCACGCCATCGGGACGTTCCAGACCGCGCCGATGCGCAACAGCGCCTTGACGTCGGGGTCGTGCGGCTGTGGTTCCAGGGGATCCCAGAGGAAGAAGAGCATGTCGATGCGGCCCTCGGCGATCATGGCGCCGATCTGCTGGTCTCCGCCGACCGGGCCGGACAGCAGCCGCGTGACGGGAAGTCCGAGCTCGTACTCGAGCATGGTGCCCGTCGTGCCCGTCGCGTACAGGTGATGCCTGCTCAGGGTGCCGCGGTTGAACGCGGCCCAGCGGAGCAGGTCGTCCTTCTTGTTGTCGTGCGCCACGAGGGCGATGTGGTGCGAAACGCCTGCCATGTCGTGCCTCCCCTTCGAGGTTGCGCCCATCGTACCGGGGCGCGGAGGCTGGGGTGGTCGCACGGGGCGAGGTGCGCTGTCACGCCCGGTTTCCCGTCCACATCGACGACGATGCGCGAGCGCCGCGCAGCCCGGTAGGGACGCGCGGCGCCTTCGCTGGCACTTCGGCCGAGCCTCAGCCCTTCAGGCCAGAGGTGGCCAACCCCTCGATGACGCGCTTCTGCATCGTGAAGAACAGCAGGAAGATCGGCGCCATCGCCATCACCGAGGCCGCCATCATGAGCGCGTAGTCGCTGGTGTGCTGACCCGCGAGCGTGGCGATACCGACGCTGAGCGGCATGTTGACCTCGCGGGTGGTCACGATCAGAGGCCACAGGAGATCGTTCCAGCTCCACAGCACCGTGACGATCGCAACGGCGAACAGGCTCGGCTTCGCGAGCGGCAGCATCACCTTCCAGAACACCTGCCACGGGTTCGCCCCGTCGAGGCGGGCCGCCTCCTCCAGTTCCTTCGGCATCGTCATGAACGCCTGACGCATCAGGAACGTGCCGAACGCGGAGAAGAGGCCGGGCAGCACGATGGCCCACGGCGTCTCGAGCAGGTTCATCGACTGCACGATCTGGTACTGCGGGATCAGATAGGCCTGGCTCGGGATCATCAGGATCGCCAGGAGCATCGCGAACAGCACGTTCCTGCCCCTGAACTGCATCCGCGCGAAGGCGTAGCCCGCCATCGAACACAGCACCACCTGGCCGAGAGTCCGCACAACGGTGATCAGGACGGAGGTCCCGAACTGCTGCAGGAACGGCACCTTCGTGAACACGTCCGCGTAGTTGCTCCACTGCACCGGGTCCGGGATGAACCGCGGTGGAACCGCCTGGATCTGGGCGTTCGTGGAGATCGACATCAGGAGCTGCCAGAGGAACGGGAAGACCATCACGAGCCCGCCGAGGATCAGCAGGATGTGGGCAGGCAGGAAGCGAACCTGCTGCCTGCGGGCCCGTTTCGTCGAGGACTCAGCCATAGTGCACCCACTTCTTCTGCGCCCAGAACTGGAACGCGGTCATGATGCCGACGAGCACCACGATGAACATCGCGATCGCCGCACCGCCCGCCTTGTTCTGCAGCACAAAGGCCTCGTTGTAGAACAGGTAGACAAGCGAGCGCGACTCGTTCATGGCCGGGTTGCCCTGGCCCATCATCGCGTAGAGGGCGTCGAACAGCTGGAAGCCGCTGATCGCCTGCATGATCGTCAGGAAGAAGATCGACGGGGTGAGCAGCGGCACCGTGACGGAGCGGAACTGCCGCCAGGCGCTCGCGCCGTCGAGCTCGGCCGCCTCGTAGAGCTCGCGCGGGATCCCCTTGAGGCCGGCAGACAGGATGATCACGTTGAACCCGATCGAGGACCAGATGCCGAAGACCGCGACGGCGAGCATCGAGAAGCCGGGCGTCGAGAGCCAGTACGGCGGATCGGAGATGCCGATGGCGTTGAGCGCCTGGTTCAGCAGGCCGAAGTTGCCGTTGAAGAAGATCCGCCACACCTGCGCGATCGCCACGGGCATCGCGAGGTAGGGCATGAAGAACAGGACCCGGTAGAGGGACTTCCCCTTCAGACCCGGCAGCTCGATCATCGAGGCGATCACGACCGACAACGGGACCCCGAGCAGCACGATGGCCGTGTACAGCAGCGTGTTGCCCAACGCGCTCGGAAGGTCCGGCCTGCTGAGCAGTTCCGTGTAGTTGTCGAGGCCGACGAACTCGACATCCCCACCGAACGCGTTGGTGGTGGTGAACCAGGTCACGAGGTTCCCGATGATCGGGTGGTGGTAGAAGATCAGCACGCCGAGCAGCAGCGGACCGACGAACAGCAGGGGCCATGCCCCCAACGACATCGGCGAGCGTCTGCGCCGGGCAGCCGGTGCGGTCGCGGTCACCGGGTCACTCCTTGGCCAGGAGGGCGTCCATCTTCTCGGCCAGCTCCTTGCCCGCCTCTTCCGCGGGCTTCGCGCCAGAGAAGACGTTGGGCAGGATCTCGGACTCGAGGTTGGCCCAGGCGGAGGTGTTCTTGGAGACCGGGTAAGGGACGGCGTACTCCTCGGCAGCGGTGGTGAACACGTCGAGCTTCCAGTCCTTCTGCAGGTCGAGCCACGCGGTCTGGGTGCCCGTGTAGGCCGGGATGGCCGTCCCGTTGGATGCCTCGGTCTGGTTGGCCTTCTCGTTGGTCATCGCGGCGACGAGGGCCTTCGCGGCGACGAGGTTCTTGGAGTTGGCAGCGGCGACGTAGGAGACACCGTGGATGACCGTGGCCCGCTGCTCACCCTTGGGGAGCGGGACGACCAGCACCTGGGACTTGTCCGGGAAGTCGTCGAGCAGCGGCTTGATGGTCCAGGAGCCCGTCCAGAGGATGCCCGCCTTTCCGGCGGTGAACAGCGTGACGGGCTCCGAGTCGGAGAGCACCTGCAGGCTCGGCATCGAGCCGTCGGCGATCAGGTCGGTCCACATCTGCAGGCCGGCCACGGACTTCGGATCTGCGAAGCCGGACTTGTTGTCCTTGATCACGTAGCCGCCCGCCTGGGCGATGGTGTTGTAGTAGGTGGCCTGCGAGTCGTTGAGCGAGGCGACCACGCCCATGTCGCCTCCGGCGGCGATCTTCGCGGCGGCCGCGTTGAGCTCCTCCCACGTCCATTCGCCCGTGGGGATCTCGACCCCGTGCTTCTCGAACAGCGCGGTGTTGATGATGCAGGCGATCGTGTCGTAGTCCTTCGGCACGCCGTAGTGCTTGCCGTCGACGGTGTAGAGCTCGACGAGGGCCTCGGGGTACTTCGCCCAGTCGACGTCGGAGAGGTCGTCGAGCGGGGCAAGCATGTCGTTCGAGGCGTAGAGCTGGATGTTGGGCCCGTTCATCCAGAACACGTCGGGCAGCTGCTTGCCCTCGGCCTGGGTGCGCAGCTTGGTGAAGTACTCCTTGTAGGCGGCGATCGAGGGCGTCACCGTGATGTTGGGGTAGGCCTCGTTGAAGGCCTTGATGTTGGCCTCGACGGTGGGGGTCTGCTCCTTGTCCCAGTAGAAGAGGGTCAGCTCGGCCTTGGTGTCCTTCGTGATCGGGCCGGAGTCGCTCTTGGTGTCACCGCCGGAGCAGGCGCTCAGGGTCACGGCGGCGCCGGACAGGCCGGCGATGGCGAAGAAGCTGCGTCGCTTCATGGTTGTCTCCTCAGTGGTTCTGGTTGTTGGTGAAGTAGGTGACGAGCTCTTCCTGGAGCTCGGGGATGTCGCGCGGGGCGGAGTCGCTGCGCAGCGAGTCGGTGGCGTGGATGGCAGCGGCGACGGCGTACCAGGCCCCGAGTGGGGACGTGTCGGTCGGCACGTCATCGCGGACGAATCGGACGAACTCGCTGACGGTGAGCACGTCGGCGTCCTCGTGTCCCGCGCTGTCGCCGACGATCGGGAACTGTGCGTCGCCCTGCGGGTCGTAGCCGCCGCGCTTGTTCCACAGCTTGATCACGCCGCCCTCACCGTCGCCGAAGTTCTCGATCCGGCCCTCGGTGCCGATGACGGTGTAGTTGCGCCAGTAGTCGGGCGTGTAGTGGCACTGCTCGTAGGAGGCGTAGACCCCGGAGTCCAGGCGCATCAGCATCATCGAGAGGTCCTCGACGTCGATGACGGGGTTGAGGCCCTTCTGGCTGAGCGGCGGCCAGTTGTGCTCCGGATCGAACCAGTCGGTCATCAGTTCGTTGCTGCGATCGCGCCGGTCGGCGACCTTGTCGTAGACGGTGAGCCCGCCCATGGCGCTGACCCGCACGGTGTGCGAGTCGGCGAGCCAGTGCATCACGTCGAGGTCGTGGGCGGCCTTCTGCAGGAGCAGGCCGGTGCCGTGCTCCCGGGTGGCGTGCCAGTCCTTGAAGTAGAAGTCGCCGCCGTGGCCGACGAAGTGGCGGCACCAGATGGCCTTCACCTCTCCGATCAGGCCCTCGCGGATGATCCGGCGCATGCCGCGCACGACGTCCATGTGGCGCATGTTGTGGCCGACGTAGAGCTTCGTGCCTGTGCGGTAGGCCGTCTCGAGGATGCGGGTGGCGTCGTCGAGCCTGATCGCGATGGGCTTCTCGAGATAGACGGGCACGCCCGCCTCGAGCAGCTCGCAGGCGACCTCGACGTGGGTGTCGTCGGGCGAGGTGACGAGCGCGACGTCGATGCCGGTGGCGATGAGCTCTGCGACCGTCGAGGTGATCGCGATGTCGTCGCGTTCGAGCCGTTCCGCGACGCGACGGGCGGCCTCGGGATGCGGCTCGCAGGCGGCGGTGATGACGCCACCGAGCTCCGGTCGCTCGAAGTGGCGGGCCAGGCGCGAGCGCGCCCCCACCCCCACGACGCCGACCCTGAGTTCGGTGGTGTTTCCTGTGCTGGACTTGATCACTGGGAGGTGCTTGCCTTTCTTGATTGCCTCGTGCACGAGGGACAGCGCGGTGGGCGCGATCGTCGTCTTGGTCGGGCGGTCGAGGAGCGACTCCTGCGCGTCCTTCAGAGCGAGCGAGAGGCTCCCGATGACGGCCCCGGCCTGGCGCAGCCGTGCGCCCTCGAAGGTCAGCGGTGTAGCGGAGGCCGCGCGGCTCTTCCTCAGATGCGAGTTGATCTCGCCGACTGCGTCCGGGAGTTGCGCCATGGGCACCGAGATGACGATCACGCTCGGATCGAGGACGGCCGCGGCGGAGCCGATCACCTCCGCCGCATGCGCGAGGTGCCCCTCCTCCGGGTCCGGCCCCTCGGAGACGATCAGGCCGATCTCACCTGCCGTGAAGCCCCGCCCTCGGTGGATCTGGCCGCCCATGACGAGCCCGGTCAGCACGCTGCGCGACAGCGCGACGAGCAGCAGGTCGTCCCCGTCGTCCAGCTGGCCCTCGCCGCGGCGGAGGACGAACTCCCCGTAGGCGGACGCGTTGATGTCGTTCTCGACCCGGACGGGAAGGTCG
>RRZU012788360.1_pt1 | contig 13871 bp, 9 predicted proteins | sample 2165561 | NCBI WGS metagenome assembly RRZU01 (sample SAMN10456909, study PRJNA506462) | wastewater metagenome | isolation source: wastewater sludge | place: USA: Moscow, Idaho
GGTCGCCATCAATCAGCCACACGTCACGCCCTGCAAGGGCTCGGGCGATGGCCAGGTTCACGGCCAGTGTCGTCTTGCCTACCCCGCCTTTGGTGTTTCCAATGGTGATGATCATCTGTTTTCACCTCAATTTAATATTAAATTAATTTGTTTTTAAATTGTAAAACAGTGCATTTCATCCGGCAACATGCACTTTTCACAGGCATCTGGCGGTGTTCACCTATGCGCACGAATTCATTCCAGCTGCGAAGCATATGCAGTACATTTGCACGACAACCATCCTGTGCATTGCCATGTCGCTTCTCAAGGACGAAACCCTCTCCATACGCACCTCTTCCGAGATCAAGCAATTGGTGCGTCTGGCCGCTGAGCGCGAGCGGCGCTCGGTCTCTTCCATGATCGAAATCCTGGTGCTGGACTACGCCCGCCAGCACAAGCTTCAGCCCGCTTCCACGGCAACGGCAAAAACGAAAAAAACCGCCAAGCAATGAACGACCCGTTGCCCCATATCACCCCTGCCCAACTCGAAAGCCATCTCTGGGAATCCGCCAACATCCTGCGCGGCCCTGTGGATGCGGCCGACTTCAAGACCTACATCTTTCCGCTGCTGTTCTTCAAGCGCATCTGCGATGTCTGGGATGAGGAATACCAGGAAATCGTCGATGAAACCGGCGACGAGCAACTGGCCTGCTTTCCAGAGTCGCACCGCTTTCAGATACCGCAGGACTGCCACTGGAACGACGTGCGCGCCAAGGCGGCCAACATCGGCGCGGCCTTGCACCACGCCATGCGCGGCATTGAACAGGCCAACCCCGACACCCTGTACGGCGTGTTCGGCGATGCGCAGTGGTCTAACAAAGAGCGCCTGTCAGACGCCCTGCTCAAGGACTTGATCGAGCACTTTTCGCGCATCTCTTTTGGCAACCAAGACATCGCCTCGGACGTGCTAGGCGATGCCTACGAATACCTGATCAAGAAGTTTGCCGACGCCACCAACAAGAAGGCCGGTGAGTTCTACACCCCGCGCAGCGTGGTGCGACTGATGATCGACATGCTCGACCCCAAAGAAGGGCAGACCATTTACGACCCCGCTTGCGGTACCGGCGGCATGTTGCTCGCCGCCGTACAACACGTGCATGAACAGCATGGCGATGTCAAACGCCTGTGGGGCAAGCTCTATGGGCAAGAGAAAAACCTCACCACCTCGTCCATCGCCCGCATGAACCTGTTCCTGCACGGCATTGAGGACTTTCAAATCGTGCGTGGCGACACCCTGCGCAACCCGGCCTTTTTTGACGGGGACCGCCTGGCCAGCTTCGACTGCGTAATCGCCAACCCGCCGTTTTCGCTAGAAAAGTGGGGCGAAGAGCTGTGGATCAACGACCCCTTTGGTCGCCACTTTGCCGGCCTGCCACCTTCGTCCAGTGGCGATTTCGCCTGGGTGCAGCACATGGTCAAGTCCATGGCCGACGGTACGGGCCGCATGGCCGTGGTGCTGCCCCAGGGAGCGTTGTTTCGCAAGGGTGCAGAAGGCAGCATCCGCCAAAAACTGCTGGAGCTCGATCTGGTGGAAGCCGTCATCGGCCTGGCCCCTAACCTGTTCTATGGCACCGGTTTGGCCGCCTGCATTCTGGTGCTGCGCAAGCACAAACCCGCCGCGCACAAAAACAAGGTGTTGATCGCCGATGCGTCGCGCCTGTTCAAAAAAGGCCGCGCGCAAAACTTCCTGGAGCCAGAGCACGCTGCCAGCATCCTGGGCTGGTATCGAGGCTTTGCCGATGTGCAAGACGCCGTGCGCGTGGTCAGCCTGGGCGACATCCAGGCCGAGGACTGGACGCTCAACATCTCACGCTATGTGCTGCCCCCATTGCAAGAAGACATACCGCCCCTGCCCGATGCCATCGCCGCCTTCAAGGATGCTTTGGCGCGCTGCCGCGAGGCGGAAGCGCGCCTGGCCCAGGTGATGACCGAAGGAGGCTGGCTGCAATGAACGACACGAGCAAAAAAACCACCCCAAAACGCATCAGCCAACAAGAGCTCGAAAGCTACCTTTGGGGCGCCGCCGTGCTGCTGCGCGGCCTGATCGACGCGGGCGACTACAAGCAGTTCATCTTTCCGCTGTTGTTCTACAAGCGCGTCTCTGACGTGTGGGACGAGGAATACCAGGCCGCGCTGGCCGAGTCCGATGGTGATCTGTCTTACGCCGAGTTTGCCGAAAACCACCGCTTCCAAATCCCGGCCGAAGCGCAGTGGCAAGCCGTGCGCCAGGCGCCCAAGAACGTCGGCGCCGCCATCCAGAAAGCCATGCGCGCCATCGAGGCGGCCAACCCCGACATGCTCGACGGCATCTTTGGCGATGCCCCCTGGACGAACCGCGAGCGCCTGCCCGATGCGACGCTGAAAAACCTTATCGAGCATTTCTCCACCCGCACGCTGTCGGTTGCCAATGTGCCCGAGGACGAACTGGGCAACGCCTACGAATACCTGATCAAGAAGTTTGCCGACGACTCTGGCCACACCGCCGCCGAGTTCTACACCAACCGCACCGTGGTGCATTTGATGACCCAACTGCTGGCTCCCAAGGCGGGCGAGTCCATCTACGACCCCACCTGCGGCACGGGCGGCATGTTGATCTCGGCGCTGGACGAAGTAAAGCGCTCAGGCGGCGAGTACCGCACGCTCAAACTCTACGGGCAAGAGCGCAACCTCATCACCTCCAGCATCGCCCGCATGAATTTGTTCCTGCACGGCGTGGAGGACTTCGAGATCATCCGGGGCGACACGCTGGCCAACCCCAGGCACATCGAAGGCGACCGCCTGCGCCAGTTCGACGTGATCCTGGCCAACCCGCCGTACTCCATCAAACAATGGGATCGCGAGGCCTGGAGCAGCGACAAATGGGGGCGCAACTTTCTCGGCACGCCGCCGCAGGGCCGTGCCGACTACGCCTTTCAGCAGCACATCCTCACCAGCCTCACGGCCAAGGGCCGCAGTGCCGCCCTGTGGCCGCACGGCGTGCTGTTTCGCAACGAAGAGCAGGCCATGCGCGCCAAGATGGTGGAGCAGGACTGGGTGGAGGCCATCATCGGCCTGGGGCCCAACCTGTTCTACAACTCGCCCATGGAGTCCTGCATCGTCGTCTGCAACCGCCACAAGGCGGCAGCGCGCAAAGGCAAGGTGATCTTCATCGACGCGGTGAATGAAGTCACCCGCGAACGGGCGCAAAGCTTTTTGAAACCTGAGCACCAGCAGCGCATCCTGTCCGCCTGCCAGGCCTTTGCCGATGTGCCCGGTTTTGCCACCGTGGCTACGCTGGCCGACATTGCTGCTAACGCCAGCAACCTGTCCATACCGCTCTACGTCAAACGCCAAACCGCTGCCCCCGCCAACGCAGACGAGGCAGCCACCCGGCAAGCCGCCTGGGTGCAGTGGCAAACCGATGGACGCGCGTTCTGGCAACAGATGGACGCGCTGGTGGAAACGCTGGATGGGCTTTGTTCTACCAGGCCTGTGGCCCAAATAATTCCTATGCCACAGAAAGCGAAGTCGCCAGTGCAACCAGCTTTTAAGCGTGCAGTCCTCGCAGCGGAGATCGTGCATCAATTGCATCGTGAACAGCGGTTTGGCAGCGTGAAGCTAGAGAAGCTGCTGTTCCTGAGTGAAAAGCACTTTGGTCTCGAAGCCGACATGCAAAGCCATTACTACCGGCAAGCAGCAGGGCCATACGATCCCAAAGCCATGCGGTCTATTGTGAGCAATCTGCGATCACATAAATGGTTTGACACATCCAAAATAAATGGCCGCACACACTACACCCCGCTGGAAAAAGTGGGCCTGCATACTGACTACTACGCTCGCTACTTCGCACATGCGCGTGACAGCATAAATCTTCTGATCACGCGGTTCAAGGCGGCCAGCACAGAACAATGCGAGATCGTTGCTACGCTGTACTCGGCTTGGTTCGACCTGAAAGCCAAGAATGAACCTTTCGTTGATGAAGACATCATCCGTGAAGTGACCCATAACTGGCACCCCAGCAAGCAGCGTATTGAGGAAGCGCGTTGGTATAAGGCTCTCGCATGGATGCGCGAGCATCGCCTTACCCCAGAAAGTGTGGGGGATTTGGTATGAATGCCCGCCGTGTCAAATTCGGCGACGTGGTGCGCCTCTCGAAAGCGCGCAGCCAAGATCCGCTCGCCGATGGCATTGAACGCTACGTCGGTCTGGAACATCTTGAACCAGGTGACTTGCGCATCCGCAGTTGGGGCAGCGTGGCTGACGGCGTGACCTTCACCAGCATGTTTCAACCTGGACAGGTGCTGTTCGGCAAGCGCCGCGCTTACCAGCGCAAGGTGGCTGTGGCGGACTTCTCTGGCGTGTGTTCCGGGGACATCTATGTGTTGGAGACCAAGGATGCGCAGGTCTTGCTGCCGGAGCTGCTGCCCTTCATTTGCCAGACCGACGCCTTCTTCGATCACGCCGTGGGTACGTCGGCAGGATCGCTAAGCCCTCGCACGAACTGGACAAGTTTGGCGGACTTTGAATTCATGCTCCCGCCGATGGATGAGCAGCGGCATCTAATACGTCTGCTCTTGAACGCTGAGGTCACAAGAACAGCAGCCGAAGATGCAGCGACCCATTCAGAGAAGCTGAGAAAGTCACTGCTATTCGAAACCTTTGATGCACTGCAGGGCGACGGTACGGTCCGAATTCCTTTTCTAGCAACCGAGATCGATTGTCGGTGGGTCAAGGCGCGTGATGCGGGCCAAATACTTATGGGCCGACAGTTGTCACCGAAATACAAAACTGGGAAAAACACAAGAAAGTATCTGCGCGTTGCAAATGTGTTCGATGGCTTCATCGACACGATTGATGTCAATGAGATGGACTTCAATGAGAGTGAGTTCGCGACGTTCAGGCTGCAAAGCGGTGATGTTTTGCTGAACGAGGGACAAAGTAGGGAGCTTGTCGGTCGCAGTGCGATATTCCGTGATCACATCCCAGACTGCTGTTTCCAAAACACGCTGATTCGATTCCGCCCAAATGAAGAGGTGATGTCAGAGTTCGCGCATTACTACTTTCAGTATTGCCAATACACATCTCGGTTTGTCCAAATTTCAAAACAGACAACTTCAATCGCGCACTTGGGCGTTCAGCGGTTTTCCGAAATGAATTTCCCTCTCGTATCGATTGATGCACAGAAAGCAATCGTGGATACCTTGTCCGCCGTAGTCGCGGTCATTCCAGAGCTTAAGAATCGAGCAAAGGCAGCAAGCACGATAAGGAATCAAGTTCTTATGGAGGGGGCTTCGAGATGAGTTTTAACGAATCCAACACCGTCGAAGCCTACGTCCGCGATCTGCTCGCCGGCCCCATCAAGGCCGTCCCAGCCAACACCGCCCAAGAACCTCAAGCCAGCTACGGTCCTAGCCCCAAAGGCATAGGCTGGCGCCACAAAGCCCCGGCCGAGGTGCCACGCGAGATGCAGGAAGTGCTGGTGGAACCCTGGCTGCGCGAGGCGCTGATTCGTCTGAACCCCGAAATCGCCACTGACCCCGACCGCGCCGACGAGGTGCTCTACAAGCTGCGCGCCATCGTGCTATCGGTGCGCTCCGATGGCCTGATCCGCGCCAATGAAGAATTCACCGCCTGGATGCGTGGCGAGCGCTCCATGCCCTTTGGCCCCAATCATGAACATGTGCCGGTGCGGTTGATCGACCTGGATGACCCAGCGCAGAACCAGTATGTCGTCACCCAGCAGTACACCTACCGCGCTGGCCCCACCGAGCGCCGTGCCGATCTGGTACTGCTGGTGAATGGTCTGCCGCTGGTACTGATCGAGGCCAAGACGCCAGTGAAGAAGTGCATCAGCTGGGTCGATGGCGCGGTGCAGGTGCATGACGACTACGAAAAATTCGTGCCCGAGCTGTTTGTCTGCAATGTGTTCTCAGTCGCCACCGAGGGCAAGGCGTTTCGCTTTGGCTCGATTGGCCTTCCGGTGAAAGACTGGGGGCCATGGCATTTGGAGGAACAAGGCGATGCGCCCGCGCAAGGCCAGCACCATCCGCTGAAGTCGCTCAAACTGTCCGCCGAGAGCATGTTGCGCCCGCAGGTGGTGCTGGACATCTTGAGCAACTTCACCCTGTTTGCCACCAACAAGAAAAAGCAGCGCATCAAGATCATTTGCCGCTATCAGCAGTTTGAAGCGGCCAACAAAATTGTGGAGCGTGTTCTGGCGGGCTATCCCAAGAAGGGGCTGATCTGGCATTTTCAGGGCTCGGGCAAGTCGCTGCTGATGGTGTTTGCCGCGCAGAAGCTGCGTATGCACGCCGGGCTGAAGAACCCCACGGTGCTGATCGTGGTCGATCGCATTGACCTGGACAGCCAGATTACCGGCACCTTTACCGGCGCGGACATCCCCAATTTGGAAAAGGCCGACAGCCGCGAGAAGCTGCAGCAACTGCTGGCCCAGGATGTGCGCAAGATCATCATCACCACGATCTTCAAGTTTGGTGAAGCCACGGGTGCGCTGAACGAGCGCAGCAACATCATCGCCCTGGTGGACGAGGCCCACCGCACCCAAGAAGGCGACCTGGGCCGCAAGATGCGCGAGGCCCTGCCCAACGCCTTTTTGTTTGGCCTGACGGGCACCCCCATCAACCGCGCCGACCGTAATACCTTTTATGCCTTTGGCGCCGATGAAGACCTGGCCCAAGGCCGGGGCTACCTGAGCCGCTATGGTTTTGAGGAGTCCATCCGCGACGGCGCCACGCTGCAACTGCACTTTGAGCCGCGCCTGATCGACCTGCACATCGACAAGGCAGCGCTGGATGCTGCGTACAAGGATTTGACCGGTGGCCTGTCTGACCTGGACAAGGACAACCTGGCCAAGACCGCAGCCAAGATGGCGGTACTGGTGAAGACGCCCGAGCGCATTCGCAAGATTTGCGAAGACATCGTGCAGCACTACCAGGCCAAGGTGGAGCCCAATGGCTTCAAGGGCCAGATCGTCACCTTCGACCGCGAATCCTGCCTGCTGTTTAAGGCCGAGCTGGACAAGCTGCTGCCGCCCGAGGCCAGCGACATCGTGATGTCGGTGCAGGCGGCAGACAAAAAGGAGCACCCGGAGTACGCGCCCTACGACCGTTCGCGCGAGGAGGAAGAGCGCTTGCTGGATCGCTTTCGTGATCCGGCCGATCCGCTCAAGCTCATTATCGTTACGGCCAAGCTGCTGACGGGCTTTGATGCGCCGATTCTGCAGGTGATGTATCTGGACAAGCCGCTGCGCGACCACACGCTGCTGCAGGCCATCTGCCGGGTGAACCGCACCTATTCCGAGCAGAAGACCCACGGCCTGATCGTGGACTATCTGGGCATCTTCGACGACGTGGCCGCCGCGCTGGAATTTGACGACCAGAGCGTGAAGCAGGTGGTGAGCAACATCCAGGAGCTGAAGGACAAGCTGCCCGAGGCGATGCAGAAATGCCTGGCCTTCTTCCCCGGCATCGACCGCAGCGTGCAGGGCTATGAGGGCCTGATTGCCGCCCAGCAATGCCTGCCCAACAACGAGGTGCGCGACAACTTCGCCGCCGAATACAGCATCCTCAACAAAATCTGGGAAGCGTTGTCGCCCGATGCGGTGCTCACGCCCTTTGAGACGGACTACCGCTGGCTGTCGCAGGTGTACCAGTCGGTGCAGCCCTCCAGCGGCCACGGCAAGCTGCTGTGGCATTCGCTGGGTGCCAAGACCATCGAGCTGATCCATCAGAACGTGCATGTGAACGCCGTGCGCGACGACCTCGACACCCTGGTGCTGGATGCTGACCTGCTGGAGGCGGTGCTCTCCAACCCAGACCCGAAGAAGGCCAAGGAGATCGAGATCAAGCTCCAACGCCGTCTGCGTGGCAAGGCCGGCAAGCCCAAATTCAAGCAGCTTTCAGAACGACTGGACGCGCTGAAAGACCGCTTTGAGTCCGGCCAGATCAACAGTGTGGAGTTCTTGAAGCAGTTGCTGCAAATCGCCAAGGAAACCCTGCAGGCCGAAAAGGAAGTACCACCCGAAGAGGACGAGGATCGCGGCAAGGCGGCGCTGACCGAGCTGTTCAACGAAATAAAGACCACGGACACCCCGGTGGTGGTCGAGCGCGTGGTGGCCGACATCGATGAAATCGTGCGCCTGGTGCGCTTCCCCGGCTGGCAAGGCACACAGGCCGGTGAGCGCGAGGTGAAGAAGGCCCTGCGCAAAGCGCTCTTCAAATACAAGCTGCACGCGGATGAAGAGCTGTTTGAGAAGGCGTTCAGCTATATCCGGCAGTATTACTGAGGGAACCATAATGAGCGGCAACACGATGCAACCCTGGCCTTATCTCGGCGCACGCTGGTGGAAGTTTGACTTTCATACCCATACCCCGGCATCGAAAGACACGGGTGCCTGGCAGGCTGCCATCGGGACGCCCAATGAGCTGACGCCGCAGACCTGGCTGCTCAAGTACATGGCCGCCGAGATTGACTGTGTGGCCGTCACAGATCACAACACGGGCGAGTGGATTGACTGGCTCAAGGCAGCCTACGCGGACATGAAGCGCCAAGCCGACGCTGGAACGCCGCCGGCCGGTTTTCGTGAGCTACATCTGTTCCCTGGCGTGGAAATTTCGGTGCAGGGCGGCTTTCATTTGCTGGCGATATTCGACCCATCAGCCACCGGTCAGACCATCAGCGATCTGTTGGCCAGGGTGGACTACGACGGCACGCGTGGAGACAGCGATGGCGTGACCCGCGAAGGGGCAGCCAAGGTGGTGGCGCGCATCGTGGCTGCGGGTGGTCTGGCCATTCCGGCACACGTAGAGGGCGACAAAGGCTTGCTGCAAGTCGAGCCCGAAACGCGCAAATGCTTGCTGGACACCACCACGGTCAAGCAGGTCTTGCAGGAGCCCGGCATCCTAGCCTTGGAATGGACAGCCTCCACCAGCGCCAAGCCCACGCTGCTGGATGAACTGAAGCTGCGCTTTGCCAGCGTGGTGGGCAGCGATTGCCACAACTTCCAAGGCACGGCTGTTCCAGGCTCGCGCTACACTTGGATGAAGATGGCCAAACCCAGCCTGGAAGGCTTGCGCCTTGCGTTGTTGGATGGGCAAGAGGTCTCCGTTCGGCGCAGCGATGAGAGCAACGGTTTTGTTCCATTCAAAATACCCGAGCATTTCATTGAGTCGATTGAAATCCGCGACGCGCGCTATATGGGCAGGGGCAAGCGGCCCGCCAGTTTGCCGCTTAATCCCTATTTCAATGCGTTGATTGGCGGGCGGGGCACCGGCAAATCGACCGTCATTCATGCCCTGCGTCTGGCCTATCGGCGGGAGAAGGAGCTGTCGCCCACCTCGGAAGCCGGGCAAACCTTCAACCACTTCAACAAGGTCGCCAAAAATCGCAATGATGAGGGCGGGCTGCGGGCTGATACGGTCATCCAGGTGCAAGTGCATCGTGATGGCACGCCCTATCGCCTGATTTGGCGGCAGGATGGTCAAGGCCACGTGGTGGAGGAATGGGACGTTGCCACAGCCAGCTTCAAACCTTCAGCTAGCCAGGCGATTACTGATCAGCGTTTCCCACTGCGTCTGTTTAGCCAGGGCCAGATCGCGGCATTGGCGGGCGGCAGTCAGCAGGCGCTGCTGAAGGTGATCGACGATGCGGCCGGCACGCGGTCGCAGCAGGGTGCTTTTGAAGAGGCCAAACGCGCGTTCCTGGCCGCTCGGGCGCAAATGCGCGAGTTGGACGGTAAGCTGCAAGGCCGTGAGTCGTTGATGCTTGCCGTGCAAGATATTCAGAGCAAGCTGGCCCGCTTCGAGGGAGCCGACCATGCGGCGGTGCTGAAGAACTATCAGCGCACCAGCCGACAAAGCCGCGAGTTGGAACGCCAGTTTGAAGCTTCTGCCGAACTGGTTGCCCGTTTGAAGGGCGTTGCCGCTGATTTGCTGGCGGAGGACTTGCCGCAAGGGCTATTTGATACCGATGCTGACGACCCGGCACTGAATTTCGTCCAGGCGCTGCACGCAGCTATCAATAAAGCAAGGCAGGAGGTTGAGAGTACGGCTGCGACGCTGCGGGATCGGGGGCAAGCCCTTCGGGGAGAACTGGATGCATCGCCCTGGTTTGTGCGCATCGGTGCGGCCAAGACAGCTTACGACCAGCTCAAAGCCGATTTACAGCAGCAGGGCGTCAACGACCCCAGCGAGTATGGCCGTCTGGTGCAGGAAAAGCAGCGGCTGGAAGCCGAGCTGAAGCGGCTGGAGACTTTGCGCAAGCAGCACGCAGACTTGCGCGACAAAGCCAAAGCGTTACTGGAGCAGGTGCAGTCGGCCCGCCGGGCCATCAGTGACCAACGCAGCAAATTTCTGCAGGAAACGCTGCAAGGCAATCCGTTTGTGCGGATAGAGCTGATCCCTTACAGCCGGGATACGCAGGGCATCGAGCGCTCGCTGCGGGAAGTGCTTGGTGTTGCTGACGGTAAATATGTGGACGACCTGTATCAAGAGCAAGAGGGCGCGCCCTCCAAGGGGTTGGTGGCCGACTTGCTGGGTACGGTTGATCTTGTAGAGCAACCGGGCTCATGGCAGACAGCGACCTTCGAGCAGGCGTTGCTGACGCAAAAGAAACGGCTGGCTCAGGCTTGCCGTGGCAACGGCGAATTCGGTGGATGGTTCAACAAGTTCCTGAAAGCCGAAGCTGACAAGCGTCCTGAGTTCATGGATCACATCCTGTGCTGGTTCCCCGAGGACGGCTTGCAGGTGGAGTACAGCCGCAAGGGCGACGGGCGGGAGTTTCAATCCATCGGCCAAGCCTCTGCCGGTCAGCGTGCAGCCGCCATGCTGGCTTTCCTGCTGGCACACGGTAATGAGCCGCTGGTGCTCGATCAGCCTGAGGACGACTTGGACAACCACTTGATCTACGGGCTGGTGGTTCAGCAGATTCGCAGCAACAAAATGCGCCGCCAGCTCTTCATCGTGACCCACAACCCCAACATCGTGGTCAATGGTGATGCGGAGCTGATTCACGTGTTGGCGTTCAACCATCAGTGCCATGTGGCACTAAGTGGCTCCTTGCAGGAGCAGGACATGCGCGGCGAAGTCTGCCAGGTGATGGAGGGTGGTGAAGAGGCATTTGAACGGCGTTACCAGCGCCTGGGAAGAGAGGTTTGACGTGTTCGACAATATCGCTGACTTGATTGACAAGATTCGTCTGGGGGAAGACTCCTATCTGGAGCTCAAGGAAGTCCGTTTCGCTGGCCAAAAGGTGTCATCACCTCACAAAGACTCCCTGGCTGATGAATTGGCGGCCTTTGCCAACAGCCGTGGCGGTGTGTGCGTGCTTGGTGTGGACGATGCCCGTGAAGTGCTTGGTATTCCTCTGGAGCGCCTGGACTTGGTGGAGGACTTTGTCCGGCAGATTTGCCTGGACAGCATCACCCCGCCGCTGACACCGGTGATTGAGCGTCTGACCTTGCCCAGCACGGCAGGCGAGCAACTGCCGGTCTTGAAGGTGGATGTGATGAGCAGCCTGTTCGTGCATAAAAGCCCCGGTGGCTATTTACACCGCGTAGGCAGCGCCAAGCGCGAGATGGCACCGGACTATCTGGCACGACTGTTCCAGCAGCGCAGCCAGGCACGCATCATCCGCTTCGACGAGCAGCCTGTGCCTGGTGCCACGCTCGATGACCTCGCAGACGACCTGTGGCAACGCTTTGCCAGCCCTCGCATACAGGACTCGCGCGAAGTGCTGCTGGACAAACTTGCCATGGCGCGCCTTGATGCCGACGGAACGCTACGCCCGACCATTGCTGGTGTGTTGATGGCGAGTGCAGACCCTCGTCATTGGTTACCGAATGCTTTCATTCAGGCGGTGGCGTATCGCGGCACCGAGGTGCTGCCGCAGGGAAATACGGCTTATCAGCTTGATGCCCAGGACATCACCGGGCCGCTCGACGCCCAGGTTCTGGCGGCTTGCCACTTCGTCCGCAAAAACATGCAGGTCTATGCCACCAAGGACGAGGGGCGGCGCGATCTTCCGGAGTACGACATGACCGCCGTCTTCGAGGCGCTGGTCAATGCCGTTGCACACCGGGATTATTCGATTCACGGAGCCAAAATCCGCTTGCGGATGTTTGCAGATCGGATTGAACTGTATTCGCCCGGTGCCATCCCCAACACCATGACGGTGGAGAGCCTCCCCTACCGCCAGGCTGCGCGTAACGAAGCCATCACCAGCCTGCTGGCCAAGTGCCAGGTACCCGAGTCCGACAAAGCCATCACTGGCCGCAGCGCCATGATGGATAAGCGTGGCGAGGGTGTCCAGATCATTCTGGAGCAAAGCGAACGACTGTCCGGCAAGCGCCCGCTGTACCGGCTGGTGGACGACTCCGAACTGTTGCTGGTCATTCCAGCTGCGGCGCTGCCCGAGGCGGCTGAGTAAGGTGACGAAGAAGCACGCTATCGCCGAACCTGAAATGTGCTTCAAAACAGCCGTTTTGCATGTGGATGAAGTACCGCTTGAGAAGGCGTACAGCTAAATCCGGCTGTACTACCGAGGGGCGCCGACGATGCCTATAGGCCGGGCCTGATCAGGCAGCAGGGGTGCGCTGTTGTCCAGCATCTGCACAAAGTCCACCAGCTCATAGCCCAGCGCCTTGAGCCAGATGCGCAGCTCGATCACGTCCAGCCTACGCACCCCTGTCTCGCACTTGCTCACGTCCGCCTGCGTCCACGCCAGGCGGCGCGCCAGCTCCATCTGGCTGACTTGGGCATCTGTGCGTTTGGCACGCAGCAGGGCAAGCATCTGCTGGTATTCGCGGGTGTAGAGGGTCTTGTACATGGGCAACTCGGCCCATGAGGTTGCATGCGATCATTGAATATGCGAACATCGCATATTTATGCGCCGAACCACTTTTGAAAATAGGTGGGAAAAGCATTTACCCCATGTTTCAGGTTGAGCAACGCTTTGAGCAGCAGATGATTAACTTCGGAGAGGAAGATCGGCCTATTCGGCATTATCCAATTGCCGAAGTAGTTGCCGGTCATCTTGTTTTGCACATCATCGGCACGCAGCCAATCCAGGAGCCCGGTGGCCATGCGTACAAGAGGCACACCCATCTGATGGTGACAAAGGTAGGTATTGCTGCAGAAATTTTGAATCAGAATGAATTTGAAGAGGTGGCGGTCTTTGTGGCGATCCCACCATTGAGCCCATCCTCACCGGCGCCTGCAGTCAAGCGATGCACAGCCATCTTTGAATGCAGAGATAAAAATTATCCAGACACTAAGGCATGGGGTTGTGAGTTCGAAGCTGAATTATTCATTGATCCAACCGATGATGTCGAGTTGCAGAATACGGCAAGTAAAATAATGCTTTGGGTATCAAAATAATAAAGCATTGAGGAGATTATTCATCATGGGCCGCTTTGGAAATGAGTATCTGGCAGAGTCCGTGGGGTATGCCAACGGCCATGCTAATGGCATGGCTGATGGCGTGGCCGTTGGGCGTGAGCATGGGTACACCCAGGGCTGGAATGAAGCTACCATACATGCAAATGGCGTGATTGATGAGCGCAACCAGCTCATCGACCGGCTGTACGGTGCGAACGAGCGACTGGGTGCAGAGAATAGGCGATTGATTCCAGAGAACGAGATACTGAGGGCAGAGAACGAGCAGTTGAAGCAGCAACTACAGTTGCAACAAGAGCGGGCACAAGCCCTGCGCGCAGAGTACGAGGCGATGTTCAAGGCCTTCCTGGGTGTCGTATCCATCGCGCGCCCCGCTATGAAGGCGGTTGCAAAGCTCCCTCTGAAAGAACGCGGTCAAATTTACTACGAGTATGGGGACGA
>RRZU010746703.1_pt1 | contig 13870 bp, 15 predicted proteins | sample 2165561 | NCBI WGS metagenome assembly RRZU01 (sample SAMN10456909, study PRJNA506462) | wastewater metagenome | isolation source: wastewater sludge | place: USA: Moscow, Idaho
AACGTCAGGCGCCCCAAGCTCTGGCCTATCAACCTCCAGCCGTACCCCTGTATCTGAGAACTCGGATCCAGAGAGCCGCGACAATACGGCAGACAAAACAGACCACACAGACACACCCGACCCAGACATCGAACTTGCCAGTGACGACGCCCCGCGCCGCGCTGCCAACACCGAGGCCGGAGAAATCATGGGGCTTCTCGTCAGCCAAGGGGCCCGCGCACTCACCTTCGTCCGGTCTCGTCCAGGTACGGAAAGAGTTGCCGAAATCGCGCGCGAATGGTTGGAACTACGAGCACCTTATTTCGCGGGATCAGTGGCCGCCTACCGTGGCGGCTATCTTCCCGAGGAGCGCCGCGAACTTGAGGAACAACTGCGCGATGGTGAGATGCGTGCGCTCGCGACCACCAGCGCACTGGAGCTGGGGATTGACATCTCGGGATTGGACGCCGTTGTCGTTACGGGGTGGCCCGGAACCCACGCATCTTTTGCGCAGCAGATCGGGCGCGCCGGACGTGCTGGGCGGCAGGGTCTAGCGGTGTTCGTGGGGCGCGACAATCCTCTCGATCAGTACCTGCTCGATCATCCGGAGGTCATCGCGCAGACGCCGAGTGAGGCAAACGTTTTTGACCCAATGAATCCCAATGCGCTCATTCCGGAGCTGTGCGCGGCAGCCGCTGAACTGCCGCTGCGCCCCGAAGACGCCATGATCTTCGGGCTGCCAGACACCTCGCTCTTCGAGGATCTCGCTACCGACGGTCTGCTGCGCCGCCGCCCTGCCGGGTGGTTTTGGAATACCTCGCTGGGCGTCAGCGCGCATCAGACGGTCAGTCTCCGCGGCGAAGGAAGCACGGTGTCGATCGTCAACTCGGCCGACGGCACGATCCTCGGCACCGTGGATTCCGCGCGCGCCGACACCACCGTCTACCCCGGAGCGATCTATCTCCATCAGGGCGTCCCCTTCGAGGTAGAGGCGCTCGGCGAGGACGTGGCGCTCGTCCATGAGCATCGCGAAGAGGAGATCCGCACCTACCCTCGCGAGGAGATGGGCGTGGAGATCATGGACACGGAAGAGCAGATCGAGCTGGAAACGGGTGTGTGGGCAAGAGGCAAGGTGGTGGTCTCGTCCCGCGTCATCGGCTACGACGTGCGGCGTCTGCGCGACGGGCTCTACCTCGGGATGGTGCCGCTGACGATGCCGGTGCGCCAGCTCCATACGTCGGCAACGTGGTGGACGATCAACGAAAAATCGATTAAGGCGAGCGGCATCCTGCGAGCCGATATTCCGGGGGCTCTCCACGGCGCCGAGCACGCGTCGATCGGCCTGCTGCCATTGTTCGCTACCTGCGACCGCTGGGATCTCGGTGGGCTTTCGACCGCCGCCCACCTCGACACTGGGCAGGCAACCGTCATCGTGCACGATGCCATCTCCGGCGGCTCCGGCTGCGCGGAACGCGGATTTCAGGCCGGGAGGGAGTGGATGCTCGCCACCCTCAAGACGATCGAATCCTGCCCGTGTATCTCGGGTTGCCCGCGCTGCATCCAATCACCCAAGTGCGGGAACAACAACGAACCGCTCTCGAAATCCGGAGCAATTCTGTTGTTGAAGGCCCTCACTCAGGCGATGGATGGTGCCGAGCACGGTACACCTGGGATTGATAAATAAACCCGGTAGCCTGACCAGTGAAAGGTACGGGTAACAAACCCGCGCGCCCTCACTGCTTCATACCTGATTCTTCTTCATATCTGATTCTCCGTACCCTCGTTATCACGGTGGACGATCTGCAGGACCGGCCCGCGCTCGCGACTCAACAGAGTAGCCGGTCATCGCAGCCTTCGCCTGAATAACGACGACGACGTGCTCGTCCACCACGTCGCATTCACGCACGGTGCCATAGTTTCTCAGGGCCACTTCCCCCGCTGTAGAGCACGCAGCCGACGGCCCTGACCGGCGCAATTCTTCAGCACCCGCGAGTGCTGCGACATCCGCAGCGTGCTGAGAATGTTCTTGCGTCGCGACAACGTCTCCGATAGCCATAACCCCCATGATCGCGAGCGCAAAGGCAACGAGCAGCCCCAGAATCATGATTGTTCCAGAGCCTCGTTCCCGAGAATTTCCATGGGAGCCATCCGGCACCGCCTTAACGTCCCATGAATGAGAGCTGCGCCGCCGCGCTTCTGGGCCACGCTCCCGCGAATCCAAGTCACTCTGGGTGCACAGCCCGCCGGAACTTGAATACCTCTTCAAGAAGTCATGACTTGCTGGAGATAACGCGGAATTTCGCCTACCTTGGTGTCCATTCTTGTAGATCATGGCGGTGACACCCCCGGCTCCACGGGAACTGAGATGGTAGACGACGCTCTAAGATCCAACCATCCAAGCACCCCGATTGGCTCAACCGAGGCTGTAACGACGATGTATTCGCCCTGACTCCCCACCTCAATGCTCGCCCTGTTAGAGCCGCTCACCTCCAGAGATGCCAGGTCGTATGGCTTTCCGACAGCAGCATTGCGGGCCACCGCATAAGACACACTCTGCGCCTGAAGATATGCGGAGATGAAGGACGTGATGACAAGGAGAAAAATCATAATGAACGAAATCGGGATGAGCCCTATAGCAATCTCGCTCGTGACCATTCCGTATTCGCATGCGTCATCTTGTTGGGACACGTGAGTTTCTTCAGGCCCCTGCTCCTGCGCCAGCTCAAGCACTTCGACTCGTTCCGGCCCATGTGTTTCGCTGTGCCCCAGGTGCCCCAGGTGCCCTAGCATCGGTACTCCCCCATCCCTTGTGCGCTTCATGGTTGTCACTCTCCTTACACGAGATGCACGGTGTCCGCGGAGCCACAGTCCGCGGACACCGTGCAAGCATCGTTCTAAGTCAGCGATGAGAAGATGGCCTTGAAGATTGACTCGATAGCGTCCTTAACCCACTGCTGCTTCATGAGCCAGAGGAGAAGGCCAGCAAAGGACGAGGCCGCAACCGTTCCAATGGCATATTCAGCCGTGGCCATGCCTGCTTCGCCGCTGACGTCTTCGAGGGGAAGGACCATGTAATCCTGATTCATTGTTGTTTCCTTTCGGTGAGAGATCCTTGTTCCGGATCCGTGGAATAAGCATCTACGAAAGGGCAACAGCCGTGCTGAGCGAAGTCTTCTCCTGTGAATGGGCGCTGCACGAAGCCAATCTGTGGAGAAAAGTAGCGAGCTGGAACCACACGAAAGTGCCACTCGCTTAGTTATTTACCGCAGAATCTATCCTTTGGAGTAGCGGCCAAAGTGGCCCCGCAGGTAGGCAAACAAAAGGCCCTGATCTGGTGAGGAGTTTGAGGTAACTCCTCACCAGATCAGGGCCTTCACTCCCAAAACGAGCGTGCAAGCGAACCTGTTGACCGGAACGTAGAGGTGCCGGTCGTAGCATTCCCAGCCGCAGCATTCACAGAAACGTAGACACGCCCGTCCTCAGATTCGCCACTGCCGCAGGCCGGCACTGTCACCGCAAGTTGACTCCACCACCGCAACCTGGGGCACCACCACCCCAACCTTCACACCATCCTCACTGCAATCACTGAAAGATAGAAATCCCCGCCGCAGCAATCACCGGCACAATGCCGATCAGGACAAACGCGGGCAAGAAGCACAGCCCCAGCGGTAAAACAAGCTGCGATCCCAGTCTGGCGGCGGCCTCTCGCGCCTGACGTTCTCTACTCTGCCGCAGCATCTGCGCGCCACGCTCCAAGAGAGGCAAGGGGGCGGCACCATCCTCCCATGCGGGTTGCAGCGCATCTCGCAGCATGTCAAAGCGGGCAGGAACGTCATTCCATGCCTCATCCCACGTCGCGCCCATAACCAAAAGACGACCAACAACCTGCAGCCCTGCGGACTCTTCTTCCTCCCCCAACGCTACGTCCAAAGCAATAAGTGCCCCCGGAATTGATGTGCCCGCTTTGAGAGCAGCCTGCAATAAATCTGCCGCCATCGCCCCATCAAGTGGTTCCATCGGTTTTCGCTTCTTACGTTGTCGAGTACCAGCATTACGCATCGGAGCGTAGACAATGCCCATGACCCCACTCAAAACAATAAAAAGCACCATCACAACGCTGCCTCCTCCGCACGCGCCGCAAGCCGCCGCACCCAAAGAATTCCAACCACTTCAAATGTCAACCCCACCGTCAGACAACCCGCTCCGATCACCGATCCGGTAAGAAAACCAATCGGGTCGGCTCCCATCACAATGCCTAACCCCAGTCCCAACAGCGGGAGCCATGAGAGCATTCGAGCACTCGTCTTCGGTCCCGCCAAAGCAACGCGCCTCGCCGCAGCAGCCTCGGCCGCCTCCATGACCCCACGGGCACAAGAATCCAGGACATCCGCTGTGGGTGCTCCCGTCAGATGGCTCATTCGGCATACGGCAACAGCAGGAGGAATGCCCGTCTTCATGTCGCCGTTCTTGCGCAATGTTCGCGTTGGCTCGTTCCACAACCGACGTAACGCTCGCGGAACTCCATACCTATCAAGTTCCGCGTCGCCCGCATCTACCATCCCCAGTCTCATCAACGCCTGACGCCAGGCCACCTCGGTAGTTGCTCCCGAACGTAGTCGTGTCGCTACCTCGGATACTAAAAGTCCCGGCTCCACCGCAACCTTTCGCTGGCGAGGAGGCCGCGTCCTTCGGGCAAGACCACGAAAGCTCCGTATTGGCATCTCCGAAATATGTGGCGCGGCTCGAGAACCTGCCCACACCAGCAAACACAACGGCACAACCAGCAATACGATCACGACAAACACTCCGGTTCTTTCGGAGCCTCGCGCCTCAACCGTTTCCCTACACTCACACGCTCATCCGCACCCACTTCAGTCACCCCACCCTGCATACCTAACTCATCCACATCACCTTGTTCATCAAACCCCAGCCTCCGCGCCAAACGAGGCCATCCGCTCCCTCGAATAAACTTCCGCCCGTTCCACACAAGCGCGTCCGCGGCACGAAGTTCACCTCCCTGCCTCTCAAGAACGGCGATTTGCTGGACCTGACGGTGAGCACCATGCCGCTCAACATGAATCACAGCGTCGAGTGCGCTCACCGCCTGCGCCGCCACGACAGGTTCCTCCATGTCAGCCAACGCACCCAAAGCAACCAATCTGGAGGGAACATCTGTCGCCGAGTTGGCATGAATAGTTCCCCATCCGCCCTCGTGGCCGGTATTCAATGCAGAAAGCACGTCGCGCACCTCGCTTCCCCGACACTCACCTAGCACGATCCGATCAGGCCTCATCCGCATTGCAGCCCGCACCAAATCGCTCATCGAAATCTCCCCGGCTCCCTGCACATTCGCATGGCGCACTTGAAGGTGGACAACGTGGGGATGCCGCGGGCGCAACTCCGCCGACTCCTCAATCACCAGAATCCGCTCACTCACCGGTATCTCGGCCAGAAGTGCTGCCAACAATGTGGTTTTCCCTGACCCGGTCGCCCCCGAGATCATCACGTTGGCGCGCAACGCAATCAACCGATCGACCAACGGCCGAATGCTCTCGGGAACCATCCCTAACCGGGTCAGATCATCAAGGCTGAACGTCACTCTCCGCTGCGTCCGCAACGAGATCAGTGCACCCTCCGCAGCCAAAGGAGGGAGGACCGCATGTAACCGCAGCCCTCCCTCAAACGTTCCATCAACAATCGGGCTAGAGTCATCAAGCCGTTGGCCGCAACTAGCGGCCAAACGAACCGCGAGCGCGCGGACGTCGTCGTCGGAAAAATGGCCAACTAGCTGCTCGATAAGTTCCAGTCCGGTGCCGCGGTCCACCCAGACGCCGTGTGTGCCGTTGACAAGAATGTCGGTGATACTGGGGTCCTCGAGGAGAGGCTGAAGCACCGGGCCCGCGCCGCCCACGGCATGCTGGATCTGCCTGCCCGCGCCCAAGATATCGTGGATTCCTACGGCCTGTGGGAGGGCGCTCGATAGCGCGTCACCGACGTCGGCGCCACCGGCAAGTACATGGCGCGCCTTCCGTAGCTGAATGTCACTGAGGCGCGACGGCGGCCCGTTCCGCCCGGACCTTACCTCACCTGCGATGTACCTTGCTCCACCTCCACCGGACCTCGCCGCCAGACCTCCTCGCACCATCACACCAACTCCAGACACATTGCCTGTATCCGAGAAACATCCCGCGCTGTGTTGCAGCGCCGTCGGTCCCCTAGGCGTACACCGTGCTCAAGGTCCTGCTCCAAATTGCGCAGGCGCCGTAACGGCACCACGCGCTCGAATCCGAGTTCCACCGCGATGGCCGCAGTTTCAGCTCCGCCGCTCGTCCCATTAATCACCACGACGGGCACAGTCCCCTCCGGGACGCGTTGCAGAACTCGACGAGCGTGCCGCAACCCCCGCGACGTTGCGTGAGTAACGATGACGAGGACATCGCACCATTCGAGCCAGCCACGCGCCGATGAGTCCACCTCGATCACTTCGCGAGGCAAATCGAGAACCGTCACGGCATTGACCTGCGAAAGCGCAGCGATCGCTCGTTCACCCGAAGCTCCCGAGAGCGGGACAGCGCCGCGCTCGTCCGCGCTCAAAACATGCATGTCGTCCAGACGAGGCAACGCCGCATTGAGACGCCCCGGAACAAGCGCCCCCGAGGATTCCGGCAAATCCGCCCACCGCAATCCCGGACTCTTATGTACGCCGAGGCCGCGTTCGATGCCGAGGGAAAGCGGGTCAAGGTCAATGAGGCCGGTAGCGTCCGTTTCTCCGAGGCCGCGCGCCAGCCACGAGGCCAACGTAGAACAGCCTGCTCCACCGTGCGCTCCCACCACACCCACAATGATTCCCCTGCGAGTGGAGCCCGCCGCAAGCATCAATTCGAGGAGGTCCTCAGCCTGCTCCGGGAGAGCAATCCGTACCTTCCCCCTGGCGAAATATGGCGCATAGGAGGGATGGAAACTTGCTTCCACCTGAGAAGTAGTCCCCGGCACTTCGATAATACGCAGCACCGCCCCGGACTCAATGGCCGCACGTGAATGCGCCACCTCCACTCCAGCCAGTGCGGCAAGCCGCGCCACCTCACCACGTACAGCGTCACTACTGGCCTTCAAGGCCGCAATAGCCACCCGCCCCGGTTCTACGGGGCCCGGCGGTCTCTCCACAAGACTCGCACTTTCCCCGCGGCTCACGCTCGTGTGGCTACGGTGAGTATAGGAATCGGTGGAGCTGGATTCTCGTCTAGTCATGGTCCAAGCATTACTGCTTTTACGTCCGAGCCGCTGGCGGACGGTTGCTCCTGTGGATGGGGAGTGCACGAACGGTTTCTGGGGAGAAAAGTAGCCCGCCCCACCAGAAGAACCACCCCGTACTAGAACGAGCACACCCACCAGAAGTAGCCCGCCCCACCAGAACGAGCACACCCAGCGTTCATCCCCTACCGACGACTGGCGCAAGCGGTCCAATCTTGAAAGAGTATCTGTATGTCAGTCGCACGATCAGCCATCACCCACCCACGTCACTTCCGCAAGGCGTCTGCGCTCCGCACGGCCGCCGCCCTCGCAGCCATCACCCTCACCCTCGGAGCTTGTGGAGGCTCCGGCGATTCCAGCGGTAAGCCATCCGCTACGTCCACCGTCGAGTCCCCTACGAAGGACGAGGTCAAGGCCGGTTTCGTTGTCATTCTCGACGAGGGTCTCTCCCAAATCGACCACGAGATCACCGACGAAGTGCGCGAGAACTATACCCAATGCCTCACGGACGAAGCCTACGACGAACTCTCCCCCGAAGGTCGCGAAGCGGTCGCACACCTCGGTGACGACGCCGTGATCTCCAACCCGGACCGCGTCACGATCTCGAAGGCGTCGACCGCCTGCAGAAAGTACATTGACGAGCTTGTGCTCCCCGGGTCAGATTCGACGATCTCTCGCCCCAAGTAGGGATGCCGCACGCCGTCGTCGCCCATTCCATAGGTATCTAGCAGGTCTCTTACGCCACGTTCTCCCTAGACTCGCCGTCGATATCTCCAGAAAACTCCGTCAACTGTCGTAGCGTCAGATAGACCCGATCAAGGAGGCTCCATGTCCACCCCGACCGATCCGTACAGCTCAAACCCTCGCCGCCCCTTCGAGGACGACGAGATCTTGGCTCCGCTTCCCGCGACCTCGCCGTCTAGCGCCAGCACGCCGTCGAGCGGCGCACAGGTAAACCCGCCGGCGTTTGTGGACGACTCGTGGACAGACACCGAGATCTTTGCACACACCCAGGGCATGGATCCCGCCTTTGACCAGCAGGAACGTGAGCCTGAACCACTTGACCCCGAGCCTTCGTCACCGGATGAAGCACCCACCGCGCTGATTAACGACGACGGCGAAGCGGCACCGGTCCGTACCTCCCACGACGACGCGATCACGGACTACTCGACCATCGACTATTCGTTTGGCGCAGATGATGACCCTGCCGAAGATACGGGCGCAACCGCTTCCTACCCTGTTGCGAGTCCTCAGCAGCAGATGACCACCTCGGTGCTCCCCACCTCGAGTCCCACCAATGCGTCCACGGAGGCAGCAGCGCCGTTCGCCGCCCCGGCTCCCTTGGAAACGCCTGCCCCTGTCAATGCGTGGGCTGCACCGGCAACAGCCTCCCCGGTCACGGCCGCGCCAGCTGCGATGCCTGTCTCGACCCCCGAAGCTCCACGCGGGCGCGGATGGACCCATACCTGGGTTCTTCTCGCTACGCTGCTCCTCGTACCCATCGGTTACTATCTGCTGTCTGACTCGATTTACAATCTGGAGCTTGGCCCGCTGAGTGAGCGGTCCTCCGGAACGGGCGTGAACTGGCTGCTGCTCGCAGAGCTCGCGGGAGGCCTCGTCGCCGTCGCCCTCGTGTGGTTCATCGCCAGATTGTCCTCTCTCGGAGCGATGGTGATCGGTACCCTCTTGGCTGTGGCGGGACTCGTTGGTGTGGCGGCGCCCTCGCTCGTCGAGAAATTCGTGATGGATCCGCTGACCAATTTCTTCGGCACAGATAACTTGCTCATCAACAGCATCATTCTGCACCTCGGGGCGGGTTTGAGCTTTGGAAGAATCCTTACTTTTGGCGTTTTGCTCCTCATGACTGGCATCGTGTCCCATTCGGCGCGGCGCCGCGGCGAGAAGTATGGTTCCATCGTGACGCGTCGCGAGATCGCTCTCGGATCTACGGGTAAGTAGAGATAGGACTGCTGCATGTCTGCTCCCGCAGATACCTCCTGCGTTTTTATGGACGGGCCGTGGACCCATCGCTTCGTCCAGGCCAACGGATGCCAGTTTCATCTGGCCCATATGGGTGAACACCGCGACGACCGGCCCTTAGTAGTGCTCGTGCACGGCTACCCAGAATACTGGTGGGCGTGGCGTCACCAGCTGGAGCCTATCGCCGCTGCCGGATATGAGGTGGCGGCGATTGATCAGCGTGGCATCGCTGGCTCGGACAAAACGCCCGAGGGCGCCGACGCCTTGACCCTCTCACACGACATCGGCGCTATTGCGCGCTCACTTGGCGCCTCACGGGTGGTTGTGGTGGGGCACGGGCGTGGCGGCTCGCTCGCGTGGGCAACCCCCACGCTTGACCCAAATCTCGTGGAAGGCATCGTTACCTTCTCAGCCCCACACACTCGCACCCTCCAACGCGTGGGCACCCACCTGACGCTGCACACCTGGCGCCACGTGGCGGATACCTTTATTCCGCCGCTTGCGCGCCGTGCCATTAAAGCGGACAACTACGTCAAGAAGTTGTTGGTGGAATGGTCTGCCAAGGGGAACGACGGCGCCGCATCCCAGGCTCACCTTTATGCCGCAGCGATGCGACTGCCCGAAGCCGCCAAGTATGCCACCGAGCAGTTGCGCTGGTCCTACACGGCGCAGCAACGCCCCACCGGACGCAAGTACTTCCACATCACGAAGAAACCCATCACGATTCCGGTGTGGACCGTACAGGGCGATCTTGATCCGCTGCTGCCTGGGCGCGCCTGGCGCAAGGACGCCGAGTTCGCCAAGGGAATCCATCGCCATATTGTGGTGCCTGGCGTGGGCCATTTCGTGCCCGAAGAGGCGCCAGAGGAGTCGACGCGGATTATCCTCGACTTCCTCCGGGCGCTGCGGGGGTAGGTGTGGCGGCACAGGAAGGTGCCAGGCGCGCCACGGGGTAAGGGTGGCGGCGCCGAGCTGCCGGGGCTGATTCCGTCAGGGTCTCCTACAGGAGCGTGCCGCCGTCACTCTCAGCTTCCAAAGGATTGAGTTTTTTGGAAAGAATTGAGCGCGAGGACGCGTCAAAATGCTCAATCCTTTCCATTTTCCTCAATCCTTTCCCAGCACTGCCAGTATCCAGCAGTGACGGCACCCCTCCACGTGCTGAGTGCCCGGGGAGCCAACTGACCAACCACCAACCCACCCCATCACCAGTGGCTATGAGAGCGGCGTTCGTGCCAATAGAGGCGGCAAGGCCGCTCTCATAGCCATTTAGCGAACCCAAGCGCCAGGCCCAAGCCCAAGCCCAAGCCCAAGCCCAAAACCACTCTCCGGCGTCTCTCACATACCCATTCCTACAACGCCTGCTTCAGAAGAGCTGCCGATAAACTATGCAAATGGCAGATTCCCTGAGGCTTACTGAACTGACACTCACCATTCCAAGAGCCAACAGCGACCTCGACGCAGTTCACGCAATTTACAGCAATCCGGGTACCTGGACTCATCTACCGTCAGGTCGGCATACAGACATCTCGCAAACACGGACAAAATTCGACGAATGGAACGAGTCCTGGAATACCCATTCTTTGGGGCCTTGGATTGTCCGCGACACGGAAACAAACCAAGTTCTGGGGATGGTCGGCTGTTCCGTTCAGCGCAACGCGTTCTGGAATCTCGGCTACCGCCTGTCACCCAATGCCCAGGGGCGAGGAGTGGCAAGCCGGGTAGCAGAACTAGCAGTTCGCAAAGCCAACGAGACAAACCCCGACTTGCCAGTAATCGCCTACTTACTGGAGCACAACACCGCGTCGGCGCAGGTGGCGCAGAGAATCGGACTCACCCTAGAGGACAGGTGCTCAGACGCAGGAAACCCCGACCCAGAAGCAGTTCGCCTGATCTATTCGACCGCCCTCTGACACAAGCCCAACTTGAAGCAGCACGGGCCTAAGCCATAAACCCGCTTGGGGGAGAGGGTGTCATAAACAACGTGGATGTCTGGGTCGACGTCGTCTAGTCGACCCAGAGTCCTTCACGACGCGAAAACTCATTGCATACTCTTCCCGCACACCTTCGCGCGCGGCTACGGACGTCAGTGCTGTGCGTGCACAACACCCAAATATGAGTGTTGAGATGCATGCCGTGCATGTTGAGTGAATGTCCGGAGCCCACCAGTGGCTATGAGAGCGGCGTTCGTGCCAATAGAGGCGGCAAGGCCGCTCTCATAGCCATTTAGCGAACCCAAGCGCCACCCCTCACCCCTCGTACGGCACGCCCACGATCAGCTCGTAGGACGGGCACAGGTCCGCCATTGGACACGCCAAACAATCTGGCTTCCGCGAGTGGCACACCTGCCGCCCGTGGTAGATGATGCGATGGCAGATAATGGTCCAATCCGGCTGCGGCAGGATCTTCGCCAGATCCATCTCCGCCTTGACTGGATCCTCCTCGCGGGTCCAGCCCCAGCGCCGCGACAGCCGCCCCACGTGTGTATCTACGGTGATACCCGGGGTATCGAAGGCGTTACCCAGCACCACGTTGGCGGTTTTGCGCCCCACGCCCTGTAACGTCACGAGTTCTTCAAGGGTCCGCGGCACCTCGCCCCCGAAACGGTCGCACAGCAACGCCGCGAGCCGTTGGCAGGACTTTGCCTTCGCGCGATAGAACCCCAGCGGCCGCAGTATTTCCTCCAATCGCTCCCGATCAGCACCGGCCATCGCCTCGGGATCAGGAAACTCTCCAAACAACGTCGGTGTCACGGAATTAACCCGCACGTCAGTGGTCTGCGCGGACAAAACTGTAGCCACAAGAAGCTCGAATGGGTTGCGGAAATTGAGCGCACAGGTGGCGTCGGGGTAAAGCTCAGCGAGGCGTTCGCAGATGCGTTCGGCGGCCGCGCGGCGGTCCCGTAGGGCCCGCGGACGGAAAGGAAGTCGAGTTTTCGAAGACATACATCCAGCGTATTAGTGCGAGGAGTGGCTTTGAGATGGCAAGATGTGATGTGTATGGCATATTGTTGAGGAGTTTGCCTGATATGAGCGGCACATTGCCTCAATCCTCAGAGCTTTAGACACTTACTAGAAAGGGAACACATGGATACGAGCGTTCTTAAGGGCGTTCCTCTCTTCAAGGATCTCGAACCAGAGGATCTTGAAGCACTGGGCGAGCTCATGAGCGAAACGAGCCTCAAGCGTGGAGACTCGCTCTTCCGCGAGGGCGACGAAGGCGATCGCCTCTACATCCTCACCGAAGGCAAGGTAAAGCTGAGCCACTCGTCCGATGACGGTCGCGAGAACCTCATTGCCGTTCTTGGCCCCGGTGAGATCATCGGTGAGCTGTCACTGTTTGATCTTGGGGCTCGTTCATCCACAGTCACCGCAATTGCACCCACGAAGCTGCTCTCGCTGTCGCACAAGGACATGATGGTGTTCCTCGCCGCGCATCCTGAGCTCTCTCAGTCCATGCTGCGTGAGTTGGCGCGGCGTTTGCGTCACACCAACGAGCAGATGGCTGACCTCGTCTTCTCCGACGTCCCCGGGCGCGTTGCTAAGGCCCTTCTGGACCTAGCCAACCGTTTTGGCGAGCGCACTCCCGAAGGTGTGTACGTCCCCCACGACCTCACCCAGGAGGAGTTGGCTCATCTCGTTGGCGCCTCGCGCGAGACTGTTAACAAGTCCCTCGCCGATTTTGTGTCGCGTAACTGGATCCGCCTCGAGGGCCGCGCTGTCCTCCTCATCGAGATCGGTCGCCTCCAGCGCCGCGCTCACTAACACCCGCGCTTAAGAGGGGAGTACTTCAGCAGTTGAAGTACTCCCCTCTTCGTATGTGGGCTAAAGGCCCGAACGTGGTCTTTGCTGGGCAGTAGGCCAGAATTGGTGTTTTTATTTTGTGGGTGTGTTGTGGGTGTTTTCTTGGGGATCTGCTCGCCCAGCCTTTGCCCTCCGAGCGCTGCTGCCCCTGCTCTTCTTCGGGAGAGGTAACGGAAATCCAGACAGTCGACCCATATGGCACCCCTTGTTGGGGTCGACTATCCAAGGAAGAGTTACCTCTCCGGGCGAAGACAGGACACACGCCTGCCACCCACCTCAACGTCGCATTTATGCGGCTTGTTGTGGCCGGGATATAGGCCTACGCACCCCAAGTGCCTGTGATAGGACACCCGCCAAACAGGTAACCCTCACCCGCCAACGCGGCACACCAGCTCAACCTCGACCGGGGAGTCGAGCGGCAGAACCGCAACACCGACTGCGGAACGGGTGTGTGCGCCGTCGTCGCCGAAAATCGCGGCGAGCAGCTCGGAGGCGCCGTTGGCGACCTGCGGCTGGCCGGTGAAGTCAACCGCAGAGGCCACGAAGACGGTGACGTGCCGGATTTGCTTGATGGCGTCGATCCCGCCGGAAACGGACGCGGCGGCGGCCAACGCATTAAGTGCGGCGATGCGTGCGAGGCCGTAGGCATCCTCGGCACTCAACGATTCGCCAACTTTCCCCTTCGACACCAGCGTGCCACCAACGAAGGGAAGCTGGCCCGAGGTGCGGACTTCGTTTCCGACGCGCTGGGCGGGGATATAAGCGGCCACAGGCGCGGCGACAGCAGGTAGCTCGATACCCAGCTCCGCGAGACGTGCTGAGGGAACGATAGTCATTGACTCTCTCCAGCTCAGTCGCGC
>RRZU012768255.1_pt1 | contig 13864 bp, 13 predicted proteins | sample 2165561 | NCBI WGS metagenome assembly RRZU01 (sample SAMN10456909, study PRJNA506462) | wastewater metagenome | isolation source: wastewater sludge | place: USA: Moscow, Idaho
CACGAGATCCGACATCAACTGATGTCAGGAGTGCTAGTACGGCTGCAATTGTGGAGCTAAGGGGACTCGATCCCCTGACCCCCACACTGCCAGTGTGGTGCGCTACCAACTGCGCCATAGCCCCTGAAGTTGTGCGGTACGAAGTTACACCACCGTACCCGCGCGCCTCAAAACCGCTGTTCAGAGGCTCGTTAATCAACTGTTCACGGGGTCAAACCCGCGGATCCACCGGGTTGACCCGGTTGACGATCAGCGGATCGGAGTTGGTGAACGGGAAGTCGGGCAGGTCCTCGATGTGGACGTTGAACGTCGCGGCGAGCACTTCCCGGGAGTACGCGCTGGCCGAGGCGCGGTAGCCGATATCGCCGGGCGTCGGCTGGTCGAAGAAGATCGCGAAGTGCAGATCCGGCGCGTCGATCACCTCGATGTGATGCGGGTAGGCCCGCGGGATGAAATACATGTCGCCCTGCTCGAGGTACCAGGTGTCCAGGCTGCCGTCGGGATCCATCACCGTCATCCGCGAGCTGCCGGTTGCCACGTAGCCCATCTCGGCGGTGATGGGATGCCAATGTGGTTCGCGCATACCGTCTTCGCGGATCCGCAGTGAGTACATGGACAGATCTTTCAGCGCCGGCCAGTACTGCACCCGCGCCAGCCGTGCCGAGCCGACCGCGCTGCCCACCTGCGGGCTCTGCGCCTCGACGGCGAACTTGTGCGGATCGTTGAAATGCGCCGACGCCGGCACCGACGGATCGCCGGTGCGGGCCGCCAGGCGACGGTCGGTGGTGTCCCGCCGGATCTTCGCGAAATCGGACGCCGGCAGGTCGTAGGTGTTGCCCAGCACGGCGTCGGTCATCGCGCCGAACGCGGCGCCGAAGCCGAAATCCTCTGGGCGCTCGTGCCGGAACGCCAGGATGAACTCCGCCGCGCCCTCCCCGATGTTCTCGATATGGTGCAACGACCCCGAGTCGATGTGGAACATCTCGCCCGGCCCGACGGTGAACGAGGAGAACACGTTGTAGCTGTCGAGCACCGACACCAACGAGGTGCCGGAGATGCAGTAGGTCAGCTCGTTGGCGTTCGCGTGCCAGTGCGGGGTGCGCATCGCACCGGGGTTGAGCACCAGCCGTTTGATCGACAGGCCCGACAGGATCGGGAGCTGATCGGCGGTCACCCGCTGGATCGAACCGAGGTCGGATTCCTCCACCAGCTCACCGTCGGACAACAGCGAGAGGGAATGTGCGCGGGGATCGAGCTTCGGGGTCATGCCTGACATCCTTCCCGAAAACAGCCCGCTGCTACGGCAATTCGTCGGCGCAGTCCGGGCCCAATGGCCGCATCGGCGTGTGCCCGACTGCGGTAGCCGGCCGGGTTTCCGGCGCGAACAGCCAACCGACGGCCGCTGCCAGCAGGATCGCGCCCGTGACGACGAACGCGGCGCCGAAGCCCACATGCTGTGCGATCTGGCCGAGGGCGAACGACCCTACGATGCCGCCCAGGTCGGACGTCATCTGGAAACCGGCGACCGCGGTACCGCCGCGCGCCTTATTGCCCACCACGTCGGCGACGGCCGCCTGCTGCGGCGAGATGAACATGCCGGTGGCGGCGCCCGTCACATACGCGGCCACCAAGAACAACGGCATGGACGTCATGAAGCCCACCGCCACCGTCGACAGCGCCGACACCGTCAGACCCACGATCACCAGCAGGCGCCGGCCCACCCGGTCGGACAGATAGCCGCTGGGCACCACCGCCGAGACGTTGCCGATCGCGAACGTCGCCAGTGCTACCCCGGCCATCCGCGCACCCTGCCCCAGGGCGTCGACGACGAACAGCGGCACCAGCGCGATCCGCAACCCGATCGACGACCAGCCGGTGGCGAAGTTCGAGAACAATGCGGCGACGTACGCGCGGTTGCGCAGGACGGTGCGCATCGCCACCGTCGGTTCGTCGCTGAGCTCGGGAGCGGCCACCGCCGAGTGCCGCAGGCTGACGAACACCACTGCGGCCGCCACCAGCAGCGCCGCGCCGTAGATCAGGAACGGCGCGGAGAGACCCAGGCCGGCGGTCAACGAGCCCAGCACCGGGCCGCCGACCGAACCCACCAGGAATCCCGACGCGAACAGCCCCGCGACGCGGCCGCGGGCGTCCGGCGGCGAGATCCGGATCATCAGGCCCAGCGAGGACACCGTGAACATGGCCGACCCGATCCCACCGGCCGACCGGAACAGCAGCAGCTGGGTGTAGGTCTGCGCGAACGCGCACGCGCCGGTCGAGACGGCGACGATCAGCAGTCCGCTGATGTAGATCCGCCGCTCCCCCAGCCGCTGCACCAGGAACCCCGCGGGCGGCGCGCCGACCAACCGCATGACAGCGAACGCGGTGATCACGAACGTCGCCGCGGAGATGCTCACCCCGAAATGGCGGGCGTAGGACGGCAGCACCGGCGCCACCACGCCGTATCCGAGCGCGACGACGACGTTGGCGCACACCAACAGCCAGACCTCGCGCGGCAGTTCAGGCCTGGCCGACGAGGTTGGGGTGGTCACGCGATGACTGTATTCACCACCTCGCGGGCCGCGTCCTGCACCTGCGCCAAGTGCTCGGGGCCCTTGAAGGATTCGGCGTAGATCTTGTAGACGTCCTCGGTGCCCGAGGGCCGCGCGGCGAACCACGCGTTCTCGGTGGTGACCTTCAGCCCGCCCAGCGGTGCGCCGTTGCCCGGCGCGGTGGTCAGCTTGGCGGTGATCGGCTCGCCGGCCAGTTCAGTGGCGCTCACCTGGTCCGGGGACAGCTGCGCCAGCCGGGCCGTCTGCCCCCGGTTGGCCGGGGCGTCGATGCGCGCATAGGTCGGCGCGCCGTACTTGGCGGCCAGCTCGGCGTACCGCTGCGAGGGCGACGCGCCGGTGACGGCTTGGATCTCCGAGGCCAGCAGCGCCAGGATGATGCCGTCCTTGTCAGTTGTCCAGGTGCTGCCGTCGTTGCGCAGGAATGATGCGCCGGCCGACTCCTCACCACCGAATCCGATTGTGCCACTGATTAATCCGTCGACGAACCACTTGAAGCCGACGGGCACCTCGACCAGTTTGCGGCCCAGTCCGGCGACCACCCGGTCGATGATCGACGACGACACCGCGGTCTTGCCGACGGCCACGTCCCCGGGCCAGTCCGGCCGATGGGTGTACAGGTAGTCGATGGCCACGGCCAGATAATGGTTCGGGTTCATCAGCCCACCGTCGGGCGTCACGATGCCGTGCCGGTCGGAGTCGGCGTCGTTGCCGGTGGCGATCTGATAGTTCCCGATCTTTCCGATGAGGCTCGCCATGGCATTCGGCGAGCTGCAGTCCATCCGGATCTTGCCGTCGGTGTCCAGCGTCATGAACCGCCAAGTGGCATCCACCAGGGGGTTGACGACGGTGAGCTCCAGATTGTGCCGCTCGGCGATGGCCCCCCAGTAGTCGACACTGGCCCCACCCAGCGGGTCGGCGCCGATCCGGATGCCCTCGGCGCGGATGGCGTGAATGTCCACGACGTTGGGCAGATCGGAGACGTAGGCGTCCAGATAGTCATGACGTTGGGCGGTTTCCAGTGCGCGGGCCAGCGGGACCCGTTTCACGTCGCGCAGGCCGTCGCGCAGAATGTCGTTGGCGCGCTTGGCGATAACGCTGGTGGCGTCGGTGTCGGCCGGGCCGCCGTTGGGCGGGTTGTACTTGAAACCACCATCGCGCGGCGGGTTGTGCGACGGGGTGACCACGATCCCGTCGGCCAGATCCGCATCACGGCCGCGGTTGAACGCCAGGATCGCGTGACTGACGGCGGGTGTCGGGGTGTACCGGTCGGCCGAATCGATCATCGCCACAACGTCGTTGGCGGCCAGCACCTCGAGCGCGGACACCCAGGCCGGCTCGGACAGGCCGTGGGTGTCGCGGCCGATGAACAGCGGGCCGGTGGTGCCCTGCGCGGCGCGGTACTCGACGATGGCCTGCGTGGTGGCCAGGATGTGGTCCTCGTTGAACGCGGCGTCCAGGCTGGACCCCCGGTGGCCCGACGTGCCGAACACCACCTGCTGGTCGACGTTCTCCGGATCTGGCTGCACGCTGTAGTACGCGGTCACCAGATGCGCGAGGTCGACGAGGTCTTCGGGTTGTGCCGGTTGCCCGGCGCGCGGGTTGGCTGCCATGGGTCGATTCTGCTCTCCCACGGTGTCGCTGTCCGGGCGACAGGTTGAACGTTCATAATTTCCAGCGTGTTCGGTCATGACAACCGGGAACTGGCGGCGATCTTCGCCGGCGGTGCCATCGGCACCGCGGCGCGCGCGGCGCTGGCGACACTGACGGTGCCGAACCCCGCCCACTGGCCGTGGCCGACCTTCGTCGCCAACATCGTCGGCGCCTTCGTGCTGGGCTACGTCAGCACCCGGCTGCTCGAGCGGCTGCCGCAGTCCAGTTACCGCCGGCCCCTGCTGGGCACCGGCTTCTGCGGAGGGCTGACCACGTTCTCGACCATGCAGGTCGAGACAGTCCGCATGCTCGAGCACGGCCACTACGGCCTGGCAGCGGCGTACACCGTCGTCAGCCTGATCGCCGGGCTGGCCGCCGTGCACATCGCGACCGGGCTGGTGCGCCGGGCCCGGGTGCGCGCATGAGCGTCCTGGCCTGGGCGGGTGTCCTGGTGATCGGCGGTATCGGGGCGGTCAGCCGGTTCGTGGTCGATCGGGCGGTGGCCAGCCGGGTCACGCGGCCGTTCCCGTTCGGCACGCTGGCGGTGAACCTGTCCGGCGCGGTGCTGCTCGGCTTCGTGAGTGCGCTGGCGCTCGGTCATACCGCGGCGCTGCTGGCCGGCACGGCGTTCGTCGGTGCCTATACGACGTTCTCGACGTGGATGTTCGAGACCCAGCGCCTGGCCGAGGAACGCCAGTTCGCGCCGGCGGTGGCCAACGTCGTCGTCAGCGTCGTGTTCGGCGTGGCCGCTGCGGGCCTGGGAATCTGGCTGGCGGGGCTGACATGACCGCGATCGAGCGTGCGCATTTGTACGCGGTGGGCGGCGTGTCGCCGTACCAACACGCACGGTTACGGAAAAAGGCGGTTGGCGTGCGGTGACCGACATCCTCAAGCTGAGTGCCTACTTCGCCGAGCGGGAACGGGCCGGCGCCGCCTTCCTGGCCGACGCGTTGCTGGACCTCTACGCGACCGGCGGCGTGGCCACCAGCATCGCGCTGCGCGGGATCGCCAGCTTCGGGCCCCATCGCATCGTGCGCACCGACCAGTCGCTGAGCCTGTCGGAGAACCTGCCCATCACCGTGATCGCCACCGATACCGCCGAGCGGATACGCGCAGTGGCCGACGACGCCGTGGGCCTGATCGGTCGCGGCCTGGTGACCCTCGAACGCGCCCGGCTCCAGCCCGCCGCCGATGGGGCGGTCCGGCTCAGCGTGTACCTGGGCCGTCAGCAACGCCTCGGCGGCCGGCCGGCCGACCTGGCCACCACGGCGCTGCTGCACCGGCTGGGCTTCGCCGCGGCGGTGGTCCACCTGGGCGTCGACGGCACGGTCGACGGCCGGCGGCGCCGCGCAAAGTTCTTCAGCCGCAACGCCGATGTCCCCGTCCTGGTGCTCGGGATCGGGACCGCCGAACAGGCCGCCGCTGCCGTCGCTGCCCTGAAGGGGCTGCGGGTCACCGCCGAAAGGGCGACGATCTGCAAGCGGGCCGGGCAGCTGCTGGCCCCGCCGCCGTCGTTGCCCAGCGCCGATGGGGGTGGGCTGGGCCTGTTCCAGAAGCTGACGGTGTTCACCGAGGAGGACGCCCGGCATGGGGGCCGGCCGATCCACCGGGCCCTGGTGCAGCGGCTGATCGAGGGCGGACAGGCCAGCGGTGCGACGGTGCAACGCGGCATCTGGGGCTTCACCGGACCGGGTGATCCACATGGTGACCGGATGTTCGCGCTCGGGCGCCGGGTCCCGGTGACCACGGTGCTGATCGACACCCCCGACGTCATCGCCCGCAGCTTCGAGATCGTCGACGAACTGACCGCCGAGCAAGGACTGGTGACCTGCGAGTCGATCCCGGCGATGGTGGCCCTGGACGGCGCCGATCGGTACGGCGGTACCACACTGGCGCGCCACCCCTTCCAGGCTGGGTAAGCCTAGCCTCGGTCGCTGTCGATCCTGCCCGGACCGGTGCCCGGTGCGGACGTCGACCACTGGGCCCGCAGCACCCTGACCCGCTTCGCCGGGATCGGCGTCGGCGCGGTGTTCGCCCACGGATCGACCCTGAATTCGTTGCGGAACAATGCTTTTCCCGGTATCACCATGAAGGTCCGGGACGTGCACGCTGTCGCGCAGCCCTTACGCGGTTCGTCGATACCGGCCCCGGACACCGGCGCCCCGGCCTGCTGCAGGGCACCGCGGGTTCGACCGGTTCGCCCCGGACCGCGCCACTGGTGGCAGCAGCCATGCGGCCCGACCACGACGGCTACGCCGCGCTGATCGGTCAGCCCACCCCGCCGAACAACAGCAGCCCGGTCACCACCAGCGCGACCACCTTGATCGCCTCCAGCGCGACGTAATACAGGTGCGCGCTCGATCGCTTGTGCCCCGCGCCGGGCGCACTGGCCAGCACGGCATCCGAGCGGCGGGTCAGCGCGGGCCGCACGGCGAGCAGCTGCACCGCCAGTGCGATGGCCGCGACCGCGAAGGCCGTCCACCGGGCGCCCGAGGCCTGCGAACCGTAGAGGCCGGCGGCGACCACGAGGGCGAGCACCACCTCGCAGGTGTTGAGGGCACGGAACACCAGCCGACCGATCCCGAGGCCCAGTGCCAGCGTCACTCCGGGGGCCCGGAATTTCAGCGGCGCCTCCAGGAACGAGATTGCCAGCACCATGCCCAGCCACAGGAACACTGCGGCCACCGCGACCGACCACGACACATTCATGCGGTCAGTCCAGCATCGGGCCGCGCAGCCGGACAAGGGACTTGGGTCACTTCTCCCGGTGGGATCCGTCACGGGCGCAGAATGGTTCGGTGACCGATCCCGTGGCGATACTCGAGCGCTGGGCGGACTCCGGCGGACTGTGGCGCGTGCTGATCCGCCGGGCCGACAGTGTGACGGTCGGGTTGTTCCGGTGCGACGGCGGTGAGCAGCTCGACGAGATCCGATCTGCCGAACCGGATTTCCTCGCATATTTGGCCGGCCGCGACAGCAGCCTGGACTGACCACTGGCCCCATCCACTCAGCGGCGGCTGCGACAAAGTGCGAGTGGGGCTCGCCGAGGACGCTGACTGGAAGCGGAGTGGGGTATCGCGACCGCAGAGCCTACCCGAGTGAATAAGGCTAGGATTACCTACTTAAAGGCGCTCGAGGGCTCCCACGAAACCCCCTCAACACCATCCGTCACGCGGATAGCATCAGCAGGTCGGCGACGATCTACTCGAGGGAGAACCCGGTGTCATCGAACACAGCAGCCGAGATCGTCAAGAGCGTCGGCGGCGCAGCGAACATCGAAAGCCTCACCTACTGCGCGACCCGCCTGCGGTTCCAACTGCATGACGCCTCCGGGATCCAGCAGTCCGTGGTCGAGGCGATCCCGGGCGTGCTGGGCGCGGTGCCCCAGGCCGGCGACCGGTACCAGGTGGTGATCGGCGGCGGCGTGCAGAACGTCTACAACGACATCATGAAGCTGCCCGGCCTCGGCACCGGCGGCAATCCCGACGACGCGGCAGCCATCAAGGCCGCCGCGCGCGCCCGGGGACCGCGCGGCCGATTCGCTTGGCTGGACACGTTCTTCGAGTTCCTGTCCGACTCGTTCCGGCCGATCCTGCCCGCACTGCTGGGTGCCTCGCTGTTCATCACCTTCATGGCGCTGATGAGCACCCTGCACGTCATCCCGAACTGGGCCGACCCGCGCACCGAGCTCTCGCCGTCGTGGCAGTTCGTGAACCTGATGTGGCAGTGCGTGTTCGTCTTCCTGCCGTTGATGGTCGCCTACAACGCGTCGAAGAAGCTCGACGCCGATCCCTGGGTGGGTTTCGCGATCATGGCCGTGGTGATGCTGCCCGGCTTCGCGGGACTGAAAGAGGTCGCGCAGAAGCTCACGGTGTTCGGCTCCGAGGTCGACGTCGTGCACATCTTCGGAGCGCCGCTGACGGTGTTCAACTACAGCTCCCAGGTGTTCCCGCCGCTGCTGATGGCCGCCGTCCTCGGTCCGCTGTACAAATACCTCAAGCGGCTGATCCCCGAGAACGTCCAGATGATCTTCGTGCCGTTCCTGGCGATGCTGATCATGATCCCGCTGACCGCGTTCCTCATCGGGCCGATCGGGGTGTACGCCGGCGCCGGTCTGGGACATGTCCTCAAGTCCATCAACGACTTCTCACCGCTGATCTTCGCCATCATCATTCCGTTGGCCTACCCGTTCATGGTGCCGCTGGGCCTGCACTGGCCGATCAACGCGATCATGCTGATCAACATCCAGACCCTGGGCTACGACTTCATCCAGGGCCCGATGGGCGCCTGGAACTTCGCCTGCTTCGGCGCCACCGCCGGCGTGCTGTTCCTGGCCTGGCGGGAGCGTGACGTCCAGATGCGGCAGACCGCGACGGGCGCGCTGGCGGCGGGCCTGCTGGGCGGCATCTCCGAACCGTCGCTCTACGGTATTCACTTGCGGTTCAAGCGAATCTATCCGCGAATGCTCGTCGGCTGTCTGGTCGGCGGCCTGATCATCGGCCTCGGCGGCGGCGTGAAGACCAGCGCGTTCGTGTTCACGTCGCTGTTGACCATCCCCGCGTTCAACAGCATCGTGCTGTACGGCATCGCAGTGCTCGCGGCGTTCTTCACGGCGATGATCCTGGTGATCATCTCCGGCTACAAGACGCCCGAGCAGAAGGCCGAACTGGAAGCCGCCCAGGTGCCGGTCGCCGACCTGGAGCGGGCTCCCGCGGGCGCCAGCGCCGGCACCATCGCCGCCGCGGCCGCCACGCAGGCCGCCGGTGACGCCGGAGTCGTGACCGAGCTTGCCGCACCCTTGGCCGGCACACTGGTGCCACTGGCCGATGTCCCCGACCCGGTGTTCAGCAAGGGCACCATGGGACCCGGTGTGGCAGTGGAGCCTTCGGGCGACACGGCGTACTCCCCCGGCAACGGCACCGTGATCGCGGCGCAGCCCACGGGCCACGCGTTCGGTCTGGTGCTCGACGGCGGCATCGAGGTGCTGATCCACGTCGGCATCGACACCGTGCAACTCAAGGGCGAGGGGTTCACCGTCCACGTCAACAAGGGCGACAAGGTGACGACGGGTTCGCCGCTGGTGACCTTCGACCGCAAGATCATCGAGGACGCCGGCTACTCGCTGGTGACCCCGGTGATCGTGTTGAACGGCAAGAAGTTTGCGTCCGTAGAAGCCGGCGCCCCGGGTCCGATAGCGGTGGGCGACCCGATCCTCACGATCCAGACCAAGGCCGCACCGGCCAACGTCTGATCCCGCTCAGAGCGACTCGATGAACTTGCTCGCGGTGGGCAGGTCGACGCCCGCCTCGTCGCGGTAGGCCTTGACGGCGCCCATCTTGTCCCCGGCCGCCAGGAGCTGACGGACCCGGTCGGACACCTGCGCGCCGGCCAGTGTCCGCAGATCGGGAACCGCGATGCCGGTCTTCTCGTAGAGATGGCGCACCAGCGCTTCGAGCACGCCCAGACGTTCGTAGATGTCGTTGGTAGTGGTCATCGGGCCCCTCCGGTTCGGTCAGGATGCCCCATCAGACTACGGCCCGCCGCGGGCCGCCGGGCCGCGCACGATAACCGGATTGGCCCGGGCGAAACCCCGCACGATCCATGGCGTACCGGGTCCTTCGCTCATCGCGAATATCGTGGCGGCCGTGAAGCCTGCCGCGGCCATGACGGCCTCGACCTCATCGGCGCGATCGTCCAGTGTGCGCACCTTGACGATCGGGTCCGACAATCCGGCGCCCGCCTTGTCGTAGATCGCGACCCTACAGAAGGTACCGAGTTGGTCGAAGAATGATTTGAATTCCGGGAGGGTCCAGAACACGTCGAGGTGGCTGACGATCGGCCCCACGAACACGAGTTCGGTCGGCCCGTCGCCGAATACCTGATAGGCCAGGCTGAGATCACCGCATCTCACGTATGACGTTTCCGCCACACGCCCAGGGTATGCCCAATCAGGCCGGGGAAGAAGACGCGACGGCCGTCTGGTCGATCCCCATGGACTCGAGCCGATGCTGGGATCCCCGCGAGCGGATCACTTGCGGCCACCAGAACCACCGGCCCATCAGGGCCGCGATGGCCGGCGTCATGAAGGACCGGATCACCAGGGTGTCGAACAACAGGCCGATCGCGATCGTGCTGCCGACCTGCGCCATGACCTTCAGGTCACTGAACGTGAACGAGGCCATGGTGGCCGCGAACACCAACCCGGCCGACGTGACCACCGAACCGGTGGCCGCCATGGCGCGGATGATTCCGGTCTTCAGACCACCGGGCAGTTCGTCCTTGAACCGCGAGACCAGCAGCAGGTTGTAATCCGAACCCACCGCGAGCAGGAGGATGACCGCCATCGGTATCACCATCCAGTGCAGCTCGAGCCCGATGATGTGCTGCCACAACAAGACCGACAGACCCAGCGAGGTCCCCAGCGACAGCAACACGGTGCCCACGATCACCGCGGCGGCCACCAGGGCGCGGGTAATGAGCAACATGATGACGAAGATCAGCGCCACCGCCGCGATCGCCGCGATCAGCAGGTCGTACTGTGCGCCGTCGTGCATGTCCTTGTAGGTGGCGGCCGTGCCGGCGAGGTAGATCTTGGCACCCTCGAGCGGCGTGCCCTTCAGGGCCTCCCGAGCCGCGATCTTGATGGGGTTGACCACCGAAATGCCTTCCGGCGTAGCGGGATCGCCCTCATGACTGATGATCAGGCGAACCGACTTGCCGTCCGGCGAGATGAAGCTCTTCATGCCGCGCTTGAAGTCCTCGTTCTGGAAGGCCTCCGGCGGCAGGTAGAACGTGTCATCGTTCTTGGCGGTGTCGAACGCCTCTCCCATGGCCGACGAGTTCTTCGACATCGCCGCCATCTGGTCCTGCTGACCCTTCTGGGTCTGGTAGGTGCTCAGCATGTAGGTCTTCATGCTGCGCATCTGATCGATCATCGACGGCATCAGGACGACCATCTGCGGCATCAGGGTGTCCAGGCGCTCGAGGTCGGGCATCAGCAGCTGGATGTCGTCGGTCATGGTGTCCATGCCGTCGAGGGTGTCGAACACCGACCGGATCGCCCAGCAACCCGGAATGTCGAAACAGTGCGGCTCCCAGTAGAAGTAGTTGCGGATCGGCCGCAGGAAATCGTTGAAATTCTCGATGTTGTCCCGCAATTCGACGACGTCGAGCGTCATGTCCTTCATCTTGGTCACCATGTCGTGCGTGGTGGCCGCCATCTGCTCGGTGATGCTCTGCATCTGCGACATGTTGTCGATGGTGTTCTGCATCTCGTCGGCCTGGACGAGCATGTCGGCCATCCGGTCCTGCTGATACCCCTCGTTCATGATGTTGGTGGTGCTCTGCTGGCTCACCATGAACGGGATGGTCGTGTGCCGGATCGGGGTGCCGTCGGGCCGGGTGATGGTCTGGACCCGCGCGACGCCGGATACGTTCTTGATCCCTTTCGCCAGCTTGTCGATCACCAGGAAGTCGGCCGGATTCCGCAGATCGTGGTCGGCCTCGATCATGAGCAGGTCGGGGTTCATCCGGGAGGCGCTGAAATGGCGTTCGGCGGCGGCGTATCCGATGTTGGCGGTGAGGTCGGGCGGCAGGTAGCGCCGCGCGTCGTAATTGGTCTTGTAGCCGGGCAGGGTGAGCAGGCCGACGAGGGCCAGCGCGATGCTGGCCACCAGGATCGGCGCCGGCCAGCGCACCACCGCGACGCCGACGCGCCGCCAGCCGCGCGACCGGATGGCCCGCTTGGGTTCGAACCGGCCGAACCGGCTGCCGATGGTGATGACGGCGGGACCCAGCGTGAGCGCGGCGATGACGGCGACGAATGTGCCGATGGCGCACGGCACGCCCAGGGTCTGGAAGTAGGGCAGCCGGGTGAAGCTCAGGCAGAGCATGGCCCCGGCGATGGTCAGGCCGGAGCCCAGCACCACGTGCGAGGTGCCGGCGAACATGGTGTAGTACGCGTCCTCGCGGTCCTCGCCGTCGCCGCGCGCCTCCTGGTAGCGGCCGATGGCGAAGATCGCATAGTCGGTTCCCGCCGCGATCACCATCAGGGTGAGCAGGTTGACCGCGAACGTGGACAGCCCGATGATTTCGGCGTTGGCCAGGAACGCGACGGCCCCGCGGGCGGCGCCGAGTTCCATGAACACCATCACCATGACCAGGATCATGGTGATGACCGGCCGGGAGACGAGCATCAGCATCAGAGCGATGACACCGAGCGTGATCGCGGTGACGCGGGCGATGCTCTTGTCGCCGGCGTGGTGCTGATCGGACACCAGCGGCGCGCCGCCGGTGACGTATACATGCAGGCCCGGCGGCGGGGACGACTGCGCGACGGCGTTCCGGATGGCGGCCACGGAATCGTTGGCCAACGTCTCGCCCTGGTTGCCACGGAGATAGACCTGGACGTAGGCCGCCTTGCCGTCGTTGCTCTGCGAGCCGGCGGCGGTCAGCTTGTCGCCCCAGAAGTCGGCCACGTGCTCGACGTGCGCCGTGTCGGCGGTCAGCTTCGCCACCAGGCCGTCGTAGTAGCGGTGCGCGGCGTCGCCGAGCGGCTGATCGCCTTCGAGCACCACCATGGCGGTGCTGTCGGAGTTGAACTCATTGAAGTTCTTGCCGATGCGCTGCATCGCGATCATGGCCGGGCCGTCCTTGGCCGCCAGCCCGACGGTATGGGCCTCGCCCACCTTCTCGAGCGGTGGGACGAAGACGTTGGTGACGACGTTCAGCGCGATCCAGCCGAGCACGATGGGCACGCAGAACACCCGGATGAAGTGAGCGATCTTCGATCGTGAATGCCGACTACCGGTCGCATCCACGACAGACACCCTCCATCGACGGCCGGAGATTCCGGAGAAGAACAGTGAACAAGCTCTCCGCAGAATATACGTAGCCTGTCAAACTGTCGCGCGTCTGCCCGGCGGCTACTCCTGGACGATCACCGGATCGCCGACCTCGACGGTGTTGAAGTACCACTCCGCGGCCGCCGGTATCAGGCTGATGCAGCCGTGGCTGACATTCTCGACGCCCATGGCGGGCACGGCCCACGGGGCCGAGTGCACGAACAGACCGCGACTGGTGATCCGGACCGCATAGTCGACATTGAGCAGGTAGCCGTCCGGAGAGTCGACCGGGATGCCGACGCTGCTGGAATCCATCAGCACGTCGCGTTCCTTGGACAGCACGGTGTAGTTGCCGACGGGCGTCGGGTACTCCGGTCGGCCCATGGAGGCCAGTAGCACGCCATCCTCACCGAAATGCGGCAGGTGATGTGGTGACGGCAGGGGTATCGGTGACCCCGCGCCCATCCCGTCGACGGTGACGGTGAAGGTGTGGTCGGAGATGTCGGCGACGCCCACCACCGCCGGACCCGTCTTGAATTCGGCGAACCGGCCGCCCACCGACAGCGCGATGGTGCTGTGCGCGGGCCAATAGCGGTCGGGAACCCACTGCACCACGTTGCTCTCGAGCCACTCGTAATGGCCGGTCATCGCCGGCATGGACGTCACCGCCACGCTGCGTTCGGCGCCGGCCCGGTTCGCGGGGTTGATCGGACCGTTGAAGGTCACCACGACCGGGTGCGCCACGCCCACCTGAGTGCCGTCGGCCGGCAGGATCGACTTCACCCCGGAATTCAGCGGCGA
>RRZU010124223.1_pt1 | contig 13856 bp, 18 predicted proteins | sample 2165561 | NCBI WGS metagenome assembly RRZU01 (sample SAMN10456909, study PRJNA506462) | wastewater metagenome | isolation source: wastewater sludge | place: USA: Moscow, Idaho
AAACACTCTTTACTCGCGATGCCCAAGACCGTATCATCACCCGCGAGCATAAAGTTGATGGCAGCACGACCGGTAGTGTCACCTACGGCTTCACCGGCAGTGGTGATAATCCAGACTTCCTGCAAGACAACGCGGGGAACGTAAAACAAAAGTATGTTATGCTCCCTGGGGACGTCATCGTGACGATCAAGCCAGATAGCACAAGCGCTGGCGCAACAACCTACAGCCTACCGAACATCCATGGTGATATCTACCTCACCGTAGATGCTGATGGAGCTGTAAAGTCAACTCACCAAACTGGCCCATTCGGCGAGCAATTGCCAAACCAGACAAGTCCACAGAATACTGCCGACGGCACCATGTGGAACTATCTTGGACAACACGAAAAGATTACAGATACCGACACTAGTCCGATAGAGGGTGGTATCATACAGATGGGCGCGAGGGTATATATACCGACTCTTGGACGCTTCCTGCAAGTTGACCCGGTAGAGGGCGGTGGCGACAATAACTATGTATATGTCAATGACCCAGTAAACGAAGATGACCTTGATGGTAAAATAGCACCGCTCATTGCGTTTGTTGCTTGGCAACTTGGTAGGATTGCTGTACAACAGGTCGTAAAGTATGCTGTTAAGCAGGCTGCGACACAGGCTGTTAAGCAGGTAGGAAAGAAGGTTGTCGTACAATCAACCAAGAAAGTGGCACAAAAGACTATACCTAAGAAAGTAGTGCAAGCCCAAAACTACTCGCGCAAACTAGCAGATGGTCGAATAAACAGTTACGGAAAATTTAGGCCAGCCAATAAGCAAGGTGAGATGCTTGGTTCGAGGAAAGTAGCTCAATTTAATCCAAGAACTGGCATAACGAGAAAATGGTACGAGACAATTGATAGAAGCGGCACCGTTCGACAAGTCCGTCCGCTAAAAGGAAACGTAAAAACTAAGCACTATAGGTTTGATAGAAATGGAAAATACATTGGAAGTTGGTAATTTAGAGCAGATAAGGATAGAAGCCGTTGGTATAATAAGGCGATTAATCGCGAGAGAGATATCAAGAGAAGGTGCCGATAGTTGGACTAGAGACCTTCACCGGGACTATGGAGATGATGTCACTGACAAAATACGATTGCAGGATCCTCCTTTAGCAGACTTGATTGACGCACTACCACTAGCGATAACGCCGAACGAACCCGAGGGGTGGTTATATGATACAGATGACTTCCAGGCTTGGCTACAAGACTATATTGATGAAAGCGAGGCAAAATAGAAAAAATTCTACATCGTAAATATAAGGTATGCAAAGGACGGCCATGCTAACAGATGAATTAAATAAACTCATTGAGTGCATACAGCTCCAAGTAAATCGTAAGACGATCGCCTTTTCAGACATTGAGCACACAGCTTCAAGTCTAATCATCAATGACGAATTCGATTCTCTACCGGATGATGTGCGGGGCGAATTGTTTTTCCTCGATAATTGTGAGTTTGAGAAACTCTCGGCGAGCCAACTCACTGCAAGTATATAAATAATTTGTATAGGAGAAGGTAATGAAGCTAAAATATGATAAAGAATCGGACGCTGCTTATATTCACTTAAAGGAGGTAGCCCCGGGAGAGGTCGTCGACACACAAGGTGACTGGCCGATTCACATTGACATTACAAAAGATGGCACAGTCGTAGGTATCGAGATCATGGATGCGTCAACCATTTTAACACAGCAAGTGCTTGAATCGGGTGAAGTCTAACCACTAAGTGTGTCGGGGTAGACCGTATTAGGAAATACTTAACCAATACTTAGCCGCACAGCAGGTGGTTAAGAAGGCTGCAGTTAACCAAACTAAAAAGACACTTCAATGGTCGGCAGGTAAGGCACACAATGCCGTGCGAAATGCGAACTTTCATTACAGCAAACAAGCCAAGTTAATCGGTGCAAAGAACCAGAAAGCTTACAACAATAGTGCTAGAAATACGATAGCTCGAGCCATAGATTACCACAAATATAGGAACGGACGCACGGCATTTTTAGATGCAAGAGGCAGAATCACAGTAGTCAATAATAGAGCAAGGATTGTGAGCCACTATAAACAGCCAGTAGCAAAGAAACTTGTAAAACACTGGGCTAGTATCAAAAGGAGATAGTATTTAGTATGAAAACGATCGATGTAACGTTTAACGAAGACTTAGATAATTATGAACACTGGATAGACATGGGTTGGGGCGTTAATAGGTACGAGAATGATGACATATTCCCCATTATAAGCATGCGTGATGACATTCATGACACTCTTGAAAGCCATCGAGACGACATCAATGACAAAAGTGTCTTAAGACTTAAAGAGTTAGACAAAAAATGGTTGGTATTTCTAGAGAAAAATCGAGACCCCAGCTTCCGCTTTAATCTTAGTAATTTCAATGAGCCGAAGGAAAAGTGGTGGTGGTGGATTGATAGGCTTGACGAGTTGACCTCAGAGCAGAAGTCCACTTTATAAGATAGACGAGGACGCATAGGAAAGAATTGCAGGGACGAAAAGGCCTGACCCTGGAATGTGTGGGATGTTGTATAATAATTGAGTGCTAAGCCACCAAATGCAAAAGATATTTATGTCATCTTTCTATAATTTCCAGGGCCAGGCCTTTGTATCATAGTTCCAAAAAAGAGTGCCGAAGCACACATTCCTTATGACAACTTTAAATTCTAGAAACGGAGGAAAAAAAGATGGATTTAGATGTATGGAAAGATAACATTATCGATATTATCTGTGATATCGCAGACAAGAAAAAACAGGAAGAATCATGGCCGGTAGGTAAAGACGACATCCCGTCAATAATTGAGATGTATGAGCTACTGGAAGACTTTAGAATTGAAGAGTTCCTAGCATCAAAAGATAATAACCTTACTGACCAACAAGTAAAGCTAGGCAAGCAGCTAGTGGAGGCGATGAGTGAATATTCGCCTCCCGGGAAAGAGTTGCCTGATGAAGAGAATGTGCTTAACGACCCGAGATGGAATAAGGTAAGATTTGCAGCCACAGAATTTCTGGAATCTCTAAAGAGAGAGGGCTTACATGCTTAGTAAAAAAACATGACTAGAAGATTATCTGCCTAAATAACTAACTGGCGCGACACTACTAAGACTTACAGATGGAGATAATTTCGTGAATCAAGATTGGTCTTACTGAGTCTGAACGAGAGCGCCATCAGTACATCATCGGTGGTACGGGCAATGGTAAGACGACGATGCTTTTCTACGAGATACTTCAAGACATCCGGGTTGGTAACGGTATTACGGTGATTGATCCGCACGGAGACCTCGCTGATCGCATATTAAGGTACATTCCAGAAGAACGCATCAAAGACGTTATATACATGAATCCAGACGACCTGACGCACCCGATTGGCATGAACCTTCTTGAACTATCACCTGATCTTGAGGGAGATGATTTGTTGCGAGAAAAAGATCTTATTACAGAAGCAACTATATCTGTGCTGCGTAAGATATTCTCCGAAGATGACAGTGGCGGCCACCGAATTGAATATGTACTGCGCAATACGATCCAGACCGCTCTGACACTAGAAGAACCGACACTATTTACTATTTTTGAATTGTTGAACGATGCGAAGTTTCGCCGATCTGTTGTAAAGACACTTGAAGATAAAAGCCTCAAAGACTTCTGGAATAACGAGCTCGGTAAAGCTGGTGAGATGCAGAAGGTTAAGATGGCGGCAGGTATTACTGCAAAAATTGGTCTATTCTTGTTCTCGGCATCGGCACGTCGTATGATCGAACAACCGAAGTCAACGATTAACTTCGAGGACGTACTTGCATCAAATAAGATACTGATCTGCAACTTTTCAAAAGGTTTGCTTGGAGAAGACACTTCAGCACTGTTCGGTACAACTGTACTAGCAAAATTACAGACAGCAGCACTGCGACGCGCTCGAATGGAACAGATCGACCGTACACCGTACTATCTCTATGTAGATGAGTTCCAGAACTTTGCCACAATGAGCTTCGTACAAATGCTTTCAGAGGCTCGTAAGTATAAGTTATTCCTCACAATGGCCGAGCAGTCCACCTCCCAACAAGATGAGCAACGCCTTGTCGATATCATTCTAGCTAACGTGGGCACAGTTGTATGCTTTCGATCAGGTAGTCCGTCGGATGAGCGACTCGTACTGCCATTATTCATGCCGTTTATTCAGCAGGGCGAGATAGCTAATTTGCCGGCGTACTCGTACTATGTGCGTATCTCGGCCGTTAATGCCCAAGAGCCGATGTCAGGTATGACGGTAGTCATTGAAGAAGCAGGAGATGAGTCTATCGCAAAGAGAGTAATCCAAACATCAAGAGAACTCTACGCAAAAAAGGCTGAGCCAGAGGAAGAACAACCATCAAGCAAGCCAAAGCAAAACGATGCCGCTATTGCTCCAAAAAAGCCTGTGAAGCCGAAGAAGAAGCGGCCAAGCAAGAAATCGAATGACGATGAGTTGTCTGTGATGAAATCTGTAACTTAGGTATAATAAGGGCATGAATGTTTATCTCGACATTGATGGTGTTCTGCTAGCGAATGAAAAGAGTGCCGCAAATTATGCGGACGAGTTCTTGCAGGCCGTATTGGCGGCGTACCCAGATTCTACCTACTGGCTAACGACTCGTAACTGAACTAAGGACGATTATCAAACTTATTACAGCCTGGTTTGTGACTTTGAAAAGTAAAAAGAGAATAATCACTATTCATGTAGTGAGTGATCATGAAATCCAACACGTGCCTTAGCCATGCGAAGCCCATTAAGTATCACAACCACCTCAGCAACCTCATGCACCGCTACAACGGCAGCTAGACCAAGCACGCCAAATAAAGATAGTGGCAATAGCGCAGCAATAATTACCAGCGAGAAGCCTATATTTTGCATCATGGCTGTTCGCGCACGACTGGCATGATTGAGCGCCGTCGGTAGCGCACGGAGATCTTGCCCCATGAGTGCAACGTCAGCCGTTTCTATCGCAACGTCAGTTCCCATAGCACCCATAGCAATACCGACACTTGAGGTAGCAAGCGCAGGTGCGTCGTTTACGCCGTCGCCAACCATAGCGGTGCGGTTCTTTGTTTCCAGTTCGGTAATAATCTTGGCTTTGTCTTCTGGCCGCAGATCAGCACGCACATCAGAGATACCAGCAGTACGAGCAATTGCCGTACCAGTCACCGTATTGTCACCAGTGAGCATCACAACCCGCCTACCGCTGCTTATCAACTGCTCGACAACGTCGCCCGACTCTGGGCGTAGCTCGTCGCGCACGGCAATCGCGCCAATTACTTTACCGCCTTGCTCAACGAGAACGGTTGTCGCACCCTCCTGCTGCAAGGCTACGACGTCCTGCTCTAGCTTGCCTGCGTCAATCCATCCTGGGCGACCAAGTCGTACTTTTTGACCGTCCACAACACCTGTAATACCCGCGCCTGTTACGGCAGCTACATTCTTTGCGGCAGGAGGGTTTGGCGAGGCGGCAAGTATGGCCGCAGCCAGTGGGTGTTCGCTGCGAGCTTCTAGCGCGGCGGCTAATCTTAGTACGTCAGCCTCTTTTGCGCCGTTTGTTACTGTCTTGATGACGACAGGCTTGTTCTGTGTCAGTGTACCTGTTTTATCGAGTGCGACCGTTTTGATTTTGCCAAGGGCTTCGAGTGCTGCACCGCCCTTGATAATCACGCCGAACTTACTAGCCGCGCCAATAGCCGATACGACCGTAATAGGTACAGCGATAGCTAATGCACATGGAGAGGCAGCTACCAGTACAACGAGCGCTCGCTCAATCCACGTTGCAGGGTCGCCAAGCAGCGAACCGATAACGGCGATAAGAAGCGATACAACGATAATACCCGGTACAAGCGGCTGCGCGATTTTGTCGGCGAGACGCTGCTGATCGCCTTTTTGCTTTTGTGCGTCTTCGACAATTTTCACCACCCGAGCCAGTGAGTTGTTGGCGGTCGTAGCGGTGGCTCGCACTTCTAATGCGCCGTTGCCGTTGACTGAGCCAGCAAATACCTCTCCGTCCGTCGCAATCTCAACAGGTACAGACTCGCCAGTAATGGCCGCCATATTAACGGCACTTTTGCCGTCGATCACCATACCGTCAGTTGGTACTTTTGCGCCAGGCTTAACGATGAAAATATCACCGCGCTTTACTTCTGAGGCAGGTACTTCTACTTCTGTTTTGCCGCGGCGGACAATCGCCGTTTCAGGCATAAGCGATAGTAAGGCTTTGAGGCTCTGTTGCGCTTTAGTGAGCGAAAACTCTTCTAGACCCTCAGAAATAGAAAAAAGAATGGTTAGCATGGCTGCTTCCTCGAACTTGCCAAGGGCTATCGCGCCAAAGGTAGCGATTGTCATGAGCGTGCCAACGCCAATCTTTAGTTTTCGCAACTTTTTGATACTAGCTGGTATGAATGTCCAGCCAGCGATTGCTGTTGCAAGCAGGGCGAGGCTAATACTGATATACTCGGCACTGCCAGTGCGCTCTAGGACAAATGCAACAACCCACAACACTGCTGCAAGCCCTGCAAGCTGCAACTCACGCACCTGCCAGAACTTTATAACCGCTTTTGACTCTTTGTCTGCATGGTTATCGTCGTGGTCGCAGCACTCAGCACTCACGATCGCCCCCAAATATCGGACAGTTAGCGACTGCTTGATCGGTCTGTTCTAGTATCTTCTCTGCGTCGTGTAGCAAGTGCGTGATATCTGGTGAAGTCAGGCGGTAAAAGGTCTGCCGCCCCTCAATACGACCCTCTACGAGTCGGCAGTCTTTCAAGCAAGCGATGTGCGCTGAAACTGTTGACTGTGCCAGTCCAAGCTCGTCTACGAGGTCTGCTACTCGCGCCTCATTCTCGGTAAGTTTACGAATGATCGCAAGCCGAGTACTATCTGACAGGCTATGGAGTAGGCTTGCCAGTGTTGTTAGTTGGGTGTGTTCTGTAGTTTGAATCGTCATATACCGATAATATCATATTTTAGCGATGATAGTGTATTTACCTCTCTATGCTGCCATGCCTCAGTTACCAATCAAGCCACCGCCCGGCTCTGTGAAGATAATTGATGCCCATAGCACGAGGGCGATGATTATAAGTATCAGCATAATAATTTGGAAAACAGATAGTTTTATTTTCTTCATACTTAGTTAAATCCTTTCGTTGTTTGTAGGTTTTTGATTGATTGTATTTTTCGTTCGTAGTGGGCTTTATCGTTTGCCGCATAGCTTTTCATCTCCCCGTATTGGATTTGACCACTTCTCATGTCGATATATTCTAAAGCGCCCTCATGAAGCTGTAAGAGTAAGCGAAGAAACTCTTTTTCTTTCTCCGCTGCTGTCATTGTTGTCAGCTTGTCTAGCTCCATAACCTTGGGCATTCCGGGGTTTGTAGGGTACGCGTCGTGTCCGTCTTCGCGTGGGAAGTCGGAGAGACTGAGGTAGGACTCATTCCACTCATTGAGCCACTTTGCGTATTGTTCTGCTGCCTTACCGTGCGTAGCGATCACTTCATCAGTGAGTTTTTTCATGTCCGCATCGGCTTCACCGTGCTGCGCGATATTGGCAAGTTCAACCGCCTGCTGATTATAGATAATCATTTGCTTGGCGGTACTCACCTCAAAATAGTCGTGCTTCGTGGGGTCGGCCGGTGGTGCAGTAGCATTGTCTGTCGTTGTGGTACTATCGTCTGGCTTTGGCGTTGTACTAGACAGCTTGTTGCCGCCTAGTACAAACCACCACACGCCAGCCAGTAAACCGGCTATCGCTAGTACGACTAGAATACCGATACTAATTTTGCGTATCGCCACTACCTGCCTCGCTCAGAGCGTTATCGAGCAATTTAGAAAATGCCTCGACACTATTTTCAGGTTGTTCAACTTTTTTGCCGTTCAAGAAGAATGTTGGCGTTGCGTTTACTCCGAGTTCTTTAGCAAGCTTGAGGTCAGCGTTGATTGTTGCAGTAGTCATCTGATCTTGTACGTCAGTGTCTAGCTTTGCCATATCAAGGCCGATGTCTTCGGCGTATTGCTTAAAGTAAGTGTCCGCTCCGCCTCGCTCCCATGTCTTTTGCCCCTCAAATATCTTGTCGTGCATTTCCCAGAACTTGCCTTGTTTTGCGGCAGCTTCGCCATAGGCGGCAGCCATACGAGCAAATTGGTGACCTGAGCTTATAGGAAAGTTTTTGACCTCAAACTTCACCGTATCTTTATATTTCTCTTTTAGTTCTTTTACCGTTGGGTAATAGGCATAGCAAGCCTCGCATTGGAAGTCGATAAACTCAGTGAGTGTTACCTTTGACTCCACGTTGCCATAGACATTATTCGAGCCGTCGCTTTGCGGCAGGTTTGCTTGGTTCATTTTGTTTAGCGCGATCAGTCCACCGAGGAACAGCACGACGACAGCACTAAAGATAATCCAGCCAGTTTTATTCATAAAAAGTATCCTTTCAGTTATTTCGTACTAACAAAAAGATACTCGGCTCAAAACCTCATGACGGACGTCGTTAAATAGAGTCTGTTCTTATAGATGTGATTGCGGTCGCGACCCGACCTTGCCACATAAAGAACAGCCAGAGAGCCGACGATAGCCACCCACGTCTGTGGTGGTGGGGCAGGTTCTCGTTCAAGCTTTCTGACTGTCTTTTGATGAAGTGGCAGCTCAGCCTGGGAATGTGGCTGACATGAGCTGGCGCATGACACGTTTGGCGAGGTATAGGTACTGTGGTGTGAAAATAGTCCGCCAAAGGTGCAGACTATCACTGTGAGTACGGCAAGAAGAATAAGAAAGCCACGAGTCGATAGCTTATTTAACCGATGACTTAGTCGTAGCCCACTCAAAATCAGTGAGTACCCATTCTTACGCTAAACATAACAATGTCTATTATACCACTAGATGAGGCTCAGCCAGTAATCAGCCCAGCGCTGGAACAGCAAAAAGAAGATGATGACATAGGTGACGGCGATGAGTTCAGCCTTGTGGCTTAGTAGCTTGTTGAGTTTTGCGCCCAGATTGATATGCTTTTTCTCTATACAATACGCAGTTGTGAGCCACAGCATAGCGAACGTAACCAGCCAGACCAACATGCAGTACAGACAGAGCTTGCCGATATCAAATACACCCTGATAGAACAGCCATGAGGCAAAGCCCGTGCCAAACAGTACGCCAGCCAGCAGTGTCCGCCACCATGCTCGCGTAAGCTTGATCGCGCCTGCGGCAATCGTCATCGCTGCCGTAAAGACTGCCGTGTATGCAAATATACCAATGAAAGAGTTAGGTAGTCCGAACGCACTGGCCTGCCAGCTGGCGATCACTGGCGAGCAGGCTACCACAGGGCTGAGGCTACAGCTTGCCACGCGGCTTGGCTCGGTCAGTAGCACGATCTTCTCGATAGACAGAATAAACGAGGCAGTGATACCAATAGCTGCAAGCACGACAAGCCACCGTGCGAGGCGTATCTCTGGCTTGGCTTTGCGGCCGTAATGGTGCGCTGCGATCGTGAGGGCGATGAGTAGCCCAGAGGCAAGATAGACATAGCCGACCTGACTACGCAGTAGAAAGATAGCAACAAACAAATAGACGACTGGTAGCACCCAGAAATAGCGTGAGAGAAGGGTATCTATTCGGTTCATCTTTATATAATATCAAATAAAGCCGTTTACTCGGAATGAAATGAAGACGGACGGAATAAACTTCTCCGAGAAGTTTATATGGCTCGACGATGATCTATGGGAAGATGAGCTAAAGGTTCTGGAAGAGTACAACGCCACTGATAACTTTATTCTTGTCGATCTCAACAAGAACCCAGATCAGCTCAAAGATATTGCTGATATTATTTAGTTTTCTTTTGATCTTTTAGGTAGTTTTTCAAGATAGCAAGTACTAATAACTGCTTTCGTGCACCAGCACTATTTGGTTTTACGATAATCACATAAAGGGTTAATAAAATCACTGCAACGAGTGCTCCTGCGATATAGAAGTACCAGTTACTCCAGAATAAAATAGCCGGAATTAACAATATAGGGAGGGTGCGGACTAGTAAGAATCGTGTCAACGAAGAATAGTACCTAGTAAATCGTTTGTACGCAGAAGGGCGTGCCTCTTGATGGATCTTTAGATATTTCGCATAACTCCCCATATTTTCTGGGGCTGATATCCTCATGCGCTCATACGATGACTCTTTGTCAGCATCATCATAGAGTCCGTAGAATGAGTCTTTCGAGCGGAAAAACATATAGTGAAGTATGACAAGTAGCCAATCTGTCGATCCAGAAAATCGAAGATAAGAAGCACCAAAGACAAGACCTATACCGAATGCGAGGTATTCCATACTATCTATCATATCATTTACACCATTTTTCCAGTCCTATGAAGCGGAGCATCTGTAGTGCGAGTTCCTCATCCTCAATCCGGCGCATGATCTCACAGCTGTCATTTTGCGACAGTATATTCAAACTACCTTCATACAGTACTGAACCATCTATTATTGCTAGCTTACGGTGATGGCCGCTTGTGAATAGCACCTTTACGCCTATTTCTTGCAAGTCAGCAATAGCGTACGTAGCCTGATCTCGTAGCATAGTATCATGCTCATCGAGCGGCTTGGTATTGATAACTACTTTAGCTCCTCGTTTGCGTAATTTTGCAATGATCGGCAACAAGCGCGAGACTCTTTTGGAGGTAACAAAGGGACTCTCTATGATAACGCAGTCCTTAGCCCTAACTAAATCACGTTCAAATGGCCTGTAAAAAGTATTCTGATCGTATAAACTAGAAGAAGTACTGAGGGAGATATTACGCATTGTCTTTGCTCCCTTTAGAAAAAGATACTATACCACAATAGGTTTGGTAATCATCCTTAAGCCCCTGCCAATATAAATGACACACCGTCAAAAGTGTGTCATTTATATTGTGCACTCTCCAAATCACAAAAGCTAACGGATAGCTGAAGCTAGCGCTACCTCAGGAGCCTCTTGATGAAGGTAGTCAAAGACTACCTGCTGAGCTTTTTCGTATGTATTCTCGTAGATGTGGACGTCCGTAACTAATCCGTCAAGACGACCTGGCTCGATTTTAATATTCAACTTTTGCTCGAGCTGCTTGCGGACAATGTCCCCAAGCATTGAAGTCACGATCATGTCGCCTGCGCCCTTTTGGAATCCATCCCATGAGCGCATGAATAATGTAAGATCGAGGTAGGTTTCACCCCGGCGTTTTGCTACTCGGAATTGCAGTGCGGTAATACAAGGCAAGTAGTCATTCCAAGGGCTATTGGTTACGGCCTCATAGTCCTCGTAAGTTGGGAACACCATGACAGCCTTTTTTGATTCGGGGATTTTTGCGAGTCGATTAACAACAAAATCTATCATCTTTCCCTCTTCGAGCCGCTTCTTGTAACTCTTAGCTCCATTACGAAAAGATGGCGTGATGTCAAAATCAGTCATTGTGTCCGATTCAAAAACAACGCGCTTCATGGCACTAATTTTTTCTTGGTCACCATATTTCTCAATCAGCTTATCATTAATGTCGGTCGTACCAGATGCAAATCGCAAGTTTTTGACGGCGAATCGTCCGCGGTTTTCATCAAGTTCAAAGCTGCCATTCTTCAGAATGGTTTCGACCATTTGAAGCCACATTTCACCTAGAGTTTCTCCGTAGACTGCATAGCCCACGTTTTCAATACGTTCAATCATAATCTCATTATAGCAAATAACCGCTTAAAAGTCAACTCTTCTTATAACTACTGTTATGATGACGCTATCTTCGCACCGAACAGAGAGGAATATTTTGAATAAACTATTGATATTTAGTGCGCTTTATGGTAATATTTAATACAAAGATATTGGATTAAAAACTAATTTGAAAATTAAGGAGATAAATTCGGTGAGTACATCAAAACCTTACGACAGGCTGCTTATAGAAAAGCGCGGTTGGATATCAAAAATACCCGAAAGTAAAAAAGCAGTATTGCTTATCTCTGGCGGTTATGATTCAATCGCAACTGCCGCGCGCCTTATCGAAGATTTCGGTATGCAGCTCTACCCAATGTATGTAAACCGAGATTCTCGTAATAAGGAAGGCGAGCTTGCTTCTATAGAATATTTTACAAAGTATTTCCAAGAGCGATACGGCAAAGACTCGTTTCATGATGTATTTCAGCCAAATATTAAAGTGCCACCAGAAGAAATAAAAGAGCAGCTACAGGAATACGCCAAAACACACCGCTATCCGATGCGCGATTTTATTATGCAGATGTTTGCAACTCAATATGCAGTAACTCTTGGCGATGATGTTCGTACCATCTGTAACGGCGTGATATCGACCGATAGCATCGCAGATGTAGGTATTGCACGGATTAACACGCTAGCTATTTGTGAGATGACAAAAGAGTGGGATTGGCAGATTCTGTCAATCAATGTCGATGAGAATATAACGGGAAGCTCATTCTCGAAAAAAGACGAGATTGAGTGGACTGTGCAACACAATATACCTATGGAGCGTACGATGACGTGCTGGACACCAGTAAAGCATGATGACTTCCTATATCATTGTGGCGAATGTTATGCCTGTATAGAACGGCAAACTGGCTTCAAGGACGCCGGCTACGACGACCCGACTAAGTACTTTAACCGTATAGAGGGAGAGAAATAAAATGACAAAAACAGTAATCTGCAAAGATGTATTCGGCAACGAGTACGAGACACCTATTGACGACCTAGATGTTCGTATTGGCGTATATGCGGTAATCATCCGTGACAACAAGATACTCCTTGCAAGACAATGGGAGGGCTACAGTATTATCGGTGGTGGTGTCGAAAAAGGCGAGACACTAGAAGAGGCATTTGTGCGAGAAACTGAAGAAGAAACAGGACTACGGGCGACGCCAGGAAAACTTATTCATCACGCAACAACATTTTTCAAGCGAGATGAAAAATCACGAGCACGCCAATCATATCAGTTTTATATCACTCATCAAGATATCACTGGTGAAATTCATAATAGCAACATTACCGACAGTGAGAAAACCTACACTAACGATGTTCCAGAATGGGTTGACCTAGATAAAATTGATCAGATTGATTTTCGACACAGTGTAGATTTAAAGACGATCTTGGAAGCGTATAACGGGAATAAATAGCATGTCACACGAAGTAAGTTTTGCCTATATCAAAAGCGAAGGAATCGACACGACTTGTGAAGCCGATGTGTATCGAGAGCTTGCTGAACGTGATTTAGAGATCGTGCAGATTAAAGATATCTTTATGAACTACAGAAAGTTACGTGAACACCAGCCGATACTTTTCGATATCAAGGGTGATCTAAATGATATATGGAAAATTCAAGGTGCTGCGCGTCTTATTGGCACAACCGTCAGAACACTACTGGTCGAGGGCGATGATGCGATACGGCACACATTCGACACCAAGATGAATATACGAGATAAGTATGCCTTGCCTCGAGAGTTCGATCGAGATAAAGAAATGAGCTATCCAAATTATATGCACGCCGCCGACAATAAAGCTCAAGTCCAGAATGATGTCAAGGTATTGCTACCGCAAGACCTTGAGACGATACAACGTATTAACGGCGACCACCCTATGACCGCGACCGTATGGTAGCTACAAGAAGTACACTCTCCGCACGGCCTTCAGATATCAACTCAATAATTACTTACGTTTTTCTAAAAAACTTGCTACATCACAGTAGGTTCGATAATCGTCCTTAAGCCCCTGCCAAACAGGAATCGAACGTCGTCGTTCGATTTTTATTTGCGCGGTGGCAATTCTAGAAATCCATCCTCGACGAGCGAACGAAAATTCCAGATGCCACG
>RRZU010191891.1_pt1 | contig 13856 bp, 10 predicted proteins | sample 2165561 | NCBI WGS metagenome assembly RRZU01 (sample SAMN10456909, study PRJNA506462) | wastewater metagenome | isolation source: wastewater sludge | place: USA: Moscow, Idaho
GCGCTCGAGGACAAGGACTACGCGCTCGACCGCGGCATGATCCCGCTCGGCTCGTGCACGATGAAGCTCAACTCGGCGGTCGAGATGACGCCCGTGACGTGGCCCGCGTTCGCGGACCTGCACCCGTTCGCACCGCCGCAGGACGCCGCCGGGACGCTCGCGCTCGTCGCGGACCTCGAGCGGTGGCTCGCCGACCTGACCGGCTACGCCGCGGTGAGCCTGCAGCCCAACGCTGGCAGCCAGGGCGAGCTCGCCGGGCTCCTCGCGGTGCGCGAGTACCACCGCTCCCGCGGCGACGCGGCACGCACCGTGTGCCTCATCCCGTCGTCGGCGCACGGCACGAACGCGGCCAGCGCCGTCCTCGCGGGGCTGCGCGTCGTCGTCGTCGCGTGCGACGAGACCGGCAGCATCGACCTCGACGACCTGCGCGCCAGGGTCGCGGAGCACGCGGACGACCTCGCCGCGATCATGGTCACCTACCCGTCGACGCACGGCGTCTACGAGGACACGATCACCGAGGTGCGCGACGTCGTGCACGCGGCGGGCGGCCAGGTGTACGTCGACGGCGCGAACCTCAACGCGCTGCTCGGCCACGTCCGCCTCGGCGACCTGGGCGACGTCTCGCACCTCAACCTGCACAAGACGTTCTGCATCCCGCACGGTGGGGGCGGCCCCGGTGTGGGGCCGGTCGCGGTGCGCGAGCACCTCGCTCCCTTCCTGCCGGGGCACCCGCTCGACCCGCGCGCCGCCGCGCTCGCGAACGACGACGGTCCGGCGCACCGCCGGATCGTGTCGGCCGCGCCGCTCGGCAGCCCGCTCGTCCTGCCGATCACGTGGGCGTACCTGCGGATGATGGGTGCGGACGGGCTGCGGCACGCCACCGCGTCGGCCGTGCTCGGTGCGAACTACCTCGCGGCGCGGCTGCGCGACCATTTCCCCGTGCTCTACACGGGCGAGGGCGGCCTCGTCGCGCACGAGTGCATCCTCGACCTGCGGCCCCTGCGGGCCGCGACGGGCATCACGGTCGACGACGTCGCGAAGCGGCTCGTCGACTACGGCTTCCACGCACCGACCGTGTCGTTCCCCGTCGCGGGGACGCTCATGGTCGAGCCGACCGAGAGCGAGGACCTCGCTGAGCTCGACCGGTTCGTCGACGCGATGGTCGCGATCCGCGCGGAAGCCGACGCCGTCGCGGAGGGCCGGTGGCCCGCCGACGACAACCCGCTCGTGCACGCGCCGCACACCGCGGCGAGCGTCGTCGAGGAGTGGACGCACCCGTACCCGCGGGACCTCGCGGTGTTCCCGGCGCCAGGGCAGCGGGGCCGCAAGTACTGGCCGCCCGTGCGCCGCATCGATCAGGCGTACGGCGACCGGAACCTGGTGTGCGCGTGCCCGCCGCCGGAGGCGTTCGCGTGAGCCCTGTCCTCGTGCCGGACGCGGTAGCCTTGGGGCCATGAAGACGCACGCATGGTGGTGGCTGCCCGCGCAGCCGTGACCGTCCGTGTCCCCGAGCTGCTCGCCGCAGCCGGGCCCGCGCCTCGGTCGCGGGGGCGGCGCCCGATCCCAGGAGCCCGCACACATGAGTGAAGCACCCATCTCGACCCTCGAGGCCGCCCGCGCGCGCAGCGCCCAGGTCGAGGAGCAGATCGCCAAGGACCCCTCGCAGTTCCGCGTGCTCACGGGTGAGCGGCCTACGGGGTCGCTGCACATCGGCCACTACTTCGGGACGATCGCCAACCGTGTCCGCCTGCAGACGGCGGGCGTCGAGACGATCCTGATCCTCGCCGACTACCAGGTCATCACCGACCGTGACGTCATGGGCGACCTGCGCGGGACGGTCCGCGAGATCATGCTCGACTACCTCGCGAGCGGCATCGACCCCGAGAAGACGACGATCTTCACGCACTCCGCGGTGCCGGCGCTCAACCAGCTCATGCTGCCGTTCCTCTCGCTCGTGTCTGTCTCCGAGCTCGAGCGCAACCCCACGGTCAAGGCTGAGACGGCGGCGACGGGCGGGCGCGCGATGAGCGGCCTCATGCTCACGTACCCCGTGCACCAGGCTGCGGACATCCTGTTCTGCCACGGCAACCTCGTGCCCGTGGGCCAGGACCAGCTGCCGCACCTCGAGATGACGCGCACGATCGCGCGCCGCTTCAACCAGCGGTACGCGGGCGGGGAGCAGTACTTCCGCGAGCCTGAGGCGCTCCTCGCACCGACCCCGACGATCCTCGGGACCGACGGCACGAAGATGAGCAAGTCGCGCGGCAACACGCTCATGCTGTCCGCGACGGCGGACGAGACCGCGAAGTGGGTCAAGCGCGCGAAGACCGACGCGGAGCGCACGATCACGTACGACCCGGAGGGGCGCCCCGAGGTGGCGAACCTGCTCGGTCTGCTGTCCCTCACGACGGGCGAGGACCCCGAGGTCGCCGCCGCACGCATCGGCGACGGCGGTGCGGGCACGCTCAAGCGGGAGGTCACCGAGGCCCTCGTCGAGTACCTGCGGCCGATCCGCGAGCGGCGCGCCGAGCTCGCCGCGCACGGCGACGACGTGCTCGAGATGCTCGCCCGCGGCAACGAGCGTGCGAACGAGCTCGCCGATGCGACCCTCGACGACGTCCGCCGCCTCATGGGGACGACCTACTGATCGACGGCTGACGGTCGGCGGGCCCGGTCTGACGGACCCGCCGGCCGCGCCGTCGGCGACCGACCTCGCAGCACGCGCCCCTTCCCCGCCGGCGCCCCGGTCGATAGCGTGAGCGTGCCGGCGCTTCGCTGGCCTGAGCAGGGGGAACACATGCGACGAGGAATGAAGACCGGCATCGCCGTGCTCGCGCTCAGCGCGCTCGCGGCCTGCACCGCCGAGGAGCCCGCCGAGAGCCCGGGGGTGACCACGCGGCCAGCGGGCGTCGCGTCCCCTGCGGTGACGCCCCCCGCTCCCGAGGAGCCGTTCCTCGCCTGGGCGGACGGCAGCCCGATCTCGGGGCCGACGATCGACGTCCTCGCGGCTGCGCAGCCCGTGGCGATCGGGAAGGGCGTCGAGATCGTCCGCACGCTCGACGCGAAGCAAGGCTGGCGGCCGAGGGTCCGCGACCTGCGCCCGGACGGCGTCGCGCTCGTGTCGACGATCGAGGGCGACCTCGGCACGGGCGGCGGGCCGGTGGGCAAGGACCCGTACGGCCCACCGCAGATCGTCACGGCGGACGGTGCAACGGCGCTGACAGTCCCGGACGAGCCCGACGCCTACGTCGATCGCGCTGAGCGAGCGTCCTTCGTCGACGGCGGGATCGCGTGGTTGGAGCGCACCTACCAGAGCGACTACCGCACGTGGCGCCTGCTCTACGCGCCTGACGGCGCGTCCAAGGGCACCGTGATCGCTGAGGGCGGTGAGGACGACGCTGACATCGCCGTGCTCGCCGCGTGGGGTGCGTTCGACGAGGACGGCAACCTCGTCCGCTGGCCCGGGGAGAAGGTCGCCGCGGAGCCACGACCGTCGGACGTCTCGGTCGAGGTCGTCGCTGCCGGGGAGGACGTGCTCGTGACCGAGTGCGTGACGGGCGCGGAAGGCGCCTGCGACGTGAGCATCCTGACCCGGGACGGGACACGCACGCCCTTTCTCACGCTCTCGCCACGCGGCTGGGTCGTGGGCGGTGACGACCAGCATGTCGTCGTCGCGGAGCCGGCCGCAGACGGCAGCGAAGAGACCGTCTACTGGGTGCTCGACCGCGCGGGGCGGAGCGCTGTCCAGCTGATCGGCGAGAACCTCGATCCGTCGCTCTCTGACGGTCGAGTGGTCCTGACGACGGACCACGGTCGTGTCGACGACGAGCGTGACGTGATCGTCGTCGACCTCGAGACCCGGACGGTCGAGCGGCTCCTCGTCGACCAGCACGTCGGGGACACGGTGATCGCGGGTGATCACGTCGCGTGGACGACGACCGAGGAGGTCGACAGGGACGGGTTCGGCGGCGCGATCCTGCGCTGGCCTGTCCGCTGAGCGAGGCTTGACCGACTGCGACGTCGGGGCGCCCGGCGCATCATCGACTGCTGTGAGCCCCGAAACTCGAGTGGGAATGGGTGCAAGGATCGGCTGGCTAGAGAATCTCCTCGATGCCTCGATGCCTCGATGCCTCGATGCCTTGACGGGCAACTCCACGCGCAAGTAGTTTTCCCACCATGACGCGACCACAGGACGCTACTTCCGATCTGCCGTCGGGTAGGCTGCAGCTGATCGCTGCGGCCCTCGCTTTCGCTCTCGCGGGCGTTGCTCTTTTGCCGATCTATCCCGGTAGCCACTATGACGCAGCGCTTCCCGTGCCGTTCGCCATCATCTTCTTCTTGTGGGGCCTTTATAGAGAGGCCCGCATTAAGAAGTACACAACACAAGCCAAGATCGCCGAGCTTTCCGGGAACTGACCGCCGGGCGCGCGCACTCGCGGGTCGACGTGCATTCGTGCACCCCAGCCCCCTGTCGCCCTCAAGAAGCCAAGGGTGTCCGGGTGAGGGATGATATCAACGAACCGACGTAGCGAGGTGGTGCTGATGAAGACTCGCGCCGCGAGATTGTTGTCGGGAGTGTGCATGGCCGGGCTTGCTATAGGGGCTCATCCCAGTCGAGGGTGTAGACGGGGTCTGAACCCGCCGGTCTCGAGCAGGCTCCTGGCGATGTAGTTGGAGAGGTTGCGGAACCCAAGAGCACTGCCGCGGAGGTGTTCGAGGCGGCCGTTGAATCTCCTATGTTTGTCAAGTGGTCGCGAGCTCGTTGCGTGCGGCGGTGTTGAGTCGGCGGTAGATCTCGCGGGCGAGGTAGCGCTTGAGGCAGCGGCGGATCTCGCGGAGGGTGCGTCCTTCGGTGGTGCGGCGTTCGACGTAGGCGCGGGTTCTCGGGTCCATGCGCATGCGGGTGACGATGGCCATGTGGAGCGCCCGGTTGAGGCGTCGGTCACCGCCGCGGTTGATGCGGTGACGGACGGTGTTGCCCGAGGACGCGGGGACGGGGCTGGCGCCTGCGAGGCTGGCGAACGCGGCCTCGGATCGGACGCGTCCCAGGTGCGACCAGGCTGCCAACGCGACGGCGGCGGTGACCGGCCCGATTCCGGGCTGGTCGAGCAGCTGTCCCGCGGGGCTCTGACGGACGAGTTCGGTGATCCGCTTGGTGATGTCCTTGAGTTCAGTGTCTAGCGCGGCGACGCGCTTGGCGAGACGGGTGGCTTCGCCCCGGGCTGTCGCGGTGGCGAGGTCTTCGTCGCGTGTTCTCCATGCCGCGATCGTGACGATCTGCGTCGCGGTGAGCGGGTGGCGGGCATCAATTCCGAGGTCAACCACTCGCAGCAGCGCGGTGAGCGCGTTGATCGTCGCGGTGCGCTCGGTGCTCATGTGGTCACGAGATGCCAGCAGCACCTTGATGGCGGCGCGGACGCCGTCGTCGGCGCGCGGTTCGCGCAGTTGCGTGTCGTGCAGCGGGAGCGCTGCGGCGGCGATGCGACGGGCGTCGAGCGGGTCGGACTTGCCGATGCCGCGGTTGGCGCGGGCGTTCATGCGCGGGGCCTCGACGACGGCGTATCCGCCATCCGATGCGGCGCGCGCCAGGCGTGCTCCGTAGGTTCCGGTGCCCTCGATCACCCAGAGCACGCCGGCGTCGCCGCCGGTGCGTCGTCCGGCCCAGGACACGGCTCGTGACAGACCCGCTGCGGTGGTGGGGAACTGGGCCTCATCGACGATCTCGCCGGTGGGGCAGGCCAGGATCGAGATGGCGTGGTTGCGGGCGTGGGTATCCACGCCGATGACGAACGGGCGGGCATGGGCGACGATAGCCATGGCGATCGACGCTCCTTTCTTCGAACGGACAGGGTCACGGTCGCTGAGCGGCCGGCGCCGGTCCGGGAAGAGGTCACGTCGGGGCGAATCTGTGATGGGCCACGACCCCGCGGGGGGTCGGACAGTCTCCTGATGAGGTCACCGAGGTGGGCCGGACGGCGCCGGCCGCGCCGACCCGGGCGGACAATTCAACGGAAAGACACCGCAGAGCGGGCCAATTGCCTCGAGAGTCACACCCCGGTCGGCACGACCGACATCCATCCTGACCAGCCAGTCCCAGACCAGCCGAATCCAGACTCACAGATCGCCTCGGTGGGTCCGTTGCTGGTGCCGGGCCGCTCGAAGTAGCTCAGGATGTCAGCGGCGCGTTGCGTGAGCGTGCGGGCAAGCTTGCCGAGCTCGGGGAGCCCGGCGGGGACCCCCTCGGCGAGCCGGTCGATGGTGTGCGCCAGGGAGAACTTGGCCAGGCCTCGCTCGGGTTCCCGGTAGGCGCAGATCACGTCCTGGTAGACGCCCCAGGTTGCCTCGACCTCGAGGTGCCGCTCGTCGGCGAACAGCGCCTCAAGGCGCGCCTTCTGCTTCTCGGTGAGCAGGCTGGCGCCGGTGAGCAGCGTGCGCCGAGACTGATAGAGAGGGTCGCCCTTCATGCCTCGTCGCCCGAAGATGTCCTGCTGGACGCGACGGCGGCAGTTCTCCAGCGCGTCGCCCGCCAGGCGCACCACGTGAAAGGGGTCCATGACCGCCGCAGCGCCCGGGAGCTCTTCGACGGTGGCGCTCTTGAAGCCGGTGAAGCCGTCCATCGCGACCGCCTCGATCTGCTCCTGCCAGGGGGCGGGGCGGGCGGCGAGCCACCGTTTGAACACGGCCTTGGAACGACCTTCGACCATGTCCAGCAACCGGGCGGGTCCGGTCTTCTCGCGCACGGGGGTCAGGTCGATGATGACGGTGACGTACTTGTCCCCGGCGCGGGTGTGGCGCCACACGTGCTCGTCGACGCCGAGGACCGTGACGCCCTCGAACCGGGTGGGGTCATTGATGAGCAGCTGGAAGCCTGCGGCAAGGACGGCGTCGTTGGCGGTGTTCCATGCGACCCCGAGCCCTTCGGCGATCCGGGCGATGCTCAGGTGCTGGACGACGAGGGCTACCAACGCCCAGTGCACTGCGGCGCGGGAGAGCTTGGCTCGGGGTTCGGCGGCGCGTGAGGTGTCCTGAGTCCACACACGCCCGCACGGGGTGCAGCCGAAGCGGCGGGCGCGCACGAGCAGCGTCGTGGGTCGCCATCCCAGCGGTTCGTGAGCGAGCCGGCGCGCGACGGTTCCTCGAGCGGCTCCTTGAGCACCGCACTGGTGGCAGAACGCGTCCTCACCACGCGGGGAGACGCGGCACTCCAGGACGGCCCGGTCGGGCTCGAGACGCTGCCCGGTGGCGAAGAGTCCCAGGGCGTCCAGGCGTGTGAAGGTCGTCAGGTCCGGGGTGGTGAAGGTAGCGTCAGGCACGTCGAGGTCTTCCATATGGCGAGCGTCAGAACTTCCATCTTCGGGGGGCCTCGACCTCTACCCGCCGACCGCCGCGCGGAACGTAGCTACACGCTCAACTGTGAAGAGCCCCTTATGGGGTACACTGGAAGCATGCATTTGTATTTCCTGTGACGGTTGAGTAGGCCTACCGCGCTCGTTGAGCAACTCCGAGCTAGCGACGGCCGCTCGTTCTGACCCTGGAAGGGTCCCCGTCATTTGCGTGCCCGCTGGCTGTTTGGCTCGTCGCGGTGCGCCTTGCTGAAGGATTTGAATGCTTACCCCTACTAACCGTCATCCGGCGCGCCATCGCGCGCAACTCACCGCTTCCGACGTCTCCGTAATGCGAGGCGTAACCCCGGTGCTCAACCATGTCGATCTCGTCGTCACTCCCGCGTCCCGTGTGGCGATCGTCGGAGAGAACGGGCGCGGAAAGACCACACTTCTGCACGCGCTCGCGGGCACGCTGGTACCTGATAGTGGAACGATCCAGCGCATCGGCACGCTCGGGCTCGCTGAACAAGAGATGGACTCCACCGACAACCGAACCGTTGGGCAGGCCGTCGCGGAGGCCATCGCCGAACCGCTCGCAGCGCTGGCCACACTCGACGACGCCGCTGCCGCTCTCGCGGAAGGGAGTAGCGAGGCCGCAGAGCAGTACGCTGCGGCCTTGGAAGATGCGGAAGCGCTCGACGCTTGGGATGCCGAGCGCCGGGTACAAATCGCGCTCGAAGCACTCGACGCCGAAACCGACATGACGCGGTTGCTCGCTGATCTGTCTGTGGGGCAGCGATATCGAGTGCGGTTGGCCTGCCTGTTGGGGGCTGAAGATGATTTCTTACTGCTGGACGAGCCCACCAATCACCTCGACCGCAGCGGACTTGATTTCTTGACCATGCAACTCCGCACGCGCAACGGTGGTGTCGTCATCGTCAGCCACGATCGCGCGCTGCTCTCTGACATTGCGGAGACGGTGGTCGACCTCGATCCGACACCTGATGATCGCCCCCGCATCTACGGCAACGGGTACGCGGGATACCGAGAAGGGCGCGTGGCCGAGCGGGAACGCTGGGAGCAGGAGTACGACCGCCAGCAGCAGGAGCAAGCCCGGCTGCAGGACAGTCTCAGCGCTGCACAGAACCGACTCGTATCGGGTTGGCGACCGGAGAAGGGGTCACCGAAGCACGGCCGCGCGACGCGCGCGGGCGGGCTGGTGCAGAGCGTGCACCGACGCCAGGAAGCACTCGAAGCACACGCGGTGACGGTACCTGAACCACCGCAGCTCTTCCAGTTCCCCGACCTGCCCACACGAAAAGGGGCGGTGCTACTAAACGTCGACAACGTGAGCCTTGCCGGGCGGTTAGCGCAGCCAGTGTCGTTCGAACTCTCGCACCGCGGCAGGCTCGTGGTCACCGGCTCGAACGGGGCCGGAAAGTCGACGCTCCTGAGTATCGCGGCGGGCGAACTACTGCCAGATACGGGAACAGTGCGGACATCCCGTGGCACGCGTTTGGGTTTTCTTCGTCAGGAGACGATGCTGCCGCCTGATCGCCGGGCGAACGAGGTATACGCCCGACACCTCGACGAACTCGTCGGTCAAGGAACGCTTCAATCATCTGAGGCGGTCGGTCTCGGTCAACTTGGACTGCTGCGATCGCGCGAGGCAGGCAAACGAGTGGGTGAACTGTCGATGGGTCAACAACGACGCCTCGATCTGGCGCTCGTACTCGCGGCACGCCCGCACGTGCTACTACTAGACGAGCCCACCAACCACCTCTCCATCGCGCTCGTTGACGAACTCACCGAGGCACTCGGGGCTACCCAAGCGGCCGTCGTACTGTCGACCCACGATCGGCAACTCCTGCGCGATGTCGCCCAATGGCCTCATGTACATCTGATGGCGATGGCTGAAGGCGAGGCACTGGTATGAGCAACACCATCAAGCTACGCGCACTCCGCCCATTGGCATCACGTGATTACCGTCTCCTGTTTGCCGCCGTCGGCATCGAGGTATTCGGGACCGGTATGTGGACGATCGTCATGGTCTTCCAAGTACTCGCACTCGATGACAGCCCACTTGCCTTGTCGGCGGTTGCAACCGGAATGAGTCTTGGCCTGTTTGCGTTCTCCGTTCTCGGTGGGGTTGTCGCAGACCGGTTCTCCAAACGGCGGATTCTCATTACAGTGCAGGGCTCAACGGCCGCGATCATGACCGCCGTGGCGGTCCTGTCGCTCACCGGGAATATCGAACTTTGGCACGTCGCCGCAGCCTCGTTCGCGATGGGTGCCGGGAGCGCCTTTTTCTACCCTGCGTACAGCGCTTACCTACCTGTGGTCCTTCCGCCGGAGCAACTCCTGGCCGCGAATGGGCTCGAAGGGGCGCTCCGTCCATCGATGGGGCAAGGGCTGGGCCCGGCCCTCGGTGGAGTCATCGTCGGTATGTTCTTCCCCGCTATCGGAGCGGTCATCGTCGCGGCTTCGTACGCGATTGCTTTCGTCATCACGTTGTTTCTTAGCCGTCGTGACGAACACACTGAGCCCACTCCTCCCGAGGATCGCCCGAGCGTCTGGGGTGACCTTCGTGCGGGGGTTGCCTACGTGGCTCGTACACGCTGGTTGCTTTGGACGCTGATCTTCGGGTCTTCGCTTGCGCTCATTGTCCAAGGCCCGATCGAAGTTCTCCTCCCGTTCCTCACCCGCGACCGATTCGAGGATGCTGAAGCTACTTTCGGGTTCCTTCTGGCCGCCTATGGGATAGGTGGGGCTGTCGGTTCGCTGATCGTGTCGTCGTTGAAGCTTCCTCGTCGGTACTTGACGTTTATGATCCTGTGCTGGGGTGGAGGAACACTACCTCTTGTGGTCATTGGCGTTGCCGACAATTTGATCCTCATGCTCTCCGCGCTCTTTGTCGTCGGTGCACTCACCGGGGCTGGCGTTGTCGTGTGGGGAACATTGCTGCAACGGTTGGTGCCGCTCGACATGATCGGCCGAGTCGCCAGCCTCGACTTCTTCGTTTCGATCGCGTTCATGCCGGTCTCAATCGCCATCGCAGGGCCGCTCTCACTGTTGGTTCCCATCCCCATCATCTTTGTGATTGCGGGAGTCATTCCGCCAGCTCTCGCGTTGATCGCATTGCTGGCCGGGCGCATGCGCCAGACCGAGGACAGTCAACCACTAGACGCAGACTGACCTCGATGGCTCTGGGAATATCCCGGACGTTCGGCTTCGAGCCTTTAGTGGCTCGAAGCCGAACTTTTCGTACCGCTGGCCCGATCTCCGCAGAAGACTGCGCGAGGCTGATCTTCGTGCGTGCCGGATCGGTTCTGTTGCACAACGAGCTGGGTGTGCAACAGGCGAACGTTGGAGACGTCATCACATTGGGGTCAAATGCCATGTTCGGCTATGAACCGGAAGGCTTCGTGACCGTGACAACGATCTGCCTTGATCTCGACTACGTTATCGACCAAGTGTTCTGGCAACATGCCGCCAAGTTCACCGACCGGCTGGAGGCAAGAACCTTTTACGAACTGGAGTATGTCAAGCCTGCTCAACTTCTTCGGATTGGCGAACATCGAACGGAAATGCTCGCGCCTTGGCTGGACAACCTTGTTGCGTTGAGTCTCGACGGGTTGTCGTCAGACCGCTTTCACCGGGCGCAATCGTTGCTTTCCGCAATCCTCGACGTCGTCTTTACTTACCACAACATGGAGACTGAACCTGTCGGCGCCGTCCGGCCTGCGCGTCGCGAAGCCCTACATGTTTCGGGCCTACTCGCCTCTGATCTCTCGCGCCGCTGGTTAGCCTCTGAACTTGCTGAGGCGGTGTACCTCTCAGAATCACAGCTGCGACGGGTGTTTTCAGAAGCCTTTGGGAAACCACCGCTTGCATACTTGACGACACTCCGAACGCTCAGAATGGCGCAGCTGCTGAGAGACACGGCTATGCCGATCGCAGAGATTTCTTTCACGGTGGGGTGGCGTGATCCTGACTTCGCTGCCCGTCAGTTTCGTCGGTATGTTGGGCGTTCACCAAGTGAGTACCGACGATTCGAGCAGAGCCGAAACTCGCAACCGTACCCGGAGTGAACACGCAATCCCGCACGGCGAAACGATCGTACTTACAGAGTGGCTCAGTGGGATCACCGCTTATGCGATAGACCAAGTCTGACCACGTCGGGTTCAGTGATGCACCTGGCGGTCGCACACTTTAATGTCCGTCGTCCGTCTCGATTGCGTTTCCTGAGCTCCTTCGCGCACCTTCTGGTCGCAGAGGTCACCCGTCGTGTGTGGGTGTCTGCGGGAGGAGGATGCAATGACAACGGTCGAGGAGGCGCGGGCGGCGCGGGATGCGAAACTCGACGCCCTGCACGAACAGCTCACTGGCGCGGTGGAGTCGTTGGTATCGGGCGAGGATTGGAAACGAGCGTTGGAGTTCGCGGCTCGGTTCCGTGCCCGGTCGTTCAACAACACGCTGCTGATCTTCGTGCAGCATCAGGCGGCGTTCGAGTCGGGCCGGGTGCCGGAACCGGTGCCGTCATATGTGGCGGGCTTCAAGCAGTGGCAGGCACTTGGCCGGCAAGTCTCAAGGGGCCAGTCGGGGTACATGATCCTCGCCCCTGTGACGGGCCGGTTCGCGTCGTTCACGCCGAAGGTGGCGGAGTCGTGGCGCAGGCTCGGCCGGTTCGAGAAACCGAAACCGGGTGAGGCAGTGCGCTCCCGCATGGTCGGCGTCCGCCCCGCCTACGTCTGGGATGTCTCCCAAACTGCCGGCGACCCGATTCCCGCGCCGCCATCACCGCGGCTGCTGGAAGGCGAAGCGCCCGACGGGCTGTGGGAGGGCATCGCACGTCTCGTGGAGGCGGAGGGTTTCAGCGTGTTGCGGGTGCCGCATGAGGGCATGATCCACGGTGCAAACGGTCTCACTGACTTCGGTGCGCGGTCGGTGGCGGTTCGGGAGAACATGCCCGAGGCGGCACAGGTGAAGACTCTCGTGCACGAGCTCGCCCATGTGCTGCTGCACGGGCCGGACAACGTGGATGCGACGGGGCATCGCGGGATTGGTGAGGTGGAGGCGGATTCGGTGGCACTGATGGTCGCCGCAGCGCACGGCATGGACACCAGCGACTACACGGTCCCGTATGTGTCGGGGTGGGCGGCGACAGTGCCGGAGAAGTCTCCGGTCGAAGTCGTCCAGGCCACCGGCGAACGAGTCCGAAAAACCGCAGCTAGCATTCTTGATCAGCTCCCCACCGTGCAGATCGGCAACGGTGACCCTCCTGGCCTCACCCGGGACGCCCCAGCGAACAAACGCTCCGATCCGGTGGTCGAGGCGACTGCTGATCCGTTGGCGGAGGGACCGCGCCGCGCGGTGGCGTCGTCGGTGAGGAGCCTGTGATGGGTGCCGCCGATCTGTTCACCGAAGTCGGCGGGATGCCGCTCTCGGAGGCAGCGGCGCGGTTCGCTGCGGCGGGGGTGCCGATGTTCCCATGTGTGCCCGGTGAGAAACGCCCTTTGGTGCTCCGCGGGTTTCATGATGCCACCGCTGATCCGGCGCAAGTCGCGGAATGGTGGTCAAGGTGGCCGTCCGCGAACATCGGCATCCCCACCGGTGCCGTGTCCGGGGTGGAGGTTGTCGATGTCGACGTGCATCCGACTGGCACCGGATTTCCTGCTTTCCGCGAAGCGCACCGTCAAGGCCATGCCGCGGGGTGGGCTGCGCTCGTGCGCACCCCCTCCGGTGGCCTCCACGCTTACTACCCGGTGAACCCTGACCGTGCGCAGTCGTCCTGGCAGGCCGCGCGGGCGCATGTTGATTTCCGTGGTGACGGCGGCTACATCATCGCGCCGCCGTCGAAGGTGCTGCGCCCCGGCGGGGTGCGGGCACCGTATCGGCTGATCGTCGCATCAGGTGATACCCCGGTGCCAGTGGATGCGGTGCGGCTGCGCGAGTTTCTGGACCCGCGCACTCCGATCTCTATCGACCGTGTGCGTGCTGCTCGGTTTGAGCGGCGGGGGTCGGATGCGAAGGTGCTCGCCGGCTGGGTGGCGGGGCGTGGTGAGGGTGAGCGGAACCGGGGCCTGTTCTGGGCCGCGTGCCGACTCGCAGAATCCGGCACCCCACTCGACGCAACCCTCGACGCCCTGGGCCCTGCGGCGGAGCACGCGGGACTGGGGCCGCGGGAGATCATGGCGACGATCCGCTCCGCCTACCGCACCACCCACCTCGCGCCCCGCACATCCGTAGAACCCGTGGAGGATGAGCGGCGTGTGGTGCGCGGATCGCCAGGGCGGGTGATCTCATGAGCACCACCGAAACTGTCTCGCCCCGGGGTCGCCGGTTGGCGGTGGTGACAGCGATCACCGGCACCGTGTTCATCGCAGCCGGCGCGTTCTGGCTGTCCTTCACGGCACTTGCCGATCTTGCCCGACGGTCTGGGATCGATGCGGGTCAGGCGTGGGCGTGGCCGCTGATCGTGGACGGCATCATCGTCGTCGCGACCGTCGCCGTCGTCGCCCTCGCCAGCCA
>RRZU011720944.1_pt1 | contig 13856 bp, 16 predicted proteins | sample 2165561 | NCBI WGS metagenome assembly RRZU01 (sample SAMN10456909, study PRJNA506462) | wastewater metagenome | isolation source: wastewater sludge | place: USA: Moscow, Idaho
CTAACCAGTGTGAAAGCTGTGTCATCTAAGATAGTGATTTGAGACTAACAACTTCACTACTCTTATTTATAAAATGCATAAAAAGGTCGGTTCGCCGACTTTTTTAATAGATAAACTCAAAAAACTATATCATGATTTTTAATTATGATAAAATAGAAATGATATCAATAAAGAAAGAGGTTTCTAATGGAAACTTACTATAAAGCCATTAACTGGAATGAAATCGAAGATGCGATTGATAAATCTACCTGGGAAAAATTAACTGAACAATTTTGGTTAGATACTCGTATCCCCCTTTCAAATGACCTTGATGACTGGCGTAAACTTTCAGCTGAAGAAAAAGATTTAGTTGGAAAAGTTTTCGGCGGTTTGACCTTGCTAGATACCATGCAATCTCAAACGGGTGTTGAAGCCATTCGAGCAGACGTTCGTACACCTCATGAAGAAGCTGTCTTGAACAACATTCAGTTTATGGAATCTGTTCACGCAAAATCTTACTCTTCTATTTTCTCAACTTTGAATACTAAATCAGAAATTGAGGAAATTTTTGAGTGGACAAACAGCAACAAGTACTTGCAAACTAAAGCAAAAATCATTAATGATATCTATGAAAACGGAACGGCACTTCAGAAAAAAGTTGCTTCAACTTATCTTGAAACCTTCCTTTTCTATTCAGGCTTCTTCACTCCACTCTATTATCTTGGTAATAATAAGCTAGCTAATGTCGCTGAAATTATCAAACTCATTATCCGTGACGAATCTGTTCACGGTACCTATATTGGCTATAAGTTCCAACTAGGATTCAACGAATTACCTGAAAAAGAGCAAGAGAGTTTCCGTGAATGGATGTATGATCTCCTCTATCAATTATATGAAAATGAAGAACTCTACACTAAATCTCTTTATGACGGTGTTGGATGGACCGAAGAAGTAATGACCTTTCTTCGCTATAACGCCAATAAAGCATTGATGAATTTAGGACAAGATCCTCTTTTCCCAGATTCTGCTAACGATGTTAACCCAATCGTTATGAATGGTATTTCTACAGGAACATCAAACCACGATTTCTTTTCTCAAGTCGGTAATGGTTACCTTCTAGGTACTGTTGAAGCTATGCAAGATGATGATTATAACTACGGACTAAAATAAAAGCTAGCCTAGGCTAGCTTTAATGGCTCTATAATTTCTGTAGTGGGTAAAACTACTGTAGAGATTATAGAGCTTTTTGAATGCAGACAAAAAGTCCCATAAGAACTATAATGAAAAGCAACCAAACCATCATTAGGAAGAACTTATGAGACTTATTAAGAATACCACAGAATTAATCGGAATTAAAGACCAAAATATCAATATTTCACTTGTTTTTGAAACTGATACTCATATCGAGATTCAAGCAAAACTCGATTCCCCTGCACCATCATGTCCTCATTGCCATGGAAAGATGATCAAGTACGACTTTCAAAAGCCTTCTAAAATCCCTCTTCTTGAGCAAGCTGGAACTCCAACACTACTACGTCTGAAAAAACGTCGTTTCCAGTGTAAAAGTTGTAGACGAGTCACGGTAGCTGAGACATCTATCGTTGAGAAAAACTGCCAAATCTCCAATCTAGTCCGACAAAAGGTTACACAACTCCTAACTGAGAAGGTGGCATTAACGGATATTGCCAGAAGACTTCGCGTGTCAACGTCCACTGTCTATCGTAAACTCGACCAGTTTACTTTCAAGGAACATTATGACAAACTCCCAGCTATTATGTCCTGGGATGAGTTTGGGTTCAAGAAAGGGGAATTCGCTTTTGTGGCCCAGAATTATGAGACAAACGAACTCATAACCATCCTTGATAATCGCCGCCAAACTACTATACGAAACTACTTTCTGAAATATCCATTGGAAGCTCGCCAAAAGGTGCAGTTTATCACGATGGATATGTCTGGAGCCTATATCCCACTAGCCCGCAGACTCTTTCCAAACGCCAAAATCGTTCTTGATCGTTTCCACATTATCCAGCACCTTGGTAGAGCATTTTTAAAGACTAGAATTGCAATTATGAACCAGTTCGATAAGAAGTCACTACCCTATCGAGCCCTGAAAAATCACTGACGACTCTTCCAAAAGGACAGCCGTAAACTATCTCTCAACTCTTTTTATTCAAAGACTTTCCGCCAAACTTTAGCACCACATGAAGTTGTTGCGAAGACACTAGTCTTTTCAAAAGAGCTTACTGACTACTATACACTTTATCAGCTTTTGCTTTTTCACTTTCAGGAGAAGAGAGTAGATGAGTTCTTTGAACTGATAGAGGAAAATAGGAGCAAGGTCAATCATTATTTTCAAACTGTCTTTAGGACTTTTCTTAGACACAAGCAAATACATCAAAAACGCACTAGAAACGGACTATTCAAATGCGAAACTTGAAGCGACTAATAAGTTGATCAAAGACATCAAACGTTTGGGCTTCGGTTTTAGAAACTTTATCAACTTTAAGAAGCGTGTCTTCATCACACTAAACATACATAAAAAAAGGACCTATCCGGTCCTCTCTAGGTGTTAGCTTTTCATCTACCCACTACAGTTGACAAAGAGCCCTTATTTTAAATTGTTCAATGCAGTAAGTAGATAGTGACCATCACGAATACCTTTACCGACACGCTTGGTATTTTCAACCAAATCTTGGTAATCAGTATCAGAAAGATTGTCAATGGTAGCCTTCAAATCCTGAAGAGAATCTACTGCAATTCCACAGCCGTTCTCAAGCACAAAATGAGATAAGGCTGACTGTTTCCAAACGACAAGCGGGAATCCTGAGGCCAAGTAAAGTGACGCCTTGTGAGAGTTGTTATAGCGAAGGTACTCGCCGAAAACACCACTACATGTCTCAGCACTGTCGCCATCCCAGACAAGCCCAAAACCACCCTCAAGAGCTGCAGGAAGCTCATCAGGTAGGAAGGAACCAAAGTAGTTCTCATTTTCAAGAGCTCTGCTTTCGTCGAAGCCGACACCATAAAGGTTATAAGCAGGTTCTGAAGGAAGAGAGTAAAGATAACCAGCTTTTTCTTGTGCCAAATTACCAGCTACAATAATTGGCTGATTCTTCGTGAAACCAGTCTTCTCTTGGAAATTTGGAATCAAATAGTCGAAAATGCCAAGGCTAACAATCTTATCTGCCGCAATCCCTTTATCTACCAATACAGATTTCATAATTGGATTGTGGGCAATGATACCATCAGCTGCACCAAGAAGACTTGATTCTTGAATTTGAATGTTAATCTTATGCTTCAAAGGGAGATTCTCAACATTGATATAACGAAGAGCTTCTAAATCGTGGATAATAAAATTAACTTTTACGCCTTTTTTCTGTGCTTTCTTTACATGATGTGTTGCAAAAAAACTATAATGAAGCATTGGGAACTGAATAAGTAACTCATCACCTTGCTTTAGTTGATTCAAGGCCTGACCAATAGCCTTAGATTTATGAAGCTGTTTTTTAAGTGTACCCATCTCGTACCAATTATCAACTGAAAGAACCAAGGATTGATAACCTTCTCTCTTTACAATTTCTTCAACATCATTACGAGCCTTATTACCGGCATTTTTAACATCGTTATCGTGTAAAAATTCTTCTTTTAAATAGTATTTCATCTCTTATTTCTCATTTTTCAAAAGCTGATTTTTCAGGATAGTATTCATTCAAGATTTCCTTTAAACGAATGATATTCTCCTCTTTAAAGTCAACATCATCATTCACACAAAGTAGTTTTTTACGTCTATCTTTAAAGATAGATTCCAGATTATCCACCTGATTCAAACCGATTGTCTCTCCGAAACTTTTAGACATAGGGTAAAACTGGTTACTTTCAATTTGCCAATACTGACAGATGTATTGATTGACGTCTACTCCATAGTCTCTAATTTTATTTCGTGACGTTTTATCTAATGTTGCTCCCTCAATTTCCCACAAATGTGCCAAGGTACTCTTCTTCATCGGAATAGGTAAATGCTGGTTCACGTATCCCGTAGGACCCCAAGGTAAGAGTAACAAGTTTTTCAAAACCAAGGAACCATAACGGAAATTAAAGAATTTCCATGGCGAAGACTTCAAAGCCTTCTTATTAGGAAAATGGCGATAAATTAATTCAACATTATTATGATAAGTATTAGTAAATGGTGACCAAGGAACTAAGGCATCATAAACAGCTAAAAGCTTAGGCTGACTATTTTTATAAAAATCTGAAGGTTGACTGTCTCTAATCAAGTACGTATCATCATTGAAATACAAATAATTTTCCGACAATCCTTTAATACGATGAAGATTAAGCTCAATAGCTGCTGAATTATAGGTCGGTAGGTATTCTTTAGGCATAAATTCCCTATGAGTTACCAATTTGAGTTTTGGATGTTCCAAATTCAACTAGTCTGGCTTTTGCCCATTGGTAATCAAATAGACATTATTTACCCAAGGAGCATTCTTTTCAATCATTCGGAACCAGTAATTAAAAACACCATAATCACGATAACGTTGCTCACCATCAATTTCTTGGTTCAAATCAGAAACATTCTCAGTAACTGCTTGTTTCTCACGGATAAACTCTGGGGCACTTCCATCTACCCAAAAAACAACGATATCAATTTTTTCTTGTGTCATATAGTAAATTCATTCTCAACGACTTCTAGAGCACGCTCAATGACCACGTGCATGTCGTAGTATTTATAATCTGCAAGACGTCCACAGAAGATAACCTTGTCATTTTTCTCATCTTCTTCTTGGTACTTAGCAAACATGGCATTGTTCTTTTCATCATTGATTGGGTAGTATGGTTCATCTCCACGTTTCCAATTAGCTGGGTATTCACGTGTGATAACTGTCTTAGGTTGTGTACCATACTCGAAGTGCTTGTGCTCAATGATACGAGTATAAGGAATCTCACGCTCTGTGTAGTTGACCACGGCATTTCCTTGATGATTTTCTTCATCCAAGACTTCGTGTTCAAAACGAAGACTGCGATACTCCAACTCACCATGTTTATAATCAAAGTACTGGTCAATCATTCCTGTAAAGACAACTTTTTCAGCTGAAGCTTCAAGCTCTTCACGATTGGCAAAGAAGTCAACTCCAAGCTCTACTTCTACATCTCCAAGCATATTTTCAATGATGACATTGTAACCACCGATCGGAATTCCTTGGTAACGGTCATTAAAGTAGTTGTTATCAAAAGTCAGACGAACCGGAAGACGCTTGATGATGAAAGGAGGCAGGTCTGTGGCAGAACGTCCCCATTGTTTTTCAGTGTATCCCTTGATCAACTTTTCGTAGATATCTGGTCCAATCAACTTGATAGCTTGTTCTTCCAAGTTTTTAGGCTCAACATCTTTCATATCAGCCGTTTGCTCCGAAATCTTGTTCTTAACTTCTTGAGGAGTCTTAGTGCCCCACATAGCATAAAATGTATTCATGTTAAATGGAAGGTTATAAAGACTACCCTTATAGTTAGCAATAGGGGAATTGATATAGTTGTTAAATTCAGCAAATTGTTTGACATAATCCCAAACTTTTTTGTTTGAGGTATGGAAAATGTGAGCACCGTACTTGTGAACATTGATCCCCTCAATCTCTTCACAGTAGATATTTCCGCCAATGTGATTACGCTTGTCAATCACTTTTACTTTTTTACCACGTTTTGTAGCTTCATGTGCGAAGATTGCTCCAGACAAACCAGCACCAACAATAAGATAATCGTACATTATAAACTCCTTTTTATAATTTAACTATTCGATTGATATAAGGGATTTTCATTAATATCATACTTATTAGAAAACTAATCACTAATGTGAAAACAGGGAAAAATAAGTGTGCACCTACTATGTTAAACCCTATCAACTTTTGCCATATTTGCATAACATAGGTATGTATGATAAATACCCCCATCGTTTGGACTGATAACAAGTAGATCATTCTATATTTAGAAGCATCAATGGTTAGCGTCAATAAGGTAAGAAATAGTCCTAAACTAATTACTTTTACCAAAAGATTGTCATAAAAATATTCAGCAAAAAGATTATGATAAGTAGTTTTTGCTATGAAAAATAATATTATCGGTGAAATCAATAACAAAAGTATGCTAACTATTTTCATCCATCCCTTAAAGTTTGATTTTAAATTATCTATATTGAATTGTGCTACAAAACCACCTAAAATGTAGTAAAAGAACCAAGTCCATAATCTAAACGTCTGTATAACATAAATTTGCACTGACATTTGAAGCAAAAAATTTATCAATTCAAAAATCAAACCAATAATTGTTAATACATATAGAAAGTATAAATAACTTCTTTTTGAATGTAAATACTTCTTCAATATCGGCAAGCATAAATAAATAAGTATTAGTGAGCCGAAAAACCAAAATTGGAAGAAATAACCCTTTTGTATCAAGGAAGCCAAAATTTTTTTAATTGGATTAATTGTGAAGTCTCTTTTAAGAAACCAAATGATAACGGTCCATGAAGACACTGTTATTAGAACCCATTTTATTTTATGTAGTATATAGGGATATGTTATCTTGCTCTTACTCAATAATAAATAACCATTTACCATAAAAAAACAAGGGAATTGAATAAGTACCTAGATAATATAAATAAGATGAGTAATTCCATCGCCCTGTTTCCTTAAACCCTGGCATCGTAGTATGAAGCAAAACAACTCCTATACAAGCAATTATTTTTATCAAGTCTAAGTTTATATTCCGTGCTTTCTTCATTCCTAGTTTTTTCCTATTATTTGTTTTAATTCTTTAACATCTACCACTTTCAAAACTAGAATAGCAAGAAGGTAAATGAGGCCACCTAGCACTGCATACACAAGAACATTTAAAGTAGGTGGAAAATGCAAGAATGGTTTTGCACTTAGCAACAAGCCATACATCATAGTAGATGCGCATACAATTTTGGCCAAAGACTCAAGAATCGGTACTTCCTTGAGGTAAGGAAGGCTGAAGTACAATTGAATGAACCATACCAAAGCCTCTGTTAAAACTGATACAATTGAGGCACCAACAAAGCCAAATGGAGGAATTAACAAGAGATTAAGTCCAACACTGACAACAGCCGGAATAGTCGTAGAGAGCATAAACTCACGATGTTTATTGTGTGGAATCAAAATCTGGATTCCCATAATATTTGTCCAACCGATAAAGAACATCCTAAAGACCATAATAGCAATGGCAAGATAAGCCTCTTGGAAATCTTTCCCTAGGAAGAAACTCACAAAATCCTTATTAACAATCAAGAGACCTGCTATTATCGGGAAAATCACAAGATTATAAATCAAGAAAGACAACTCATGCATCTTGTTAACGGCCTTATGATCTCCGTTAGATAAAAGACTAGATACCCTTGGAAGCATTACACTTCCCAATGAAGTCACCAACGTCAACAAAATATTAATTATTTTCAAAGCCTGATCATAAATCCCTACATCATTTGTCGATGACAAGGCACCCAACATTGTACGATCCAAAGTCACATATAGTGAAATGGCAACCTGAGGGAGAAACAGCAAAATAACAGGTTTAAGATGTTTCTTAGCATAGGATAAATCAAATTGTGGTTCTCCAATGTAAGGTCTCGCTGGTAACCACATACTTAATTGCCCAAGCAATTCAAAGAAGGTCAATAGGAAAACATAGAGATACAAATCACCAGGTGTTTTCACAAATAGGAAGATAGAAATAACTCCTAAAACCTTTACCGTTGTATTCCTTGCGGTAATACGACGAAAATCCTCCAAACCTTGGAATAACCAAGAAATATCCATTCCTTTCGATATCAAGCTTAATCCTAAGATATAAGCCACCATATTTTGCATACCAGGAAAGAACAAACATAATGATGTATACAAGACAAGAGACAAAATAGTCGCAATCAATTGGAGGGTATAAATACCCCAGAAATTTTTACGAATATCCTTTCGATGTCCTGAAATCTCTTTAGTACCATAGTTAGCAACACCTAAAGTTGCCAAAAGAATAAAGTAGGTCACAATCGAATTAAAGTAACCATAAGTACCTAAATCCTTTGAACTAAAAATCCTAGTAACATAAGGTGTCGTAATGATTGGTAAAACAATGACCAGTAATTGATAGGAAAGATTGTAGGCGTAATTTTTTAAAACTTTCATTCTACTCTCCCATTTTTACTTGCAATTCCTAGCATCATAAAAGTCAAATATGGTATCTTTTCCTAGATTAGTTTTAGTTAATTTTTTACCATTTTCAAAAACATAATTTATTGCGCAAACCGCCAAGTCGATCCCATCCCTTTTAATGGCCGTCATTAATTTTTCATACATGAATGGTTCAATTGTATCGTCACTGTCCACAAACCCTAAATACTCACCTTTAGCTATATCTATGCCTGCATTTCTAGCTGATGACAACCCTCCATTCATCTTATGAATAACTTTAATTCTTTTATCCATGAGAGCGAAATCATCACAAATTTTTCCGGAGTTATCAGGAGAACCGTCATTTACTAAAATAATTTCTAAATTCTTATAAGTTTGATGAACTACCGATATAATACACTGTTCTAAATAATTTTCTACATTATAAATTGGAATTATAATTGAAACAAGGGGAGTACTATTAAAATCCATGAAAACTCCTTCCGGGATGCCTATTTATTTTTTAAAATTGTAACTAATCTAGGACTAACTTTTAATAATATAAGCCTAATAAATTTTTTTAAAGTTAGATATTGAACTTTATGGAACAATTTAAACTTTCTAACTTCTCTCAGTATGATATTATAATATTCTTCAAACTCAATTCTAAGTTCACTATTTAATGAAATCCACTCAAGAACCTCACCCTTTAATGATATTTCATTAATTTCACTTAACATTTTCAATTTTTTGTTGCTGTTGCAATCTCTAGTAATATATTCCGCAACTCTAATGGAACTATCAATTCTTGATGAAGTCAGTCTTTTATTTGTTAAAGATCCTTCTCTGATAATATAAAAATAATCTGCAACCGTACCATCCATAGATGCAAAGTTTATGTTCTTAAGAGTTTGATAAATAAACAAAACATCCTCTGCTGATTCTAAACTTTCATCAAATTGGAGTCCTTTTATTGTTTCATATTTAAATATTTTTGAAAAAAGATAACAATTTATTCCCTCACCTAAAAAAAATTTTCTTAAGGCTTCGTCTGATGTTATTTGATTAAAAGATAAATCGGGTATCTTTACCACTTCTTCATTCAAAATATTATAACGACTTACAGAAGCTAACTCTGACTTAGTATTTATAGCAAGTTGATATAAATGTTCACAATATTTTGGAGATACAAAGTCATCTGAATCTACAAACACAACGTACTCTCCTTGAACATGTAGAAGACCTAGATTTCGAGCGCTAGAAACGCCGCCATTCTCTTTAGAAAAAAGCTTAATTCGAGAATCAATTGCAGCATACTTCTTACATATCGATAATGATTTGTCTGTAGATCCATCATCAATTAGAAGTATTTCTATATTTAAATATGTTTGATTAACTAAAGAGTCCAAACACTTAGCAATGTATTTTTCAACATTGTATACAGGAACAATAATACTGATTAACTCATTATTCACAATATCTCCTCGCTATGATACTTATTCCTATTTATACCTTTTTAAATAAAATAAATACGCCAATGGTTTTAGCATACGTTCCCCAACAGATAGCTCTTGGGGAATATTTTCATTCTTTGATGTTGCTAGCGATAATGCTTGTTCATTCAAGGACACTTTAAACAATTCAACAATTCGGTTAAAACCTGATAAATTTTGCAGGATATATTTTTTTCTCTCTTTAAACAATAAATAAGTGCTCTTGGGGTTCTTCTTCCACAGATGAAAAAGATTATTAGTTAGACCATGTTCTAGATATTCAAAAAAATATATTCTTCTATTAAGAGGAAGAAATTTTCCAAACTCCGATAGCATAATATAAAAAATTTCTTCAGACAAAAACTTCTCCCCCTCAAATGAAGGAAGTCTCAATTGACCAATGAATAAATTTTTAATAACAATTGCAGTCTCGATTGAAAGCCCGTATTTCAACTTTATATCAGGAATTGAAACATATTTAACGTTATCAGAAAGCCACTGAGGACTAGAATCCCTACCGTATTTTGGATAAACAATCCCTATTTCTTTATTTGAAGTCTTTTCTAAGTCTTGTAAGATTTTCTCGACAGCATCCATCGCAAGCCAATCATCACTATCAACTACTATATGACAATCAATTTTAGACATATAATCCAATGCCAAATTATAAGCGGTATGTTTACCCCCATTATCTTTTTTGAGATAATCAATTGCAACACAGCTATCTTCTTGAAATTTAGCAATCAAAAGTGGCGTTTCGTCTGTTGAGCCGTCATCTACTACCAACCATATGAAATCCAAACATGTTTGCGATTTCAAAGTTTTATACAAAATACATAGTTCTTTAGCTCTATTATATGTTGGAGTGACAATATATAGCATTATTCCGTATTCCTCTCTAAAGTTAATTGATTATAGAAGAAAGAGCCACAAACAAAAAACAGAAAATCAAAATAAATATATCTTATATAATCTTCCATGAATGCATAAACTGCTATTGAAATAAATAAAAATAACAAGTTGTACCTTTTATTTATTAGCAATTCTCTAGAAACAATATAATAATACCAAAGGAACAAAGACATAAATATCACACCTGACAACGCAAATGTTGCCATATAGCTATTATCATGTATCATTTCATATACATAACCTTCACTGGTAACATATTTATACTTCATTATATTATCACCCAGAAGTGAAGGCACGTGTTCCAGTTCCAGTATTGCGCTATTATAAAACAGCCTCCCAGATAGCATGGTATTCAATACATCATAAACTTTTGTCCCTTTTAAAATTGATGATAATGCTACAGTAAATAAAAATATTATTGTTGGCAAATAAGGAACCGTGTTCAAAAAATATACTCCTATTTTTCTGGTATATTTCATCACAAAAAGGCATATTAACACAAGTAAGACACTATATCGCCCAGTTCTTGATTGAGAAAAAAAATAAATAAACTCATTAGAAAGTAACATACCAATAATATGTATTCCTTTGATACGATCATAGTACTTACAAATAATTAAAAAGAGAATAAAAGAAAAACTCGCATGAAATGTATTTGGTGAACCAAATCCAAAACTATACCTAGTAACTACCTTAGATGTCCTATTGAATAAAATTGCTGAAGAGCTCCTAAAATGTAATATATAAGAAAATAGAACATATAAAAAAGAAGAAATCTTAGCAACCAATACAGTAGATAATACTCTATCTACATTAATATCTTTCATACCAAAAAAGAATAACAAGGCTACTAACAATGAAAAATCCTTAGAAATAAATGCATTAAATATTGAAAGGCTTCCCAAAACTAATAAAGAGAATAGTTGAGTAGGGGTGTATTTTTGATTCAATAATTTTAAAAAAATGAATAAAACAAATAAAATCAAAAAAATATTATAGATTTGATCTGCAAAAGAAGAAAAAACAGATTTTAGATAGATAACAATGAAAACAAAGCAACAATATATATCTTCATAATTGAATACCATGGAAGATTTATTTTTTGAAATATTGTTTAAGCTTCTCATAAGTCCCTTCTCCTAAAACCATATCAATAAAAATACGTATCTTAATTTTTATAGGTAAAAAAATTTTCTTCATTTTTGCATTAATTCCAGTACCATACCAGGTAGCATCATAATGGTGAATTGAATATGTGTTATCAGTAATTAAAGTTTTCCTTGTCTCCAAATTATAAGGACAAAAATATTCTGTTGGATAGATTGTTAATCCAGCTACATCCTGAATAATATTTTTACTTGTTAGTCCGTATTTTTTTAACAACGACGTCGTAATTTCTACACAGGTCACGATATGCTGGGCATCAAATTTAAGATTTTCATAAATTTCCATATTTTTTTTGATAAACTTATGATGTTTTTCAGCACCAAAGCCCAATCCCGTAGCAACTTGTCCAGCAAACTCCATGCCCATAAAAGAATTATTACTTAATAAAGTATCTAATGACCGTATCAATTCCACGTCTGTATCAAGGTATATCCCACCTTCGTTATAAATAATGTCTAGGCGAGCATAATCAGACACAAAGGCATATTTTTTCGCATCGTAAGCCTCCGCGATAAATGGAATTTTATGAATGTTATAATTTGATTCGTTCCACTCTATTATTTCATAATCAGGGCAAAATTTCCTCCATGAGTTTATACATCTTTGAACAGTTTCGGGTAACGGATTTCCACCAAACCAACAATAATGAATCTTTTTAGGAATCATTCATCTAACCAAACTTTCTATTTCTTGTTTTAATTGACTATTAAATCTTAGGTTGTTCGAATTGGAACTTTCATCTACAATTAAATCTAAATTAAAATAATTTTGCAATTCATTAATTTCTTCTACGACAACGATACTTCCAAATCGTTCAGAAACCTGTTCAGCAAACTCAAGCTGATGATCATTTACATGCTCTCCAAACTTTTCCTGTCTTGGAACAACAATCGGTTTTTTTCCTTTAGCAATTGCTCCCATGAATGTCGCTGGACCACCATGCGTGATAATAATATCTGCACGATTCATGTAATCTTCCATTTCAGAATAAGAAATAATATTTTTCCAGTCACAGTATTGAGGCTCATAAGTTGAAAAACCTGTCTGAATAAAAACCTCATCTGTAATAATACCTTCTTTTTTTAAACGATCAACTTCCTTAATAAGCCTATTAAAGGGCTGTTCGTGGGTTCCCACTGTAACAAAAATCATTAAAAAATACTCCCCAGATTAATAGCTTTGGGATAGACAGTTTTCATCTCCTCCCACTGAACAATAAATTTATCTGTCACTGGATAAACCAATTTCCCAGTTACTGTCGGTTTATCTATTCTATCAAATACTTCTATATAAACCGTTTTCGCTCCAAATAGTTTACCTAGGTAAAAAAATGGAACTGCTACCGCTGCTCCTGATGAAATAATAACGTCAGGTCTTTCTTTTCTTAAAATTTTAAGTGCTAAAAAAGTATTCTTTACTAAATTCTTAAAATTTCTGTTAGTAGGAAAATAGCACGGATAAAACTGCTCATCTTTTAAAATACTTCTTGCATCTTCTTTATCAAAGGTAACCCAAAAGCGGTCCTGTTCACTCCAAAAGGGTTTTAGCATATTCAAATGTGCCAAATGTCCGCCAGAAGAACCTACTAAACAAACTTTCATAATATACTCTACTTACTTCCCTCTTTTTTAAAAACTACGACGATAGTCTTCAACAATATCTTGATATCCGACCAAATCGACCAGTTATCGATATATTCAACATCGAGTTTTACCACATCATCAAAGTTGGTAATATTGCTACGACCACTTACCTGCCATGAACCTGTAATTCCTGGCTTGAAGCTGAGGCGACGTTTTTGACTTGGTGTATACTGTTCAAATTCATCCACTGTCGGTGGACGAGTACCTACCAAGCTCATATCACCAACTAGTACATTATAAAACTGTGGCAATTCATCTAGGCTTGTTTTTCGGATAAATTGACCAATTGGAGTAATCCGTGGGTCATTATCCATTTTAAACATACCACCCTGCATCTGGTTTTGAGACATAAGTTCTTTTTTCCGTTCCTCTGCATCCATATACATAGAACGGAATTTATAAAATTTAAAGATACGTCCGTTTTTCCCTACTCGTTTCTGAACAAAAATGGCCGGTCCTCCATCTTTCCGAATGATGGGGGCTAA
>RRZU011181331.1_pt1 | contig 13855 bp, 13 predicted proteins | sample 2165561 | NCBI WGS metagenome assembly RRZU01 (sample SAMN10456909, study PRJNA506462) | wastewater metagenome | isolation source: wastewater sludge | place: USA: Moscow, Idaho
CGGGTTCGCGTCGACCCGGATCCGGTACATGCCGAGGTTGGGCAGGTTCACGTCTGACTTGCCCTGAGTGTCGACCGAGGTCAGCGCCTCAAGGTCCTCCTCATCCAGGTCGACCCAGCCGTTCTCCGTCATCCGCCCATCAGCTACGACGGTGCCCGACGACGAGAGCTCGACGGCAATCGTCCCGATCTGCTGTCCGGCGACCGTACCCGGCGGTGCATGATCCCCGTCATTGTCGGGATCGCCACGATTGATTCGGCCGAGCGTCGAGTCGAGCCGGCCGTCCAGTTCGGCGGCCAACACCTTGTAGGTGATCACGCTGTTGAACAGGCCCAGCAAGGCTGTTCCGATCGCGACGAGGAGCGCGACATTGATGACGAGCTTGCGTCCAAGAGTTCCCGGTCCGAGCGCGGGGGGAGGCGGGGCCGTCATTCGGTGGGCTTCAGCATGTAACCGGCGCCACGCAGCGTATGAATCATCGGCTGCCGGTTCGCGTCGATCTTCTTGCGCAAATAGGAGATGTACAACTCGACGACGTTTGCCTGACCACCGAAGTCATAGTTCCAGACGCGGTCGAGGATCTGCGCCTTGGACAACACCCGCCGTGGGTTGCGCATGAGGTAGCGGAGCAGTTCGAACTCCGTTGCCGTGAGATGGATGTCCGTGCCGCCCCGGCTGACCTCGTGGCTGTCCTCGTCCAGGATGAGGTCACCCACGATGAGTTGGCTGTCGGACCGGGTCAGGCTGGCGCCCGATCGCCGCAACAGGGCGCGCAGTCGTGCGATGAGTTCCTCCAAGCTGAACGGCTTCGTGACGTAGTCGTCACCCCCCGCAGTGAGCCCCCCGATCCTGTCGTCGACGGCGTCCTTGGCCGTGAGGAAGATGACGGGCACCTCGGGCTGATTCGCGCGGATCCGGCGCATCACCTCAAGTCCGTCGAAGTCGGGCAGCATCATGTCCAGCACGATGGCATCGGGTCTGGTCGCGCTGGCAGCCTTGACCGCGGCGGTGCCGCTGTCAGCCGTCGTCACCTCCCAGCCTTCATAGCGCATGGCCATCGACAGCAACTCGGTGATCGAGTGCTCGTCGTCAACGGTGAGAATCCGGATGGGGTTCCCATCCGGCCGGGTGAGCGGTTCGTGTGCGCTGGCTGTGTGACTCATGTGACCAATCTTGTCGGTGACCTTGGGGCACGACTATGAAAACCCTGTGCCCAGGCTGTGTGTCAAGACGACCTGCGCGGGATTCGCGATCCGGGAGTGCGAGACCTCGCTGCCCGTAGCTCGTCCACGGAGTACGCGCCGCCTCCCGACCCGATGAGCACGAGCGCCAGCAAGCACACGACGGCTTGGAACAGCCATCCACCGTCTGCGAGCCATGGTCCGCGGAAGTAGTTCGTCCAGGCGATGATCATCGCGAACTCGATCAAGAAGGCCAAGGCGACGAAGGATGTGAACAGGCCGACAATCATCAGCACTCCGCCGATTCCCTCGACCACCAATGCGCCATAGGCGAATACGACGGGGAGCGGCATACCGACGTGTGACAGATAACTGACCTGAGCTTCCATCCCGTCAACGAAGATGCGGCGGTAAGTGTCGAGCAGCATCAAGACGCCGAAGCCGACCCGGCCCAGGAGGAGCGTGACATCGCGAAGGACCTGCACGAGTCGGCCTTTCTGTGTGAATGGGACAACGCTAATGGTCCCAGTCAGCAAGCGGGCAAGTTTTCTGTGACGACGGCGGTTGTCCGATCATCATGTGACACTAGGCAAGGTGACGACCTTCGATTTCGCAACATCGGGCCGGATCGTTTTCGGGCCTGGCCGCGCCATGGAATTGCCCTCTCTCATCGCCGAGTTCGGCGAACGCCCGTTTGTCGTGACCGGGGCAAGTCCTGCTCGACACGGAAGGCTCCTCGGAGGCCTGCCGGTCGGCTTCACCGTGAAGGGCGAACCCACCATCGAGGTGGTGCGTGCTGGCCTGGAGGGGGCCCGGGCACAAAGTGCCGACGTCTTGGTGGCCATCGGCGGGGGCAGCGTCATCGACACCGCCAAGGCCGTTGCGGCCCTGTTGGGCAACGGTGGTGACCCCCTCGATTACGCAGAAGTGATCGGGGCGGGTCGCAAGCTCACCAAACCCTCGATACCGCTCATTGCGGTCCCCACGACATCGGGCACAGGCAGTGAGGTAACGGCGAACGCCGTCGTGGGATCGGCCGCCCACGGGGTGAAAGTGAGCCTCCGGTCGGTACACATGTTGCCCGACGTGGCCCTCGTCGACCCCACCCTCGTCCTCGACTGCCCTCCGCACGTGACGGCGTCGTCGGGGCTCGACGCGCTCACGCAATGCATCGAACCGCTCGTGTCATCGTTCGCGAACCCCATCACCGACGGGCTGTGTCGCGAGGGATTGAAGCGGGCGGGCAAGAGCCTGCGACGCGCCTACGTCGACGGGTCGGACCTTGGCGCACGCACGGACATGGCTGTGTGTTCGCTCATGAGCGGCATGTCGCTGGCAAATGCCAAGCTCGGTGCGGTCCATGGGCTGGCTGGTCCTCTCGGCGGCATGATCGGGGCCCCGCACGGGGCGATCTGCGCGGCCTTGCTCCCGTCCGTGTGCCGCGTCAACATTGCAGCCTTGAAGGCGCGTGACCCTGCCAGTCCCGCCCTGGCTCGCTATTCGGAGGTGGGGCAGCTCCTCACCGGAACCGCGGGCGCCGGGCAGGCCATTGAGTGGATTACGGAGACGGTTCGCCTGCTCGGTGTTCCCGGACTATCGGCCCTGGGCCTCAGCGCAGACCGCGTCGATGAGGCTTGCGAAAAGGGGGCCCGCGCCTCCAGCATGAAGGGCAACCCGATCATCCTGACGACCGATGAACTGCGCGAGGTCGTGTTGTCCTCCATGGACTGATTGCCTGACCGGACCCTGTTTTCGCGACGCCACCGGTTACTGCCCTGGCCTCACTGCTCGATATAGTGAGGCCTCCGAGTAGTGCGCGAATGGGGGACGAGTGACGGACTCGTGGGGCCAGAACCCGCAACAACCAGGCGTGGGAGGTACGCAGCCACAAGGCCTTGGTCAGCCAGCTGGCCCGAGCTTCTCTCAGACCGGCGGGCAGCCGAACCTGCCGGACTACTCACAGTCCGGCGGGCAGCCCAACGTCCCGGACTACTCACAGACCGGCGGGCAGCCGAACGCCGCGGGTCCTTCGGGGCCGGAGACGTGGGGGCAACCGCAGACGGCTGGATACGCGACGTGGCCGACCATGCAGGGCTCGAATCAGGTCCCACCGCCTCCGCCGGGGATCCCCCCAAATGCGGCGCCGCCGCGCAAGCGAACCGGCATGATCATCGCGATCGTTGCGGCGATCGTTGCCGCTGGCGTACTGGTTGCGACCTTCATCATCGTGCTGAATACACGCAACGCGCGCAAGGAGCCAACGCCAGCGTCGTCCAGTTCCTCAGCAGATCCAACATCAACGCAGCCGACAGGCACGGACCCGACGTCAACGGACCCAACGCCCCAACCCACCGCTGGCGGGTCGACGGCGGCAAATGGGAGCTTCCAGAACCTGGTGATGCCCGCGTCGTTTGGGGGCTTCAGCGCCGGGAGCGAGTACGGCACTGGCGAGTGGATCGGTGCGCCGAGCGGGAGCACGAGTGTGGGCTGGTGGTACCGGGGCACGATCGGGTCGGCCAGTGGCTCGATCGTGGCATCGATGGTGCACAACGGGTCCATCAGTGAGCTCAACCCCTACTCGTTCGAGAACACGACCGAGGTCAACGGAGCCACCTGCGGTACCTGGCTGACCAGATATGACGCCTGCTTCCTGCCCATGGGCGACGGATTCATCGGCATCCAGGTCTCGTCCAGCGACTTCAACGGTGCGAGTTCGCGCACCGACGTGCTGCGGCTCCTTTCGGCCTTCAAGGCGGCCGTCTGACGCGCTGGGCCTAGTAATGTGCATTTGTGATCGTGACTGACCCGCTGCGCATTGGCTTCGTTTCGCTGCACACCTCACCGCTGGCCGACCCGGGCCAGGCGGACGCGGGCGGTATGAACGTCTTCGAGTACAACACCGCCCGCGCACTTGCACTCCGTGGACACAGCGTCGACATGTACACGCGGCGCACCGACACGGACACGGCGACAATCGTCGAGGTCGCGGAGCGAGTGCGGTTGATCCACCTTCCCGCGGGTCCGTCGACCCCGCTCGCCAAGAGCGCCATGGAGATCGCCATCGAGCCCTTCCGAAACTCGTTGGCCGAGGCGATGGTCGGCACGGCGTACGACGTTTTGCACTGCCACCACTGGTTCAGCGGCGTGGCGGCTCTGCCTGTGGCTCGTCAACATGGCGTGGCTACGGTGCAGTCCTTCCATTCGGTCGCCGCACCGGTGGACGCGGCGTCTCCGGCGGCTGGCGAGCCGGCCGAATCCTCCGGCAGGATTGCCGGTGAGTTACTGGCCTCGACTCAGGCGGACCTCGTCGTCGCCGTATCCCAGGCCGAGGCTGGCACGATCCAGGCGCGGTACCCCGTCGATCCCGAGAAGATCGCCATCGTTCTGCCTGGCGTCGATGTGGCTCAGTTCCATCCCGCTGCGGCGCCCAGTCAGAGTCGTTACCTGCTGTTCGCCGCGCGACTGCAGCCGCTCAAGGGTCCGGATCTCGCCATGAAGACGCTCGCGGCCCTTCCGCCAGCGCTTGACGATGTGCGGTTGGTGCTGGCGGGGGCTGCCTCGGCGGACTTCGCGTCGTTCACGGCCGAGCTGCGCTCCCTTGCCGCAGAGTTGGGTGTCGCGGACCGCGTCGTGTTCGCCGGGCCGCAGACGCGACCGCAACTCGCGGGGTTGATGCGTGAAGCAAGCGTGTTCTTGTTGCCCTCCTGGTCAGAGACTTTCGGACTTGTCGCGTTGGAATCGGAAGCCTCGGGGGTTCCCGTTGTCGCGTGGCGCGGGGCGGGCGGGCCCCCAGAAGCGATCCCCACCGACGGGGGAGTGCTGCTCGACTCGCGTGACCCCGCCGACTGGGCGGACGCGTGCGCGGGGCTGCTGTCGTCCGACGATGGCTGGGCGGCCCTGTCTGCCGCCGCACGATCCTTTGCCGAGGCGCACACGTGGGACGCCACGGCGGCCGGGCTGGAGAATGCCTACGACCGCGTGGTCCCGGGAGATCGATGAACGGCCCCGTGTGGGACGCCCTGACAGCGGCGTCTCGGGTCGCGTTTGTGCACGCCCACCCAGACGACGAGACGTTGACGACCGGTGCTTTGATGTCGGCGCTGGCCGATGCCGGGGTGGAATGCTGCCTGGTGACGGCCACACGCGGGGAGCGTGGGGAAGTCGTCGACGGGGTCGTGACGGGTGACCGCCCGCTATCGCAGATTCGCGCAGTCGAACTGGCGGACGCCATGGACGCCCTTGGAGTCGCCCGGCACGCGATGTTGGGACAGTCCCCGGCGCGTGCCGACGACGCGGCGCCGGTGCGTTACACGGATTCCGGCATGCGGTGGCTCGACGGCGACGAGACGCTGGCAGGTCCTGCGCTGGACGCCCGCGCGGACAGCCTCACGGCGATGCCTGTGGGGGAGGAGGTCGCTGATCTCACGGCCGCGCTCGAACGCTGGCGCGTGGACCTTGTCGTCAGCTATGACGAGGCCGGTACATACGGGCATCCCGATCATGTCCGTGTGCACGAGATCGCCTCTCTCGCTGCGTCGCGCATCGGAGTCAGGTTCCTTGAGGTCATCTCCCCGGGTCGCGAGGTGGCGGTCACCCATGAACGGGTGGAACTCGCCTCGCAGATGTCGGCCCTGGGGCGCGCCCTCGCAAGCTACGCGACGCAGTTGACGGTGCTCGGTGAGACGACAGACCCGGCGTCCCGATTCGCGACACCGGGCTTCCGCGTACGACACGTCGGCGGCCAAGCCGCCGACGTGTGGTGTGAGGCTACCCTGCGCTGGGGGGATCAGTAAGCACGCTTGTCAGGCGTGCAGGTAGCCCAGGAGATGGTTCCTCTCGTCAGTTAGCTGGTCGATCCGCCACTTGACCACGTCGCCAATGCTCACGATGGCCTGCATTCGACGTTCCTCCACAACGGGGACGTGCCGGACGCGTTGATAGGTCATGGCATGGGCTGTGTCTTCGATGCTGTCGTCAGGCGTGACTGTGAACACTTGGACGGTCATGATGTGCGACACCGGCTTGGACATGACGTCGGCGTCCTCTTGCGCCAAGGCACGAACTATGTCGCGTTCGCTGACGATTCCCTCAATGTGGCTTCCGTCGGAACTGATGACGACTGCACCGATGTTGCGTTCGGTGAGCAGGGACACGATCTGGCGCACTGTACTGGTTGGAGGAGCGGTCACAACCTCGCTCCCCTTGTTGCGGATCACGTCGTGGATCTTCATGTTGTGAAGCTACCCTGTGCTTCACGGCAAAGCTAGGCTCCGACGACGGCTTTTAGCCGGTCCACAGGGCATATTTCAGCAGCGATCAGCAAAGGAGGTAGGGACGTGTCCGACTTCACGGGAATCACGGCGGCAGTGCGCGCAGGGGTGGCCTCGGACATGGCGCACCACGCCGTCGTCCCACCCCTGTACCTATCGACGAACTACTGGTACGCCGGGTTGGACGAGCCGCAACGCTACGACTATTCGCGATGCGCCAACCCGACGCGCGACGTGTTCGCGGAGGCGCTGGCCGTGGCCGAAGGCGGCAGCGGCTGTACGGTGACGGGCACCGGCATGGCCGCTGCCACTCTCGTCGCCACCACCTTGCTTCATCCAGGGGACGTGCTTGTCGCTCCGCACGACTGCTACGGGGGCACATGGCGGTTGTTCGACGCGCTGGCGCGCAAGGGCGGATTCACGCTGCGCGTCTGTGACCTGACGACCCCGGCCGGCATCGCCGACGCCATGGAGTTACAACCCAGCGTCGTATGGGTCGAAACGCCTTCAAACCCGCTGCTCCGCATCACGGACATCGCGGCCGTCACGGAAGCGGCCCACCGGATCGGCGCTCTCGTGGCCGTCGACAACACCTTCTTGTCTCCGGCGTTGCAGAGCCCGCTGCAGTTGGGTGCCGACATCGTCGTCCACTCGGGAACCAAGTACCTCAACGGGCACAGCGACGTCGTGATAGGTGCGGTCATCGCCGCCTCGCCCGACGTGCATGAACGCCTGGAGTGGTGGGCGAATGCCCTCGGGGTGACGGCTTCGGCGTTCGACTCCTACCTCGCGCTGCGTGGATTTCGCACCTTGCATGCTCGCATGCGCGTCCACCAAGAAAACACCACCGCGATCGTGGAGGCGGTGTCCGATCACCAGGCAGTCTCCGGCGTCTTCTACCCGGGCCTGCCGAGCCACCCGGGCCACGACATCGCCTCCCGCCAGCAGCAGGGATTCGGCGCGATGTTCAGTGTCGAGTTGGCCGGTGGGCGGCGCGCCGTCGACGCGTTCCTTCGAGGATTGCGTGGGTTCACGCTGGCCGAATCGCTGGGAGGGGTGGAAAGCCTCGTGGCGCACCCTGCGACCATGACCCATGTTGCGATGCCGCCACACGTTCAGGTCGCCGCAGGAATCACCCCTGGCCTGCTGCGGTTTTCCGTCGGCATCGAGGACGCGAAGGACCTGATACGCGAACTTTCTGCGGGCCTGGACAGAGCGGCCACCGTGTAATGACGCTCTCGCCGGGGCTCTGACACGCTGACCGTGGGGTCCGAGGTCCGGCGAGGTGCGTTACTAGGGTGTGGGCGTGAGCGGCGCGGATCGGGTGTCCATCGGCTACATGGCTCCATCGCAGATTGCCGACCCTGCGGAGTCCGCCGACATGGCCGTCCTCGCCGAGGATCTCGGCTTTGACTCTGTTTTCATCGCAGACCAATTTCAGCCGTGGCGCACGGTCGGACACAGTTCGGCCACCGTGCCCTGGCTGGGATTTGTTGGCGCTCGCACACGGAAAATCCACCTCGGCGTGAACGCGATGGTCGCGTCGCGTCGCCGCGCCCCGTCGATCATCGCTCAAGAGTTCGCGACCTTGGCCTGCCTTCTCCCTGGCCGCGTCTCACTCGCCCTCGGGACGGGCGACGGACACGACGACATCGCCGCAACCGGACGGCGCTGGCCAGCCGAACTCAAACGCGTCCAGCGGCTGCGTGAGTCGGTCGAGATCGTTCGCGGTCTGTGGCGAGGCGAGCGGGTCACCTACCGGGGCGAATCGTTTCGGGTGCATGACGCGCAGCTGCATGATCTCCCTGCGACGACCGTCCCGTTGCTCGTCACGGCAACCAGTGAGGCCGAGGCCCGGCTTGCGGGGGAACTCGCCGACGGCATGGTGTGCTCGTCGGGTTTCGGGCTACGAGCCCACCGCGACCAGTTCGTCACCACGGCCCGTTCTGCCGCGAGAAAGCCCCGTGCCTTGAACCTCGTCCTCGAAGTACGCCTGTCGTACGACCCGAATCCCCGCCTTGCGGCGAAGAGCGCGCGACCGTGGCTACCGGCTCACGTCGTGGACGACGACCGGTACGCACCGGCGCTGTTCGACGCGACACGGGGGACCATGCAAGGTCAGAAGGACACGCGCTGGATCGTGGCGTCGAGCCCCGACAAGGTCGTGCAGTCCCTGCGCCAGTTCGTCTCGCTCGGATACCGCACCTTGGTGTTCAACAGCCCGTTGAACGACCAGGAGCGGTTCCTGCGCAGCTTCGCATCCGACGTGATGCCGGCCCTGGCGAGCGCTCGACTGATCCGCCCAGGCGAAGTCAGCTCACCTCGCCGTCCAGCAGGTCACCGTCGCGTTCGCGGATGAACTCGTCATGGGCCTGGGTGGCCTTCGTCAGCAAGGGGACGAGGTCCGGCTCGTGCTGTACGAGGCGCTGGAACTTGGGCGGGAACTGTTTGAGGGTCGCGATCTCGTTCTGCAGCACCCGGAAGTTCCGTTCGCGCTTGTCGGCATCGGTCTCGTAGTCGGTTTGCAGGTACGCGACGGCGTGCCGACGTGCGTTGCGCACGACCGTGAGAGCCTTGCCGCGCTTGCTGACCAGGGACAACATGATGGTGACGAAGAGCGCGACCACGATGAACACCAGGGACAGCCACGTCGGAACCTCGACGACATGAATCGGCTTCCCGCTGTTGATGAACGGCAGGTTGTTCTCGTGCAGCGCGTGCAGGATGAGCTTGACGCCGATGAACGCAAGAATCGCAGCCAACCCGTACTTGAGGAAGACCAACCGGTCCAGCAGGCCGTCGAGCAGGAAGTACAACTGTCGCAGGCCCATCAGGGAGAAGGCCGTTGCCGTGAACACGATGAACACGTTTTGCGTGAGTCCGAAGATGGCGGGAATCGAGTCGAGGGCGAACATCAGGTCCGTCCCACCGATGGCGATCATCACCAGCAGCATCGGGGTGAGCGCCCGGCGGCCGTCGACAACCGTGAACAGCTTGTCGCCGTCGTAGTGCTCGGACGTGTGCATGAACCGCTTCGTCAAACGAATGATGATGTTGTTGGCGGCGTCCTCGTCGTCCCCAGATTCGGGTTTCAAGAGGTTGCCGGCCGTGACGAGCAGAATCGCGCCGAAGATGTAGAACACCCACGCGAACGAGTTGATGAGTGCCGCGCCCAGCAAGATGAAGCCGGTTCGGGCGATGAGGGAGAAAACGATGCCGAACAGCAGCACCTTCTGCTGGTCTGCGCGCGGGACCTTGAACGACGCCATGATGATCAAGAAGACGAACAGGTTGTCGACTGACAAGGCCTTTTCCGTCAAGTACCCGGAGAAGTACTCAATGCCCAGCGTTGCGCCGCCGAAGATCCACACCACGATGCCGAAGACCACGGCTATGCCGACATAGACCGCCGACCAGAACCCGGCCTCGCGCAGGGTGGGGGTGTGCGCGACGCGGACGTGAAAGAAGTAGTCGAACAGCAGTAAGCCCACGATCACGACGATCGTGATGGCCCAGACCCAACTGGGAGTGTCCATCGAGTTCCTCTGTAGTGTTTACGTTGTGGAGCGCACGCCGCTCGGGCTCGGCAAATCGCCGTTCGCCTGGTCGGGGAACCGGCGTGACAATGCATCAATCACCAGTTCTGCATCCAGATCGACCAACGAATCGACGATCACATCCGCGAGGGAGACCACCTCGTGCCTCGCGACGGTGAACGCATCCGGAACGGCGACAACCACCATACCAGCGGCAACCGCAGATCGGATTCCTGTGCCGGAGTCCTCGATGGCGACGCTGTGCGACGGCTCGGCGCCCAGGCGTGCGCATGCCTCCAGGTACCCGTCAGGCGCGGGTTTCCCGGCGGCCACCTCTTCCGTCGAGACGATCGCAGAGAAGCGATCAGTGATGCCTAAGGCATCCAGGACGGTTTCGATGAGCACCTTGGGCGAACTCGACGCGATGGCCAAAGGAGCGAGCGCACTCATGCGGGACACGGCCTCAAGGGCACCCGGCCGCGGGTCCAAGCCCTCCGCGTACCGGCGTTGGAGGGCGGCGATCGTGCGTCGCACGGATTCTTCAGGGTCGCTGTGTAGGCCGACACGTTCAGAGAGATAGGCCCCCCACTCGGGGGTGCTGAGCCCCATCATCGCGGTGGTGGCCTCTGGTGGCCAGGCGACGCCGTCGGCCACCGCGAGGCTGCGTCGGACCTCGTCCCACATCGGTTCGGTGTCAACCAATGTGCCGTCCAGGTCGAACACAACGGCGTCGAGGAGTTTTGTCACCTGCTCATTGTGCAGTCTTAACCGCACTGCACGGACAAATCGTGAGGGTCTCCCCGGTGTACCGGGAAGACCCTCACGAGGTACGCCTACGGATCAGGACAGGCCGTAAGCCTTGTGAATGATCGTGATCGGGTGCACGGTCCGGACGCCCGTCGCCGTCTCGATCTGCCAACGGCAGGTCTCGGAGTCGCACAGCGCCAAGTCCTTGTTGGTGGCCAGCACCATGTCGAACACGGGCTTTCCGACGGCCATAGCGACGTCGTACTTTTCCTTCTTCAGCCCGTAGGTGCCAGCCATGCCGCAGCAGATGGCTCCGCTGTCCTTGATCTTCACTCCGGGAATCAGCTCAAGGACCTCCTTGGCCGGGGTCCCCACACCGTGACTCTTGAGCTGGCACGGCGCGTGGTACGGCAACGTGAGATCCATCGGCGTGAAGTCCTCAGGCAGCGTCCCCTCGTCATGCAGTTCGAGCAGGAGTTGCATGATGTCCACCATCCGTGCGCCGACGTCAACCAGTTCGGGGTCGGTGACGCCCAGAATCTCGTTGGCCTCGCGCTTGAGCATGGAACCACACGATGTCGATGCCGACACGATGGGCAGGTCCTTGCCTCCGGTACGCAGATCCGACACCAGCTTGCGAACGTACTTTCGTGCCGCGTCGAACAGGCCGTTGGACTGCAGGGGCAGGCCACAGCACCCCTGGTTCGGGACGATGACCTCGTAACCGAGGTGCTCCAAGACCTCAATGGTCTTCTGGCCCGTCTCCAGCTCGAAGTAGTTCGCCGCGCATCCGTGGAAGTAGATGATCTTTCCGCGGCTGCCCGGCACCGTGGGCTTCAGCGGCTCGTGCTTCTTGACCCACCCGCGCAGAGTTGACGAATGTGCGGTCGGCATCGGTGCCTTGCGGTGAATGCCGATGACCTTTTCGACCATGACCCGGATCGGTGAAACACCCAGGGCCCAGTTCGCGAGAGGTGCCATGGGCGTCATCGCCTTGCCCATGAACGTCGTACGCGAGATGAGTTGGTCGCGCAAAGGCATGTTGTTCTGCTGCTTCATCGCGCCACGTGCCAACGAGTTCAACTCGGCGATGTGCACGCCCTGCGGGCACACGAGGGTGCAGGTGCCACAGCTTGAGCAGTAGTCGATGGAGTGGTCGACGGACCGTCCGTGCCGGAAGCGTTCCGCCTGCGGCCCGACGAACTTCGGCCCGGGGAACAGCGGCGTCACGGCCGCGACCGGACACTGTGTTTCGCAGATCGTGCACTTGACGCAGTGATCGAGGCTCGCCCGCATCAGCTGTTCGTGCTCGTATGTGTGTTCGGTGGTCATCGTTCCTCCCCCAAAATCGCATCCGCCGCACGGACAGCCGAGGCCAAGGCGATGCCCTCACCCGACTTCTCACGCCACCGCGTCGACCCAGCCAAGATGCCTCCGGCCGCGTACAAGTTGGTGTAAACCTTCGCCCCGTCCGGCCCGACCACCTGCATGTTGTCGTCGACATCGACGCCGACTTCGAACAGAGGCTGATCGGGACCCCAGTAGTCACCGTGGACCAGAGACTTGTCGGTGTTAGCCAGCGGTAGACCGAAGGTCTGCTCGCTGACCTTGCCGTACGAGTCCATCATGAGGTTGCCGCTCTCGAAGCCGCCGGTTGCGATGACGAAGCTCTTGGCCGGGTGCCTCGTGTTGCTTCCTGCCGAATGGACGACGACGCCGGTGATCGTGTTTCCGTCTGCGGAGTGATCGATCACGCGGTTGCCGACGATGACGCGGACCTTCAGGTCCTTGGCGAGGTTGGTCAGCGCCTCGTTGATGCGAATGCCGGGGACACCCGGAGGCGGCAGGGGAATCTCGAAGACCGGGGCCCCCAACTGGTCGGCGATGTCCGACCAGGCCGTCAGGTCCCTCACGCCCAGCACGGCGGGAAGGCCCACGACCTCGCCCGCTTCGATCTGGGGCTTGATGGCGGCGACCAGTTGGCGCCGCTTGTCTGGGTCATCCAGCGCGCGGGCATGGTTGAGTCCGGTCGAATCGACCTCGCCCTCGCGAGCCACGAAGTCGACGCTGATGCTGCGGGCCGTCACGGACCCGCCAGCGGGGACAGGCGTGCGGCTGAGATTCTCGGCGACGAGGCCCGGGTAGAAGTCCTTGAGTCGAGCGAGCCCGACGATCAGGTACTTCTTGCCGTCCTCGACCGCTCCGGCCGCCATGGACTTCGGCAGCAACGCGGTCGGACGCATGGCCCCGACGGCGGTGGGCAGCAGCGTGTTGGACGATGTGCTGCCCGTGAACATGTCGGGCAGCAGCTCCGTCAGGTACATGACGGCGGCGGCCACATCCTCGCCGGAGAAGTGGGCGTATGGATGCCCCTCAGAGATCGCGTCGACAGCTGACAGCGGGTTGGCCACCCGGTCGGGGTTGTACCCGAAGATGTCGATGGTTCCCTGCCCGAGTTGGATACCGCCGATGCCCTTGGTTAGTAGGGTCACGGACTTGCCCGCCTTCGCGAGCCGGATGGCGGCGACCAGGCCCGAGTACCCCGCCCCGATCACAACGGCGTCCCTCATTGCAGGACCTCCTCAGCAGGTTCGGGCAGGTGTTCGATGTCGAGAGTCCCTTGGAAGATCCAGTCGTCGAGGGCCGTCTGGCGGACCTGATCGTTCGCCAGGATCGGCCACAGGCCGATCCACCGGTTCTTCAAGAACAGCCGGAGCAGACCGGTCGCGCGCTCAATGTCGACCTTGCCGCGCTCGTGACTGACGCCGGTGGCGCGCATCGAGCAGAATCCGCCCTGGCACGGTCCCATGCCGAGGCGCAACTGGCGACGCAGGTCGTCGAAGGTGGCCAGCGGTTGCTCGTCCTGGAGATCGGTGAACATCTTCTTGGTGAGCAACTCGCACTCACACATGATCTGGCTGGAGAGGCGGTCTTCTTCGCGGTCGTGCAGTCGATGGGTGACCGTGTAGAACTTGCGGTTCTCCGACCCGGGCACGGCCTCGTCGGCGGTCTTGCAAGCCCGTGTCTCACCGAGTTGCTTGCACATGGCATCGACGACGTTCTTGGCCATCAGCCGGTACGTCGTGAGCTTGCCGCCGGCGATGGTCAACAGGCCCTTCAG
>RRZU012216737.1_pt1 | contig 13854 bp, 10 predicted proteins | sample 2165561 | NCBI WGS metagenome assembly RRZU01 (sample SAMN10456909, study PRJNA506462) | wastewater metagenome | isolation source: wastewater sludge | place: USA: Moscow, Idaho
CATTGACTTTTTCAGTGTAGCGAATCGGGTCGTCCAAAAAGCCCATTTGCGTGACAAACAGCGCATCTTTTCCGCTAATTGGCATGACTTCAGGGTTCATTCCACGAAGTGCGTCTAAGCGTTGAAGTGCGGCACGTTTGGCGTTGATGACCTTCACCCCATGCAACATCTCTTCCAAAGTAAGTTTTTGCTCACTCACCTCTTCAATGTGTTCTTTAAACTCTTTAATCTCTTCAGTCCACATTTTGAGGTCTTTCTCACGCTTCATATGCGGGATGTTCATCACATGCACAGGATGGTGTTTGTTCAAAATCTCCCATGTCTTTTTCTTTGCTTCACAGGTCGTCTCACCGTAGATAAAATCTGAGGATTGCGTGTAGGCACAAGTGCGTTGCAATTTAAAGCCATGTGCGGATTTAATGAGTGGACAGATGTTGCGAGGAAGTTCTGTTTCCGCATCGGCGATGGTTGCGTTTGAACCACCACACAAGCCATAACAAGCACCTCCAGCTCCTACGACAATTTCTTCAGGAACGAAGATACAAAACGTACCCACAGCAGGCTTTTTTTGTGCACGAAGCGCGTTAATCTCAGCGATACGCTGCGCTTGAATCTCACTCATAAACCAGTCAAAATACGCCATCGCACGAGGGCGGTTAGGTTGGCTCATAAACTGCGTTTTATACGCCTCCAAGCCCATACCCATCATCTTTGCGTGACGCTCGACGTCCACACCAATACTTCCTAATAACTCTTTATGGAGTTCAACACCCATTCTGTTTCCTTGTATGAAAATGTGTGCTGTGTTGTTTTTACATGTAAAGAAGATGAGCAGAAAAAAGCAGTGCTACTTCATGTATGTCTAAGCCTTAGACCAACAGCATTTAAAGTATTGTAAACTAGTAAAGATTAAAAAGAGGTAAAAAGTTTTTGACCTAATTAAGAGATAATTTCTCCGTTTATCAAAAACTTTCCGCCCACACGACCCACATTTTCTAGCTTTACATGTAAAGAAGCATCGATAAGCGCATCTTGGTAAAACGCATGGTCGATATGCAGTAAACACGGTGTTGTTTCACTACCAACGATAGGCATTGTTTTGACAAAGGTGCAAAAAAGAGCCGCTTGTGTCCCCTCAACCATCAAAGGATAATCCTTTAGTGTTTTCACGCCCTTAATCCCAAATGCTTCAAACTCACTTTGCTCATAGGAGAGTGATGTCGCACTTTGGCTCATCGCATTTTTCAGCTCTTTGGAGACAAAGTTGATGGTCACTTTGGAGCCTTTTAAAAAATTGGAAAGGGTATCTTTTGGGCTATCATCCTCTTTTGTTCCGATGGAGACGATGAGCATCGGAGGCTTTGATGAGAGGGGGATAAAATAGCTAAAAGGTGCTAGATTGGTGATGCCATCGTGTTCGGTACTTATCCATGCGATGGGGCGAGGGGTCACGGTGTTGGAGATGAGTTTGTAGATACTGTTTTCATCTAAGATGGAAAAATCAAGGGTCATGATGTGCCTTTACATGTAAAGATAAGAGAGCTTATATTATACTTCTTCAAAATAAAAATGAGGATAGCGTGTGGATATTTTTCAGTCCATTATAATGGGAATTGTTGAAGGATTTACAGAGTTTTTACCGGTTTCTTCCACGGGACATATGATTGTTGTGGGAGATTGGCTTGGGTTAAAGCAAGATAATGTGACCAAGGCGTATGAGATTATCATTCAGTTTGCCGCAATTTTAGCAGTTGTGTTGGTCTACAAAGAGAAATTTTCACCCAAAAAGATAGACCTTTGGACAAAATTAGCGGTGGCATTTTTCCCTATTGGTATGGTGGGGTTTTTGTTTGCGAAGCAGATTAAAGCGCTTTTTAGCGTGGATATTGTGGCAGTGATGTTTATTGTTGGGGGTGTTATCTTTTTAATCGCCGAAAAGTACTATAAGCCTCAAGAGCATTTTATCGATGATGTCGAAAAGGTAAGCTATAAGCAAGCACTTTGGATTGGTATTGCGCAGGTTTTTGCTTTGATTCCAGGTACAAGCAGAGCAGGGGCGACCATCATCGGAGCGATGTTTGTGGGACTTACACGAAAAGCCAGTGCGGAGTTTTCGTTTTTATTGGCATTTCCAGTAATGTGTGCGACCACGGGGTATGACATCGTAAAGCACTACAGCGAATTTACAAGTGAGAATTTAGTTGTGTTGGGCGTGGGTTTTGTGGTATCATTTTTAGTCGCGTATCTGACGATAAAACTTTTCTTGAAATTTTTAGAGAGATTTACCTTTGTGACGTTTGGAATTTACCGAATTCTTTTTGGAGTGTTTTTACTGAGTGTTTACTAGGAGGGTGTGTGGAGTCTATAGATGCTAGTTTACTCATCGTTGAAGATGATTTATTTACATGTAATACTCTAAGTGAGTATTTGAAGCGACGTTTTCGTTGTGTATGGAGTGCAAATACTGAAGAAGATGCCTGGGCGTTGTATCAAAAACATAAGCCAGATATCATTATCAGTGATATTGAAATGCCTGATGGGAGTGGGTTAGAGTTTATTAAAAATATTCGTATGGAAGATGCAAAAACACGTATTTATGTTTTAAGTGGCTTCCCGACACAAGAGTATTTGCTAGAAGCGGTTAAGTTGCATTTAGAAGATTTTATCCGAAAACCTATCAGCACATTTAAGTTAAATCAGTTTGTTGAGCACTGTGGTGCACATTTTTCAACTGCTAAAATCATTCTTTCCCACAAAGAAAATATTGCATATTCTTATAAACGAAAAGTACTCTCTATTAAAAATCATGAGGTTCATTTAACGCATATGGAGATTATGCTTTTAGAACTTTTAATGAAAGAGGAAGGGCAGATTGTTTCGTATGAAACCATCGAAGATAGATTGTATGGTGATAAAGAATTCAATAAAGACTCGCTTCGGACACTTTTGAGTAGACTAAGGAAAAAACTAGGAGGATGCCTCATTTTTAGCCACCCAGATATTGGGTATCGCTTAGTGATTGATTAGATTAAGTTATTTCTAATATTATAGTAATCTCAATGTTATAGGGTTGTTATATAATAATCTCAACATTAACGAAGAGAGGTTCCTAGATACAATGTTTTTTCAAAAAAAAGAGCCTGAAGAGCTAGGTATATTAAGAAAAGAGGTCGCTTCATTAAAAGCTGAGAATGAATTTTTACAAGCACTTTTACGTTTTTCACAAGAAGAGATGATTGTGGTTGTGGATGAAAAAGGGAGCATTATCACGCAAAATGATGAAGCCAAAGCGACGATCAAATCGCCTGAGCTTTTAGGAAAAATGCTCAAACCAGATCTTGAAATTATTACAATGGAAGGATGCAGTGGCACACTGAGAAGTAAACGTTTAAATGATAACCTCACTGCTTATAGCATCATCAAAGTCGATGTGCGTAATGCGAAAGATAGTCATATTCTCTCCTATCACCAAAAATCCATTGCTACTGCTTTAAAAAATTCTCAAGAGACGTTTTCACAGATGCTCAATGATTTAAAAGTGATGAAAGAAGAATCAACACATATCTCGAACGAATCACGCGAAGGACTTATTTTAGCCAATAGTTCTTCGGATAATATGGAAAAACTCAGTCTTTTAATGCAAGATGTATTGGACAATGCACGCTCTTTACTCGGACGTTCCAAAGAAATTTCGCAAGTGGTACAACTCATTGAAGATATCGCAGACCAGACCAATCTTTTAGCGCTCAATGCCGCGATTGAAGCTGCGCGTGCGGGCGAACATGGCAGAGGGTTTGCCGTCGTAGCAGATGAAGTTAGAAATTTAGCAGAACGTACCCAAAAAGCAACCAAAGAGATAGCTATGGTGGTGCAAACCATGCAACAAGAGTCTTCTCAAAGCGAGCAAAGTACTGAAAAAGTAAGCAAGATAGCCCACACAACCAAAATATCGATTGATGAACTCGAATCAAAAATTACTTCATTTGAAAAAAATGCCTCACGTTCAGTCTTTGAAGTAGAGTATTTGAGCGATAAAATCTTTGCAAGTCTTGCTAAGATTGATCATGTGATTTATAAAAACAATATGTATGCGCTTTTATTTGGAGAAGAAAATAGTTTCAAATCTTCTTCCCATCACGAATGTCGTTTAGGACAGTGGTATGAGCAAGGTATTGGGAAGATAGAGTTTGCAACTACTTCAGCGTATAAAAAACTTGAAAATCCCCATGCTCTTGTGCATGAAAAAGCCAATAAGCTTGCAAAAGAGTGTGGTTCTGGCAAAGCGGTTTGTTCTAAAGAAGAGATTGAGAGCATGGTTCGAGAGATTGAAGCAGCAAGCGAGGATGTGTTTAGTTCTTTGGATGAAATGGTGGAAGAAAAAGCTAAGAAAACGATGCTTAGGGCAAAAGAGCATTTGTTTGATCGTAAAGGAGAAATGAAATGAGTTCAAAAAAAATTCGTGTTGCCGTGATTGATGATGAACAAGATATCCTAGATATGATTGAAAAATTTTTAAAACGTAGTGGGAGCTTTGATGTTACAACCTTCATCAATCCTATGAATGCTCTTTCGGCGATCAATGATAGCTATGACGTTGTTCTCTTAGATATTATGATGCCACAAATGAATGGACTAGATGTGTTAAAAGAGCTACATGCTAAGTATCCTACCCTTAAAGTCATTATGATGACAGCATATTCAACGCTTGATAAAGTGCTTAATTCGCATCGAGAAGGAGCTACTCATTATGTGATGAAGCCTTTTTTCTCAATGAAATCTTTAGAAGAAAAAATTTATGAAATTGTAAAGTAGCTCATGTGCCATCGTTAGAAGAAGAGAATGCTTTTTTAAAACGAACTGTAGAAGAATTACGTCAAGAAAACGCCTATATCAAAGAGCGTTCACGTGTCTATTTCAATAATTCAGATTTGAGTTATGTTGTTTTAGATGCGCATCAAATGATTGTTGATGTCAATGATATCTTTGAAAACCTTTTTGGTTATGCTAAAAAAGAGATTCTTGGTGAACACTTCAGTAAGCTTTTCACAACACCACAGCTTTATGATACATGGTGTGCTAATTATGTGCAGTATAATGCTCTGGATAATGTAAGTAACTTAGAATTTCGACTTCAAAAAAAGAGTAAAGTTATCTTTTGGGCAGAGCTTTTTGGTCGAAATTATGAGGATAATGGAGCACTTTTTAGTATTTGGAGCATTCGGGATATCTCCTTGCGTGTTCGCTCTCGCAACACTATTCGTAATCTCAACATCAAGCTTCAAAAGCAGTTTGAAGAGCTTCAAGAAATTTTGGATGTTATTCCTCTTCCTATTTTCATCAAAGATAAACAGTTTCGCTATATTGGTTGTAATAAAGCGATGTGCTCTTTTTTTGAGATAGATAAAATGATGATTTTGGGGAAAATGGTCTTTGACTTATTCCCTTATGAATTGGCGTCTGCTTACCATGAAAAAGATAAAGAAATGCCTCAAGTTTCTTATCAAACCTACAAAATTAGTCTTCAATCTTATGTGAGTAAAAAAGAGTTAACACTGGAAATTCATAAAAAGCGTATTTTGCGTGAGGGAGAATTTGATGGTTTTGTTGGTGTACTCATTGATGTCACTGAAAAAGAGAAGCAAGAGCAGTATTTGCAACAGCGTATCGAAGAAGAGGTGAAGCGAAATCTTTCCATTCAAGCACTCCATCAAGAAGAGATGATCCGCAATGCTAAGTTTAGTTCCATCGGTCAAATGGCAGCAGGAATTACCCATGAAATCAATACCCCATTAACGTATGTTAAAGGAAACTTTGAGATGCTTCTAGAAGACATGCTCGGTTTTGTTCCCGAAAGTGTTAAAGAGGAGATGTTGCATGATGGTAAGATTATTCAAGAGGGTTTAGAGCGTATTGAAAGTATTATCAATACCATGCGTGAAGCCTCTCAAAAAAGTGCTGAAAAACAAGAACATGTCAATGTGTATGAAACCATCATCTCTGCGCTTATCCTATCACACAATCGTGCAAAACAGATTGTGCAAGTGATGCTAAACCAAAAACCTTTTCATATGGGTATGGCAAAAGACGAAATGAATATTGGCATTTTAGGACAGAAACAACGGATAGAACAGGTATGGATTATTGTGTTAAACAATGCTTTGGATGAGTTGATTAAGATTGAAGATTTTCATCATCGAGCGTTACATGTAAATGTGAGTTTAATGGATGATGAAGTGTTGATTTCATTTTGGGATAATGCTGGAGGGATTGACACAAAGATATTACCGCGTATCTTTGAACCTTTTGAGAGTACCAAAGAAAGTTCTGGCATTGGGATAGGGCTTAATATCGCACATGGGATTGTTTCTCAAAACGGTGGCAAGATAGAAGCATATAACTATCAAGGGGGTGCTTTATTTGAAGTACGATTTCCTTTAATGACACAGGAGCACGAGAATGGAATATAGTTTTTTAAAAAATGTTTACGATGCGATGAGTGATGGTCTTTATGCTTTTGATGAAAATGCAAAAATTACTCATGTTAATAATGCCGCAAAACGAATTTTGGGTTACGATGAAGCTGATTTATTGGGGAAAATTGGACATTTTATTTTTCACCATCATAAAGAGAAAATGGGGCTTCTTGATTGTTCCATATACCAAGCATTTTTAGCAGGAAATGCCTACGAGGCTGAAGAAGTTTTTATCACAAAAGAGGGTAAGAAGATTGATGTTGCACTCAGTGCAAATCCCATGTTACATGAAGGTAGACAAGTAGGTTATGTGGTTTTATTTCGTGATATTAGTGAAAAAAAGCGTATTGAAAAAGAGCGTGAGGCTTTTTATGCTATTGTAAAAAACACAGATGACATCATTGTGATTAAAGATTTAAATTTACGAGTGATTGCTACGAATCAAGCCTTCGTTAAAGCGGCAGGTCGAAGCAGTGTTGAAGAGATGATAGGTAAAACAGATGCTGAAATTTTTAGTGTGAGTGAAGAGGATGAACCAATTAAAGGGTATATGGCAGATGAACGTAAAGCACAAACTTTACCTAATGGGCACTCTTTAGTTCATGAAGAGCCAGTGATTTATCCTAATGGCGAAAAGCGTATCTTTAAAACACGTAAATTTCCTATTTATAAAGATGGTGTTGTTTTTGCCACAGCAAATATTAGTATGGATATTACCGAAGAGAAGCGGTATGCTCAAAATCTTGAAGCACAGGTTTCTTATGAAATGGCACGTAGAGTTGAGAATGAAACATTTTATGGAAAGATTTTTGCCACAGCCAATTTAGGTATTTGTTTGACCGATAAAGAAGGTCGATTTGTCGCCGTTAATCCGGCGTATTGTTCCATTTATGGTTACCGTGAAGATGAGTTGATAGGCAAGCATTTTACAATGGTTGTTCCCAATGAATATAAAGTATTCATGCGTCAGTTGCATGATGATTTCCTCATACATCGTAAAGAAGAACTAGGCAATGAATGGGATGTGGTACGAAAAGATGGTCAAAAACTTCATATTTATGCCTCCGCTGGTATTTTGGAAAATATTATAGGAGGACCTTATAAAATCACAACAATATCAGATGTAACAGAGCTTGTAGAATCTCGTAAGGTGCAGCAAGAACAAGAAGCTTTGCTCATTCAACAAAGTAAACTTGCCGCGATGGGGGAAATGCTTGGGCATATTGCACATCAATGGCGACAGCCTTTAAATGTTATTAACTGTACAACATTGGATGTTAAACTCAAACAAGATATGGGTGATCTTAACCATGAATCTTTAAATAAAGCTTTGCTGAACATAGAGTCATTAACTGATCAGATGAGTGAAACGATTAATGATTTTATGGATTTTTATAAACCTGATAAATTCAAGCGAGAATTTTCTCTTTATGAGGTTATTTTAAATGCATATAAGATTATTGCACCGCAAATCAAAAGTCATAAAATCACCTTATCACTACGTGTTGATGAAGGGATAACTCTTTATGGTTCACCTGGGGAGTTACAGCAAGTAGTACTAAATCTTATGACCAATGCCAAAGATGCCTTTTTAATGACAAAAACGCAGAATAAACAACTCAGTATTGGCGCAAAAGAAGATAATGACACGATATTTGTCTATATTGAAGATAATGCAGGAGGAATTAAAGAAGAGTTGCATCAGCGTATCTTTGAGCCCTATTTTACAACAAAGACTGATATGGGGGGCACAGGTATTGGACTTTATATGTGCTCCATGATTATGAAGCAAAGCTTTTGTGGCGATATTCGTGTTGAAAATATTATCAATGAAATAGTGTGTTTAGGTGCACGCTTTATACTATCGTTCCCAAAAAGGAGAGAAGGATGAGTGGAAGTTTGTATGCTTCATTACAAAGTATTGCAAAACCTTATAAGGTTTTATATGTTGAAGATGATGAAGCCATCTCTTCGGTTATGGGAAATATTCTTTCGCTTTTGTGTGGAACACTCTATAAAGCTAAAAATGGTATAGAAGGATTAGAGCTTTATCATTCGTGCAAACCTGATTTGATTATTACCGATATTTCTATGCCTCTTATGAGCGGTATTGATATGGTCAAAGAGATACGTTCCCATGATAAACAGATACCGATTATGGTAAACAGTGCCTTTAGTGATCAAAATTATCTTTTAGATTCTATTTATTTAGGAATCAATCGCTATACTGTAAAACCGATACGGCATGAGGAGTTTTTAGAGAGTCTTCATTATCTCTTTACGCAGCTTAAAGAGCGTGATGAGGCATTATTGTATGAAAGAATCAAGCTTCAAGAACGCATTAACCACGCTTCAACGAAAATGATTCAAAGTATGATGGAGGTTTATCCGCATCCTACTTTGGTTTATACTGAAGATGGTCGTTTGTATGGGCTCAACCATTCTGCAACGGCACTTTTTGATATTCCGCATGCAAGCCATGAGAATAAACATGAGATAATTCACACAGCGTTTGTAGAGGAAGAAGGGTATTTAAGTGACTTAGATGGTGTGGATGAGGTGAGTGCAAAACCTTATCGTGTTAAAATTAAGACACGCAAAGGTTCTAAAATTTATACTGTTGTAAAAAAAACCATTGAGGCACAAGAGTTTGGGAAGCTCTATATTTATGCTTTTAGTGATATTACGCGTTTAGAGTATGAAAAACTTAAAAGTCAAAATCTCTCCATGTATTTTAGAGAAATGGCTCGTTTTAAAAATACTTCAATATCTCAAGAACAGCCTCAAACAGCTTTACATGTAAAGAGTCCTTTGGTAGAAAAAAATGAGCCCAAACGTTACGAGAATATACGTTTAGAAGCAATGCACTATGCAAAAAAAACATCCGCCTTGACGTATGCGCAAGAGATGAGTGAGGATGTGTGTGAAGAGATGGCAGAAATGGATGAGTTGGAGCGTGAAATGCGTGAAGCGCTTATTATCTTTGAAGAAGAAAACTCTCTAGTTGCTTTGCATGAGGTCGCCAAAGGAATTGCTCGTTACGCTAAAACAATAGGGACGTTAATTGACTTTGAAGATGTTGCTTTTAGTCTTTCAAAGCTGTGTGAATTACTTTTTGGTGTTCGTGAGCTTAGTTTTAATAAGCGCAAAATGCACCTGCTTTTAGATGGTATTTTAGAAGATTTAAGTCAATGGCGTAAAATGATTTTTGTGACACAAGAGGCAAAAGATATTCACTACCTAGACGCATCACTTTTAAGTTCATGCCTTCAAATTGAAACGGAATTTTTTGGAAAAACCTTGGCGGGAGAAGAAGAGCTAGACCTTTTTTAATAGAGCTTTGAATTGACACGTCTTTAAAGCAAAGCTCTAAAGACTACGTTAACACTCGGTTTTCTTCGGCGCAATGCCCACACACCTTTGGTGCTTTAATCAAGATAAGCAAAGTTGTTCTTGTGGAACAGGTGGTGAGATAAAGTAGCCTTGCGCATAATCAATGCCTAAGGCACATACCGCTTCAAAAATAGCTTCAGAGGAGACAAATTCTGCAATGGTTTTCATCCCTCTGGCTTTGGCAAACATGATAATGGCTTCAACAACGTCACGTGCGCCTGAGCTTGGATTTGTAATCTCTTTGATCATCGAGCCATCAATTTTTATCGTGTGTGCTTGAAGTTTAATCAGGTAGTTAAAGTTAGAGTATCCTGTTCCGAAGTCATCAATGGAGAGGTGACATCCATAATGTTTCATGTACTCTAAAAAAGGATCCATCCCTTTAAAGTTTTCGATACCCTCAGATTCGACAATTTCTAAGATAACTTTACCTTGCATCTTATAACGCTCTAAAGCACTCCATAAAAAATCCATCGTATAGCGGTTTTTGATATCTTCTACCGTAAGATTAATAGAGCATTTTAAAGAACTGTTGGTAAAGAGTGCAAAACTTTTTTCAATCATGGTTTGAGTGATTTGAGAGTATTGATTGGTTTTTTTGGAAATTTCTAAAAACTGAAAAGGAGAGACAACTTCATCTTCACTTACCATGCGAACCAACGCTTCGTATTTTTCAATTTTACGTGTTTTGGTATTCATAATAGGCTGAAAGAAAGGGACAATTGCATTGTTTTCAAGGGCGATTTTAAGACGTTTTTGCCAGTACAAATTACGCTCATACTCTTTTGCTAATTCAATGTTTTTATGATAGACACAAAAGTCCAAATGAGACATTTTTGCATGATTTTTTGTAAGATCTGCTGTTGTTAAAAGTAATTCGCGTTCTTCAAAAGAGAGAACACACATAAGGTTAACATAGACCTCTTCATCGCCAACATGTAAAGGTGTTTGCCTTAAGTGTGCGTGCCATTCACGCATGGTGTTTTCAAAATTTTCATGAATGACTTGGTCGCCCAACACAACAAATTGATCAGCATACATACGGTAAAAACCATAGCTTTCATTGCCTAAACGTGAAAGATTTTCTCCTAGTTCTTGGATGAGTTTATCGCCGATAAAGTAGCCGTAAAAGTCATTGATTTCATTAAAGTTTGCAATATCAAAAATAGCCAGACAAGGAGAGGAGAGTTTGTCTTTATCCAAAAGAAGTTTAAAACGATTCCCAAGTTGGGTTAAAGGGTCTGTAATCGCTTGAAGTTTGAGTTCATCACTTTTTTGAATTAAATCAGTAATATTGTGGCGAACACTGATGTACTTTTCAATATTTCTATTCTCATCAAGTAATGGGGCAATGGTGACGTTAACATAAAAAGCAGAGCCATCTTTGCGTTTGTTCTTCAAAAAGCCTTTCCAGATTTGTTTATTTTGAATGGTTTCCCACATGCTTTGAAAAACACGTTTTGGTGTATCTTGATGGCGTAAAATGCTATGAGGTTTACCCATGACCTCTTCTTTTTTGTAGCCAGAAGTTTGTAAAAAGGCTTCATTAAAGTAGGTAATATTTCCATCCAAATCGCTCATGGAGACAATATTGGTTTCATCTAAAACATGTTTGTAGGCTTGCAGGTTATTGATGGTTCGAATCAGTTCTTTATTACTCTCCTCAATGGAGCCTAAATATTTTTGACGTTCTTCTTCTGCAAGTTTGAGTTTACTGATATCTGTAATATATCCATAAAAATAGTCAATTTCTCCATATAGATTTCGGTTGACATAGGTTTTGTCTTCAACCCAAATGATGGTGTTATCAGCTTTCTTAAGCCGATACGCTGAGTGCGTAAAAGAAGGAGAGAGTGCTTCTATGTGATGGTGCATCTCTTTTTCTATACGTGCAAGATCATCAGGATGAATGATGTCTTGGTATGCAAGCTTACCTTCCCTAAAAACTTCAGCGTTGTAGCCTAAAAATTCTTTGATGTTTTCACTTACATGTAAAACAGGCCAATGCTCAGAATTAGCCCATTTAAAAAACAGAATAGGAGAGTGATCAAGATAAGTGCAAAATTCGTTCTTCATCGAACAGTCTCTCCTAAGATGATATTATGCGCTCAGCATCTCCAAAAAGATAATCCACAAAAATGAAAATATCTTTAGCTGATTGGACGCATTCTTGTTCATTCAGTATAGAAGATTTTTCATTTAAAATTGCTTTAAAATTACTGACATAAGTGAGTGTTTGTTCTTTAAACCCTTCAAAGTAAGACAAAGGGATTTCTTCTCCCAGTTGGGCACGAATGAGCTGAGATAAAAATAAACCTCCCATGCGAGACCCTTCTAAAACATAAAGCGCACCGTAAGCTTTAGATAAGGTGTCAATTTTAATTTCCAAATCAGCACCAAAGTTTTTATGAGCTTTATGCACATCGTAGTTTAGTTTTGATAAATCCTTTACAAGATGAGATTTTCGCTCTCTCATAGCCATATTTAACTCTTCAAATTCTATCATTTGTGTTTCAAGGCAATGATGGAGTTTGAAAAAAAGCTCTAAGAGAATAATATAATCTTCTTTGGTCAGTTTTTCTTTTTCAATTTTTTGCATAAAAGGATTTTTTTCAAGCTTATCGTGTAATGTCTGTGTTTGAGATTTTAAAAGATCACTTAGCACTTATAACCACCTGTACAATGTTTTACTAAACTTCATAGCGCTAATGCTATCAAGTCTACTCCATGCTTTCGCATAACCGCTTTTAACTTCTATCCATCGTTCAAACGAGCGTCGAGGAGAGAGTTTAAGCGCACCTGCATTTTCAATGATCGGTTTATCTGGATTCCCCGCCCATGCAATCTCTTGTTTAAGCTCATTTCGGAACCAATAACAACGAATTTTTCTGCCTGCTTTTGTCGTTGTTTTATTTGCAAGTAATCCAGCCGTCATTCCTCTTAAAGGAAGAAGTGCACCAAGAGCGGAGTGTAAAAGAGTGTCGGTTTCAAAACTATTTTCAGAGCGATTTTTAGAAAACCATATATCCAATATTTCTAAACTCTCTTGCGGTAAAACATCACCAATGTTTAAAATATTATCGTCGATGATAATGACTAATCCATCACACGCTATCAATTTCATTAACGAATCTTCTACGGTTTCAAAACCATCAAAAAGGTCTTGAGATTGTATAACTTTTTCCATCATAAGATTTAAAGAACGCTCTGTTGAGTCTAGCTTTTGGAGTTTTTCGTTGGTGAAAAATGAAGAGATACCGATGGCAAAGGAGTGTGCGAGTGTTCGGCAGGTTTGGCGCATCTCGACGCAAATATATTTTGCATCTTCATTATGACAAGCAACCAATCCCCATAATTCTCCAAAGACGATGATAGGGGTTGAAAATGAACCTCGCATACCCATATTGTTCATATACTCGATATGTACAGGGGATACACTTCTTGCATCAGAATAAGTCAAGTCAGGCGTTGTACCATCAATGGAGCGAATGGGAATAGTGACTGCTTTAGTATCCGCAATATGACGAAAAGGATTTTTAAGGTACATCTGCCTTGCAATTGAGGGAATATCAGAAGCAGGAAAACGAAGTCCTAGATAGCTACCAAAGCCCTCTTTTGTCGCTTCAGCAATCACCTCTCCACTCCAATCTTCATGAAAACGATAGAGCATAACACGATCGTATTTAATAGTATCAAAAATGCCCTTGACCAACAAAGAATAATAGGTTGGAAGTTCTTTTACGTGAAAAGGAGGTTTAAGAAGGTCAATACCACATTGTAAAGCATCATTACTTTTTCCCTCAAAATAATAAGGACACTCACACTCTATGATTATATGCGATAAAGCATCAAAAATCTTAATATCAAGGGTTTGATTTTCAAAATTTAAATTATGGTATGAAAAATTTTCTTTAGGCGGAGCTTTTAAAAAGGCGTCTACTAATAACTGTAAGGGCATACAAACTTCTGGGAGGAAGTGATTTAAAAG
>RRZU012966429.1_pt1 | contig 13852 bp, 16 predicted proteins | sample 2165561 | NCBI WGS metagenome assembly RRZU01 (sample SAMN10456909, study PRJNA506462) | wastewater metagenome | isolation source: wastewater sludge | place: USA: Moscow, Idaho
AAATGATGGAGTAAGCCTTCCCTGTTCTATTTGTTTCACGATTTCTATTACTTGTGATTCGCTTAGAACTGGCGTTTTCTTTGATTTGATATACCTCGCATAGCCTCCGCCATAGGTCACATTTTCAGGCATTTCTGTTTTAAATGTGCTGTCACCTACAAAAACAATCACCGAATGTACTTGCTGCTCATTTAGGCCCAACAATGACTCAAGGGTTTTTACATGCTTATAGTTCTGACGCAATGGATTCTGAAATTTGTTTGAATGTTTATAAATCTTCTGAGTCCATGTTTTCTGGTTGGGGCCCCCAAATATCCAGCCTTTCATATTTTTTGTTTCAACAACGAAAACGCCAAATTCAGAAACGATGATGTGATCTATCTGTGTGCTTCCATCTTCTGTTGGCAGGGTTACGTTCTTGATCAGTTGGTATTTTTCTTTATCCAGTAAAAACTTTGCTGATAAATTGACGATAAACTCGCCAACAACGCCTTTGAACCAAGGTGATTTAAGAACTCCAGCGAGAATCGCAATTGGTATAAGATACCAAAGCGCACTGACTATTTGATTGACGATTGGTGAAAAATCCATTCTACGATCTCGCTTTATTCACATAATCAGATACTGGTAAAAAATCTCTTACAATCTGGCAACCACCCGCCAAGAAGAGTAATCCAACTATTACGTTCATTGCGTCCCTAGCTTGATCAGCGTCAAGACCCGCTCCTAAGTAAACGATAAAAACGACTGATGTAATTGCAACACACGCCAGAACAAAAAATAGTCTATGAAACCAGCTTAAAGCTTTTTTTATAACTATGTTGTCCATTTATTATTTCCTTAAAAAGTAGCTTCTTTTAATGAGATTGAACACCCGTTAAAATCATAATCTATATCTTTAATAATGCCCGACACAGTTGCTTTTTGGTCTATATTCAAACGTGCTACGCCTGATTTATCTTCGCTGCCTGCATGTATAGAAGTTTTCCCTACTTTCAATAACACGTTGTAACGAGGCTGGTAGCGCTCAGTTACAAGCTTAACGTCACCAGTCACTGATAACAATTTATTGGCGTAAAGGTCATTCGCCCTGATAGCGTTTTTCTCGGCTTCACCACAGATTTTTGATAATGAATCACTAATTGGCGTTTGAGTTGGTACAGGCATATTAATTTGAGTGTTCTTTAGTGTCTGGTCTAAAGCTTCCAATGTTTTGCACCCAGATAGAGAGGCAAGTAACAGGGCCGAAGCTAAGTATTTTTTTGATAAGCGCATAAATATTTTCCTTAAAATAAATCAATCGGGTTTGTTTTAACATGGACTTTTGCGGGGCGGGGCTGCGCGGGCTTAATAGGCGCAAAGTTAGCGCCGTTGATAGTAACGCTAGCTTTTGGATGAGTTTCTTGATTGAAAGTTCGCTCACCCCTTTTATTTTGGAGTGTAATGGTTTGGGTGCGTTTTTTGGCTGATTCTCGTCTTATTTCGTGCTCAACTTCTGGCTGTAAAAAGTGCATGATAATTTCGACACGCTGATTTTCTAGCTGACCTTGAGTTGTTACGTTCTCAGTTATGTAGTCAGATGCTGATACAAAATTCACCTGTATTTTTAGAGGTGAAACGGAATATTTTTCGATGATGTATTTGCGGGCAGAAAGGGCACGTTTCAATGCTAAAAGCTCGTCAGCAGCCGAGTTTTTGGCGGTACTTGTTCGCCCGTTAATAACAATCATTGAAGCTCTGGGCGCGTACTGCAAGCGCTCCTGCATTATTATGCTTGGCGTAAAAGTCGTGCCGTTATTAGGAAATGAGCTTATTAAACCCTCTTGATAAGTTGCCGCCGACGCGGGGTTTACGATAAATAAAGCTAACAGTAAAGCGCATGAACTTTTAAGGTTAAGTCTCATTGTATTACCTCAGAAAAATAAGTAACCAGCAGCGCACATCGGTATTCTCACCAACAAAAGAACTGCTAAATGTAGGGGGTAAAAAACATAGAACGCCCAGCGTAAGCGTGGAACTTTTACAGATGGGGTAATAAAAACCAGTGGCAAAGCAAGTAAAGCATAGTGATTCCCGTTTATATAAAAAAGGCTCACCAGTGCTGCGAGTGCGGCAGCTGCGCAAAGTTTGTTTTTATACTTTAAGAAGTAAAACAGTGTGACCCCTAAAATAATGGCGGGCCACCAAAATTCCACAAAAGCACCGCCTACGATAAAAGCAAAAACAGCCAGAAAGTAAGCGGTTACAACTCTTAATTCCAATAAATAAATCACAATGACAATTAAAAGTAACGTAAACAGAATGTTTAAAGGCAATGCTGTGCCCAGTAAATAATATGGAATAGAAGCGATTACGCCAAAAGAAAATATTCTGAGCATTGTGCGTCTATGCGTTTCTTTATCTGTTTTTACTAGATTTGCTGCCAGTACAAAAACAAAAATAGGCAAACAAAGACGCCCAGCATTAAATAAAAACTCACTATAATTGCCATTAAACAAAAATTTATTAACATGGTCGCCAAGCATTAGCACTAATGCAGCCCACTTTAATAATTCTGTTTTGCCGTAAGAAATATTCATATTAATAAAATGATATTGCGCGAGGCGTATAGGTTTTCTCGGTCAGAGCTTTACTTTCACTTTCAGATTGCTTGTTTACATAACTTTTTGCAGGCTGGCTTATATCAATAGTTTCATAATGTTCATCCAGCCAGTCAGCCCACTTTGTTGCTACGACTATCAAGTCAGCGCGATATATTTTGTTGTACTTGGGTGTTTTTGAATGATAATTAGAAACTTTCGTCCATAAATCACCTTTGTCTTTTTCTATATGGCCTCTAATTCGCCATGCCGCCAAGCTGTATGGATAGCAGCCCTCCGCTGCTACGTCATTAGCTGTAATTCCGTATGCAGATAAATCCTTGAGATAATCAGTATTTATCTGCATTGATCCAATGTCATAAGTGCCATTAGTGTTTTTTACCCACTGCCCCGCTTTCCCCCCCTCTTTTTCAGCAATGGCAAGTACGATATTTGCTGGAATATCGTACTGTATTGCTGCTGTTACAGAGCAAACAATCCGCTCTTGGAGCTGTTCGGGTAAGTCGGCAAAAAACGAAAGCATTTCAGCTTCTCCTTTCGGCGTGCAGAATATTATTTAAATTAGAAGCCAGTACGCATTCGTCCAAACGTACTGTTAATGGCGTTGTTTTCAGGACTGGGGCATTTATTTAGCTGTTTTAATCTCGCTGTAGCTGTCCGTGACGCGTTAAACTTACCTTTCTTTTTAGCGATGATACTAAAATATTCACGCTCAGCTGAGCGGCATTCGCTTTGACTTTTACCTACCATTTTCCCGTACATACAAAGAACTATTTCACAAGCATCTGCTGCTTGCGAGGTTGGGCTAAATGAAAGTAAAGGCATGCTTAAAGCCACTACTAGCACAATTTTTTTATATGATTTAATCATCTTTTTTATCATCCTTTTTTGTTGGGTTTTTGATTCGTTCGGCCAGTTTGCCACCAGCTGTTTTGCTGATTTTATCTTTTGCACTTTCAACGGCCATGCTTTTGATGCCTTTACCAAGCTCGCCTACTGTTGCCATCGCCAGCGCTAAGCCAGTTTTAGCGCCTCCTGTACTGGTATCAGTGCCGCCATCAGAGTCAGAGCTACCAGCAGAGCCACCACCACCTCCTGTACTGGTATCAGTGCCGCCGTCAGAGTTAGAGCTACCGTCAGCACCAGAGCGAGTATCAGTGCCGCCATCAGAGTCAGAGCTACCAGCAGAGCCACCATCACCTCCTGTACTGGTATCAGTGCCGCCGTCAGAGTCAGAGCTACCGTCAGCACCAGAGCTAGTATCAGTACCGCCGTCAGAGCCAGAACTACCCTCAGAGCCAGTACCGCCGTCAGAGCCCGAGCCACCATCAGAACCGCTACCGTCAGCACCAGAGCTACCAGTACCGCCGTCAGAGCCAGAACTACCATCAGCACCCAGCCCAGCGGCCTGAGCAAATGGCGTGTCACCTGCTCCTACTGGACTGTCAGAGCCGGAGTTACTGCCACTGATAGATCCAAGTCCTGTATCTAAGTCGCCACCACCAGCGGCTGCTTGCATTGCAGCCTGTACAGCTGAAACAGCGCCCGCCCCTCCTGTCACCGCGCCGGATATTGCAGACCCGACCATTGCAGCCCCACCCGCCGCCATGCCTGCTGCTGTCATTGCAGCTCCCATTGCCGCTCCTGCTCCAAAACTACCAGCCCCTGCATTGCCCACGCTTGCGCCCGTAATAATCCCAGATATTAGTTGCGGTAAGGTGTTAGTCAGAAGAAGAAGAGCGATACAGAAAACGATCATTACTGCTAGTTCGTTAAAGTTAAGGCTACCTGTATTCATTTTGGCGTAATACTCAGATAGCAAGTCGTAACCAATCGCAAGTAACAGCACCATAGTCAGAATCTGTGCACCCATTCCCAGAACTGTTTTGTAGTAATTGATAGCCATGTCAGAAGTCCATCTTGAGCCGCCAAAGCCCAAAAAGAATATTCCGGCATACATCAAGAACCAAGCTGAAACCATTAGCAGCATCATATTGATAGCTACAAGCGCTAATATAATTAGCACTCCCGCACTTAGCAGCAAGCCAACAAAGGAATCAACTGGCGACCAACCAGAAGAGTTTTTAATAGCTTGTGACCAAACTTTAAATCCAATATCCATGATGCGGCTTGGAGTTATAGCTGCTGTATTACTAGCTTTTGATCCGAGCATTGATAACGAGTCAATGATAGACGTTGCAATAGCTGGCCCGAACTCAAGCAACCACATGAAAAACCCAAAGAACATTATGAATTTAATAAATTCAGAGAAAAATTCTTGTATGTCAGCTTTTCGTAATGCCATTAGTCCGAAAGTCCAAACTAATGAAATCGCACCTAAAGTCCAGAAGAGCCAGCGAGCAGCGCTAAGTATCACGTCAGCCCACAGCTTTGAGCGCTCTGCAAACCTGATAACAACCTGATCCAGTACGCCGTCACTCATAAGCTGAGCGCTGGCTTGAGAGCTAAACAGCAATACCAGTATTCCGACAAGCGGAATAAATGCTTTTATATTATTTTTCATTCTGTTCATTACCCGTCCCTGAATTGTGTAATTTTGTCCAATCTAATGGCTTCTCAGTTGGCTTATAACGGCTTTCTGTCGCGTTTGAATGAGACTCTGCATATTTATCAGAAGATTCTTTACAGCCACTTAAGACTAAAAACAAAGGCAGAAGTAGAGCCATTAAAATTTTCATAATTGTTTACACCTTTTATTTGTGCAGGCGCGTCCAGTCCGCAGGGTTAGAAGTCTGCTTGTAACGACTTTCTGTTGATATTTCATGTGCAGCTTGCTGCTTAGCTTCGAGATCAATAACAGCTTGACGGCGAGCTGATTCAGCATTTTGTTGTGCTATGAGCAAGCTGCGCATTTGCATCAGCTGATTGGTCTGATTGCTCGCCAGTTGGTTTGCATAGCCGATGGCCTGCAATTGCCCCTCTGCTCCTTGTGCGGCTCGCTGCAAGCTTTCTAAAGTTCTAGCATCGGATTTCAAAGAAGCTTGCTGCTGTTCAATGGTCTTAAATACACCGTCATTTGCTTTTTTCTGTGCTTGACTTGACATTGCAATGTTGTCACGCATGGCTTTCATTTCTGCATCAGAGCAGCCCTGAGCAGTGAAACACGGTGAATTTCTGTAGTAATCAGCGTCTTGGTACTTATCTAAATAACGCTCAAGACTGCCTAGTTTGTTTTTATAAAACTGCAAAGTATCTTGAGCGGCCACAAGTTTATCCATGACTGATGAAGCTTTGTCCCAGATTGATGCGGCGGGCGCGAGACTGTGCAGCAACTGGTTTTCGTACTGTTCCAGCTGTGTTTGGTACTCCTCGATTTGCGTAGCGTATTGGTCAATTTGCGTGAGTGTCTGAGCCACTGACTCAAGGGCAGGTACGATGTTTTGCGACAGGTTTAATCCGTCAGCTACTGGGATGCCCGCGTGAGCCGGAGCGAAAGACGTTACGCCAAAAATAAAAATGGCTGAGCATAGGATTGATTTTGTTTTACTATTTTTCATGTTTTTACCTCTGAGTGGCTGTACAGAATACGTTATAGTGACTCTATTGTAGGTTGCTCGATTAGTGATAGCAATGGAAATAAAGCCCCGTGAATGGGGCTTATTTTTTAGCTGCTAAAATTTCAAGTTAGTAATCAAAGGACTCATAGGGCTTTGTGAAAGCCATGTCTTTAGTGACAACAACATTGAATCTATATCCAGGTCGGATCTCTAATGTCGGGGCAATGTTTAGGTTTTTTTGGATCATGGCAGCTGTTACTTGCCCCAGCTGCTGACCCAGAGCCTCGCTCATTGCGTCGCTTGCTCTCTGAGAGTCACCGTTACCCATGTTTCCGCGATCTTGCGACAGAGCAACACCCGCTGTGATACCACTCATTAAGAAAGCACTTCCAAAGATACGGAGGTAGTGATTATTTGTCTTGTCAGTAAAGCCAGCAAATCCAGCACCGTCAGCACCGCTCATACTTCCTATGTCAAGCGCTTTGCCGTCTGGAAAAATGATTCGCTGCCACCCAACCAGCACTCTTGATTGACCATACGCAACATCAGATCCGTAAGATCCCACCAACCTTGACCCTTGCGGTACTAGCAGATATTTACCAGTTGCCGTGTCGTAAATATTTTGACTAACCTGCGCAATAATTTGACCGGACAAACTGGAATTTATACCTGAAATTAAAGTGGCGGGAAGAACAAAACCAGCTCGAATTTCAAAAGGTGTGCGAGGGGCTTGAGTTACAGAATCTAACTCCCAGCGATCCCCTCCACTTTGATTATCAAATTGGCCGTAGCCGCCACCTCCTGATTTTGCAGCCGCGAGTAACGCCATTGCCCCGCCACTGCCACTACCACCATTGGCGTCACCACGAATTTGAGCCAATCGCTGCTGATATGCAGTCGTCGGATCAACATTGCCGCCCGCTCGCTGCTGCCCCATTTGCTGCCTAAGCTCAGCAAGTCGGCTTGCAGCATCATTACCAGCAGTGTTCATAGAACCCTCTTGACGATTACTAGAAGCCGCTGAGCGAGGCATTACAACTTGAACAGTAGATTTTGCTTTGACGGCTTGCTCAAACATTTGCATTTTTGTTTGTTTGAAACGCTGAGTTTCTTCATCATCAAAAACTTCGTCCGGTAATGGAGGCATATCAAAATCATTAGCACGAGCAACTTGAAAACTACCACGAAACTGCTCTAGTTCCATTATGTTTTCTGGTGTGGCTGTATCGGTCGCGCTGGGTTCATATTCAGACAGTTCAGGCATGACTAAACCATCTACTCGATCACCAACAATTTGATCTGCAAATATGTTTGAGTTACCCCCGCTCTTATTTTCTTTTGCTGCTGTTGCTTGATTTGCGGCGTTTCTGTCGGCTGCAACCATTACAACTATCAGAATAAAAGCAAGGACTACTCCCCCCACAATAAAGAGCGGTAGATTATTAATTCGACGGACACCTGATTTCTTAGAAATTGTCGAAGGTGATACGTCAGGAGACATAGGATCGCTCATAACTTACTCCTTTCGTGACCAGTCGCCAGCGAAGTTGTAGCCGCTATCAGTCTTGCTGTAAGCGCGGCTAATTGATTTTTCACCAACATTAATAGTTAGCCGATCAAGTCCCGCATCAACAACACTATCAACAACATAGCTAAATGGCTGAGCGCTTGGATCTTGGGTTTGCTCTTCTGAGTATTCAATAACTGCATAGCCATTTGCACGCAATCCGCGAATCAATCCAAGTCCGTAAGCGTCATCAGGCAAATGTTGTAGCGCTAATCGGGTGTGAGCCGGAGGATACAAAGCAATAATTTGTTTTAGTGAATCACTTACTAAAAATTGCTGGCTATCGCTGGCCTCAATTGTGAAATTCCCGTAAGAATTTTGTGTAGTCGCACAGCCTGTTAAAGCAATGGTTGACGCCAAAAATAAAGTTGTAAATATCTTCACGATTACAGACCTCGCTCGATGGTGATTTTTTCTTGATAGCGGCCAACGCCAGAAACCAAAATAGCTTTGTCAAACAGTGAATCCACAATGTAGCGATCACCTTGCATGCGATAGTTCACAATTACGTTTTCTGGTTTTTTGAATAATCTGGTTTTGCGCCCGACTACAAGTAAAGTCGGCGCTTCGTTGTGTTCAACAGATTTAGGCATTTGTATAATTGTTTTACGCCCGTCATTAAAAACACGAACTGGCTTCCAATTGGCGTTACCGCTAATGCTGTAATCAAAATCTAAGTCGCCCAGATATTCGCCAGTTTTCGGGATAGTGTTGTCGGAGCGCTCTTTAATGTTTCTGGCTTGTAAAGCTTGGAACTTTGCAGCGGCATCTTCTGGATATGAAAAAGCGACATGCGGCATATACTCAGAGCGATGCGAACGCAATTTAAGGTGATATGTGCGACGATCTGTAGTCACAATAAGATTGGTTTCTAAGCCCACATCAAGCGGCTTTATAATTAAGTGCTGGATTTCGGTTGCGCCTGATCCTGTAATTGCTGGCTCAACAATCCAGCGGGCAGAGTCCCCAAGGTGAAGAGAGATCACCTGTTCGCCCGCTTGTAAAGATACGTCGCAAACTTGCAGCACAGCACATAAAATGTTGGGCTGCTGCGCTCCAAAAGCAAACATAATAGTACCCGCACCGCCGTCAAATGGTTTCATTCCAACAGTGCCAGTATCTGACCACTTTTGCGCAATAGCTAAAGCGTTCTTATCAGTTTGAGTTAAAACCGGATTTTCATTTGTAAAGAATTTTTCTTCTAGCATTCCAGCATTAGCAGAGGCTGATAGAGCGGTAACAAAAATTGCAGCAGATAAGTTTTTGATTTTCATGTTTTAATCTCTATTAATTAATTAAGAATTTATTGGCTTAAAGGCGCCCAAGAATAATCACGAATATAAATACCAAGCGGATTTTGTCGAATATCTTCTTCTGTCGTAGAGGTTTTGGGTTCTGCTGTATAAACGGTGATAACTGCTCGCATTAATACTGGTTTACCGACAACCACGCCTTTGCGATCTCGCGTAGTTTCTATCCAGTCAACTTGCCAAGATTGCGGGGTTTGAGGAATTGCAGATTCAATTTTAATATGCACCATTTCTGTTATTGCACGTTTAAACGGATCAGAGTCAGGTGTCCCATTTAGCCATTCATTCATTTTGATAGTTGCTGGATCTTCCGGTGCAAGCAAAGCGTACACTTTGAAAATTGCACGGCGTAGCAAGGAAACGTCCGGCGTTACTGTTCGAGCATTAATAATAAAATCAGTGATAGTTGCGTGTATCAGTCGCTGATCAACTCTAGTTGTAGCGCTAACAGCGCCTGCGGCCTGAATTTGCCCTAATTTATCGACCTCAACAATGTAGGGTATAAATTTAGACTGGCTGCCAATTTGGATCATTCCACCCACACCAGCCAAGGCAATCAAAAGCGATAAAATCCCGATGACTTGCCATGTTTGACGTGAAGAAACTACAGAGCCGACATGATCATTCCAGTCTCGGCGAGCATTTAAGTAAGGGTTTGGAGCAGCTGGATTTTCAGCAGCTGGGGTTTTTTTGTTAAAAAACTTCATTGGAAATCACCATCATTAATATAGTCATTTAATCGGAGTCCTTTTCTTGATAGCCATTCGTCTACCCAGCCAGCACCAAGGTTTTTCTCGATAGCTTGAATTTCTGCAATCTCTTCTTTATCTGAAACACCTACGAAAGCTAATGCCAAAGGACTGAGGGCTAAGTCGTAGAGTCGTCGTCCGTTCACACTGGCGTAGTAATACTGTCGTTTCTTTTCAGCTTTTACCAAAATTTGGATTTGACGATTATTCAATCCCATTCTTCGATAAAGTGCCGATGACTCTTCGTCCCCAGCGTCAGGGTTTGGCAGGAAAATTTTAGTCGGCGTAGACTCGACAATCACGTCAAAAATTCCGCTATTTACAGCGTCGCTGAGGCTTTGAGTCGCCATTAAAACAGCACAGTTGGCTTTACGCAGAACCTTTAACCACTCGCGGATTTTTTCGCGAAATGCGGGATGCCCTAGAAGAATCCACGCTTCATCAAGAATGATTACAGCTGGCTGGCCTTTTAGTGATCGTTCAATCCGGCGGAATATATAAAGCAAAATTGGAAGAGAGTATTTATCATCGAGGTTAAGCAGCTCTTCGATTTCAAAACAAGTGAAGTCAGATAGAGCTAAGCCGTCCTCTTCTGAGTCCATCAAGTGCCCCATGATTCCGTCGATTGTGTACTGATGCATAATCGAGCGGATTTCTTGGTCTTGTACCGTTGTAACAAAATCAGACAGCGAGCTTGATCCAGAGTCATGCATGCTATTTAAAGTGCGGGCGATTTCATTTGCCTGCTCTGGCGTGATCTTCTGATCTTTTGGCAAGTTCAGAGCAATAATTGTTGCGATCCAATCGGCAGCCCAAGCGCGGTCGCTTTTTTCTTTTAGATTGCTCAGTGGACAAAATGAAAGGCGATCATTATCCCCTGCAATCGTGAAGTGCAATCCAGAGCGACCATTTGTTTTTGCGTTTATAGCTGCTGTCAGCGGGTATAGGCTCATACCTTTATCAAAGGCAAAAATTGACATATCTTTATAGCGGCGCAGCTGAGCCGCAAGGATGCCTAAGTGCGTAGATTTACCCGCTCCGGTTGGGCCGAATACAAAAGTATGTCCTACGTCGCCTACATGCATATTCAATCGGAACGGCGTTGCCCCGCCCGTTACGCAGTGCATCAAAGCAGGACTTTTTTCTGGATAAAAAGGACAAGGAGCCGTTGCCGATCCAGTCCAAACTGTGCTGGTCGGCAAAAAATCTGCTAAATTTAAAGTGTTGATTAATGGCCTGCGGATATTTTCATAACAATGTGCGGGTAAAGACCCCAGATAAGCTTCGAGCGTATTAACCGTCTCTACCCGCGCTGTAAACCCTAGGCGATTAATAAGTTTTTCGATGTTTCTGGCAGACTCTTCTAGCGTTTCTCTGTCCTCATGCATCAAGACAACGACGCTTGTATAGTAACCAGCAGCTACAACACCAGATTTGATTTCAGCAATCGCACCGTCAGCATCACTGACCATACCTTGCGCATCCTGATCAATACGTCCTGATCCGGTATTAAAAACCTGATCAAAAAAACCTCGTACTTTCTGTCGCCATTCTTTGCGGAATTTCTCTAAATGCTGCAAAGACTCATGCTGATCCATGAAAATGAATCGTGATGACCATCGGTACTCGCAACGCTGCTCAGCCAGTTCGCTTAAAATGCCTGGACTGGACTCCAGCGGAAATCCCTCAACGGCTACGATTTTGATAAATTTGCGGCCTAGCTTTGGCACTACCCCGCTATACAGCTCTTGCCCACCCAATAGAGCATCAAGATAGATTGGGTTTTTAGGCAAGATCACTGGATGATGATCACCTGTAATGCAAAACTGTAGCCAGCTGAGCAAACCGTCGTGAACGGTAACAGTACCGTGCTCATCAATAACTTTTTCACCTTTTAAGCGAGTTAAATGCACGGCAGAAGATAGGCGCGACTCAATGTTTTTGACTTCGCGCTTAAACTCTTCAATCAAATCGTAAGTTCGGGTTTTTTTATCCGTTTCAATAGAGTCGTCATCAAACATCAGCTCAACGAATTTGCGTTGCGCTAAGCTTGGTGGAAACCATGTTAGCGATAAAACAAAATAGCCCTCGTACATATTCCCAAGACTTTGAAACAAACGACGGCGCTCTTCATCAATTCCGGCACAAACAGGATCTCCAAAATTAGAAAGGCCAGAATCTGAATAGCGCGGAGCATTGCGACGAACTGCATCAACGTGTATCGCCCAGCCAGACCCTAATCGAGCTAGAGCCTGATTGATACGAACTGAAACCATCTCACGCTGCTGGTTTGTAGAGCTTGAATTGTCGTCACCTTTGTACAAATACGCGGCAAGGAATGCCCCGCTTTTGCAAACAATAACGCCGTCATCAACAACAGCAGCATAGTTAAGTAAATCGCTTAGTCCCTCTGAAGTGCTTCTATGCTTTTTGAGTTTAATCTCTGCGCTAACAGATCGAATCCGTGCGAAGAGCATAAATATCAATAAGCTGCCGATCACTGCAATGGTGATCGTAACTGCTTGAATCGTCATTTATTGATTCCTTTTGGTGCGCGTATTAACGCGAAACGGTGTGCTGCGCGCTGAGTAGTATTTTTTATATGGCCGATTGCGGATATACACCGGAATTAAGCGCGGATCTGCTTTTGCCATCAGACGCAAAATATACAATCCAAAAAACCAGAGCACGATCCCGAAAATTGCGCCGGTCATGCTTTGAGTCGCTATAAGTGAAATAGATGAAATCAGACCAACTAACATTGTCGCTTTTCTATCACCACCTAAAAAAAGCGATTCTCGATTTCCTGCTCGTCTAATCGGGATCGTGCGCAAAGTCATTTTATGCAATCCGTCCGTTTTTAAGATCAATTACTAAGCTCGCAATTTCAGCGCCTTGGCCGAAAAAGGTTGTCATCATGTTGTTTGCACCGATGATGAGAGCCATCACAAGAACTAAGAAAATTAAAGTTCGGAAAAACGCATTTAGCTCGCCGCCAAAAATCAAAACACCACCCGCTACCACAAGGCCGATAATTGATAACGCGAACGCTACTGGGCCTGTAACAGATGTACGAAGTTTTGTTAGCCAGCTTTCATAAGGAAGCCCGCCGCCCTCGGAAGTAGCCGCTAAAGCGGTTTCAGGTAAAGCCATTAACGCCAGAACAAAAAGAAGTCCGATCATTACAAGAACAGATTTCTTGGTTTGCTCAAAAGATAAAATATTTCCCATTGGTAAAGCCCTTTTGGTGTTCGTTATGAATGTTGTTAGATGTTGTTAAAGTTCTTCTGTTAGGTATTCGCCATTTTCATAGCCGTTTACTTTTAAAATGCTTTCAATTTTACGTCCTCCATCTAGCCGTGCTATATGCACCACAATATGCACCACCTCTGCAATAAGTGGCTCGATTCCAGCAGGGGCGTTTCCATGCATACTGATAAGCATTGCTAAGCGATCAAGCCCAGCGCGAGCATTATTAGCATGCAGCGTTGCAGCCCCCCCTTCATGTCCAGTATTCCAGCACATCAACAAATCAAGCGCCTCTGGCCCTCGAACTTCGCCTACTAAAATGCGGTCAGGCCGCATGCGTAGCGTCGTCTTAAGCAGAGCTGTCATTGTGATTTCAGGCGAGGTATAAAACTGGACGTGATTTTTTGCGGCACACTGAATTTCACCAGTGTCCTCAATAATAAAAACCCGCTCGGCGGGATTTGATACAACCATTTGATGTATTACGGCATTAACAAGTGTTGTTTTTCCTGATCCAGTACCACCGATAATAAGAATGTTCTTATGATCGTTTACTGCACTTATCAGCACCTCCTTTTGCGCCTCAGTCATAACTCCATGTTCAACATATTGTTCAAGCGTAAAAATTGAGTGTGGTTTTTTCCGTATAGCGAAAGTCGGACGAGAAACAACAGGGGGTAATTGCCCCGCAAAGCGTGACCCATCAACCGGAAATGTTGTTTCCAGTATCGGGTTTTCTGCATTAATTACTTTCCCATGAAAGCCCGCAATCGTTCTGATTATTGCTTCGGCCTTGAAGCTTTTGAGCTTGCCGATAACTGACATTTCACCGCGCTTTTCTGCCCAGAGCCGACCATCC
>RRZU011432628.1_pt1 | contig 13850 bp, 12 predicted proteins | sample 2165561 | NCBI WGS metagenome assembly RRZU01 (sample SAMN10456909, study PRJNA506462) | wastewater metagenome | isolation source: wastewater sludge | place: USA: Moscow, Idaho
CGCCCGTTGATGTGGTTTATTTGGGCGAAGCCGTCTGCTCGCGCCGCCACGAACTGCGCCTGAACGACTGGCTAGACATCGCCCTGCGCCTGCGCGATGCAGGTAAAGAAGTGCTCCTGAGCACGCAAATACTGGTCGAATCGGGCAGCGATGCCAGCGCGATGCAGCGCATAGCCGATGCCGCCAGCCAACACGGCTTGATGGTCGAAGCCAACGACATGGGCGCCGTTAGCGCACTGGCAGGCCACGCCCCTTTTGTAGCAGGCCCGCACCTCAACATCTACAACCTGCCTGCATTGGAGTGGATAGCCTCGCTCGGCGCGTGCCGCTGGGTTGCCCCGCTTGAAATGAAGCACAGCGACATCAGCCAAATACAAGCCAGCCGCCCGCAAGGCGTGCAAACCGAAATCTTCGCCTTCGGGCGCATGCCGCTGGCATTTTCGGCACGCTGCTTTACCGCGCGCCACCGCAACCTGCACAAAGACAACTGCGGCTTTAGCTGCGTAGACTACCCCGACGGCCTGCTGCTCAGAACCCGCGAGCAGGAAGAATTTCTGGTCTTAAACGGCATCCAAATCCAATCCGCCCGCGTCTGCAACCTGGCGGCCGACCTGCCCGCGCTGCAAAGCATGGGCGCAAACATCTTGCGCCTAAGCCCCCAATCGCAGCACATGCCAGAAATCATCACCCTATGGCGCACCGCGCTAGACGGGCAAATCCCCGCAGCCGAAGCCGCCACCCGCATCAACACCCTGCTACCCGCCCCCGCCTGCAACGGCTACTGGCACGGCACAGCGGGCATGACACAGCTCACCCCATGAACCACCACAACCCAACACCACCCCACGCCGCAGACCAGCCGCCGCACGGCGCAAACAACGCTGAAAACACCAGCGCAAACAACGGCACAAACAATAATGCAAACACCACGGGCAGCGCCGAAAGCGCCAGCTTTGCCATACCCGCCCCGTTAAAACGCCTACTCACCCACCTGCCAGCCTGGCCAGGCTCGGTGCTATTTGTAAGCGCCTTAAACCTCATACTCGCCCCACAAATACCCAGCGACGTAGCCCAGGCACTGCAAGAGCGCCGCTTGCGCATCCACGTGCGCGACGCACAAATAATCTTCGACTTTAGCTGGCTCGGCAAAGCCTTTGCCGCCTGCCCGCCCACACTGGCTGCACCAGATGTCACCATTTCAGCCAGCGCCGCCGACTTTGTAGCACTCGCCCGCCGCGAACAAGACCCCGACACCCTGTTCTTTAGCCGCCGCTTGCTCATAGAAGGCAACACCGAACTGGGCTTAATGGTCAAAAACATGCTCGACGCGCTCGAACTCCCCGTATCCGACCTGCGCCAAATGCCCCTGCCCGCCCCCCGTGCCTTGCTCTGTAGCCTAATGGCAGCCCTGCGCCCCGCACCTGCCGCCCAAACAAGCGCCAACACCACCTTTCCCAAATAAAAAAACACCATGACTAAACTAATAGGGCGCTTTGCACGGCTAAATCTCGGATTCGTGCTTTATGCCCTTGGCATAGTGCTAACCATACAAGCCAATATTGGTTATGCACCGTGGGATGTATTCCATGCAGGATTTAGCCAAACCACAGGCCTGAGCTTTGGCATAAGCAGCATCATCATAGGCATAGCCATTATTGCTACAGTTTGCCTGTTTAAAGAAAAAATCGGCATAGGCACCGTATTGAATATGGTGCTTATTGGCATCTATATCGACTTGCTACAGCATTTTAAAATCATCCCGCAAAGCGCCAATATATACATGGGTCTGCTGGAAATGACTGCAGGCTTGTTTGTTATATCACTGGCTTCATACTTCTACATAGGCGCAGGATTTGGCGCAGGCCCACGCGATAGCTTGATGGTGCTGTTAATGCGCATATTTAAACTGCCCGCAGGTGCGATAAGAACCATTATTGAATTAACTGTTATATGCATTGGCTGGTTACTGGGCGGAAAAGCTGGATTTGGAACTGTTTACTCCAGCGTTGCTATAGGGTTTTTCATCCAATCCACCTTCAGAATGTTGAAATTCAATCCAACACAAGTCAAACACCAAACGCTGCCAGAAACAATCAAGGTAATAAAATCATTAAAGTCGCAACAAACATAATAGCCAAACAACAATACTAATAGACTAAACAATATAATCATGAAAATACCAAAACGAGACATACTTACATATTTGCAGCGCCAGCATTTTAAAAATAAAAAATGGAATCTATCTAAAGGAGGTCTTTATATACGCCACTGTTATGCTGAAAAAAATCAAAACCATCTATCCTTTTGGGATGATGTGGGTTTTGTTTTAAATGGGCGCATGGTGATGGTGTATTGGGAGCATCCCAGATGTGCATACTATGATGCCATTAACGACCAAGCATTTAAAGAAGCAGGCGAAGCACCAATAAGCGATTGGCTTTTAAGCAACTCCACTACCAACTATAGAAAAGTAGGAAAATCACGCAAAAAAGCTTCTGGCAGCACCCTTCATCCATTCCCTGAAGAACACCGTGCTTATTGCGACAATGTGCAATCTATTAAGAAACGACTCATAAAACAAGGCATGGATATTGAAATACGCAACGCATACAATCGCAACAGTTCGCATTGGGCTATAGGTGTTTATTTGGTAGCACCGCTAGAAGTGCGTAACGAAACCGAATTGGCACAAGTGGCACTGCTTGTTAGAAAATTGATTTTAGGGAAAACCACTTTAGATAAAGAGTTTCCAGCATACAAATACGGTAAAACACAATGGCTAGAAGACATGGAAACTTTTGCACAAATAGGGCAAAACATTATATAAATATTTTAAATAAATACGCAGTTTGCTTTCACTTTACAGCCGTTAAACATTGATGTAAATGAAATTTAAATTTCTATTAAATAGCATTGCATTTATATATTAACCAGCGCCTACACGCCACGCCATGAACATCCTTTTTATCGCCGACCCGCTTGAAACCTTTGCCATTTACAAAGACAGCACCTTTGCCATGATGCGCGAAGCGCAAGCGCGCGGGCACAGCATCAGCGCCTGCGAGGTGCATGCGCTGCATTGTTCGGCGCACAGCCACAGTGCTACCGCGCATGTAAGCGCCACAGTGCGAGATATTGCTATATCAACAGATTCGGAGCAAGTAGGCGCTAACTGGTTTGAAGAAGAACAAGCGCCAAGCACCCGCCGCCGCGTGGCTTTGAAAGACTTTGATGCCGTGCTCATGCGCAAAGACCCACCGTTTGATAGTGAGTACTTCTATGCCACGCACCTCTTGGCACAAGCCGAGCGCGAAGGCGCGCGTGTTTTTAATCGCCCATCGGCTTTGCGCGAGCACCCCGAAAAACTCGCCATTATGGAGTTTCCCCAATATATTGCACCCACGCTGGTTACGCGCAGTGCGCAAGATATTCGCGCCTTTCATGCCGAGTGGCGCGATATTATTTTAAAACCACTCGATGGCATGGGCGGCATGGGTATTTTTCGGGTAAAAGAAGATGGATTAAATCTGGGCAGTATTATCGAAACGCTCAACTGCGGCGGCAAAAATACGGTAATGGTGCAGCGTTTTGTGCCAGAAATTACCCAAGGCGATAAGCGCGTGCTCATTATCAACGGCGAGCCAGTGCCTTATTGCTTGGCGCGTATTCCACAAGGCAGTGAAGTGCGCGGTAATTTGGCAGCAGGTGGCAAAGGCGTGGCGCAACCGCTTTCCGAGGCAGACCGCACAATAGCCCGCGCAATAGGCCAGCAGCTTGCAGCGCGTGGTTTATTATTAATTGGCTTGGATATTATTGGCAATAGCGTAACTGAAATCAATGTGACCAGCCCCACTTGTTTTCAGGAAATAGAGCAACAAACGGGTTGCCCAGTTGCTGCACTATTTATAGACGCGCTTGAGCAGCAAATGCGCCTATCTAATGCAAACATTTAAGGATAAGCTGATTTATTCTTCACCAAGAAAAATTCAGCATGTTGTCATTGCCGCGCTATGGGAGATTTATCCGAAACGAGCATAAATCAGCGCATTCTTAATTCATTCTGACAACACTTTATATTGCCATAATGTTTCCAAGAAGAACATTTATTTGCTTTTCAAGCAAGCGACAATTAAAAACCCCGCCATTCCCGCGCTGGCAGGAATGACGGGGATGATGCGTTTTTATACGCACGCGAAGTTAATCAGCTTTTCCTTCGCCTTATTTGCGGTTATTGCCAGGGCGTGCCTGTTGGCGCGTAGCCTGGTGGGCTGCAAATTCTTCAGGGCTTACGCTGCCATCGCGGTTGGTATCGGCTGCGGCAAAACGTGCGGCGTTGGCTTGGTTGCGTAGCTGGCGGCCTTCGGCGCGGCGTTGCTCTGTGCGTGTTTCACGCGCTTTGAGTTGCTCGGCTTCGGTGATTTTGCCGTCTTTGTTCAGGTCGAAATCAGCGAATGTGGGCATTTGGCGCATTGCAGCCTGTCGCCCGCCACCAGCACCACGCCCACCACGGCCTGCGCCTTTTTTACCAGCGTTGCCGCCGTTGCCAGCGCCACGGGCGCCAACGTTGGCTGCAAATTCTTCTGGGGAGATTTTGCCATCGCGGTTGCTGTCAAGCGCTTCAAACGTTACGGCGCGGAACATGGGGCGGCCAGCGTTTTGTGACGATTGGCGAAAGGTATCGAACTCGGCTTTGCTGATAAAACCATCGCCATTGCCGTCGTGTGCGGCAAAAGTGGCAGGCGGTGCAATTTGGGCAGGTGCTGTGCCTTGTGCCTGCACATTGAGCGACAAGCCCAGAGTGGCTAAACCTGCTGCAGCCAGTAATACTGCCAAAGGTTTGCTGGGGCGGTTATTGTGGATATTGCGGATTGGTTTGGTATACATACTAAGCTCCTTGCTTGTGGTTGATGAATCAATGTGTATGTATCGTATGCCAATTTCGAAATTGCGCAAAATAACTTTGTTTTATATTGATTAAGTTGAAGTATTATATTTTGCGTTCATCGTATATTCATCTGTGTTGTTATTTTTATTTTGTTTGATTATGCGATAGCGCCTATTGGAAGCAGGCGTGATTAGTATAAGCGTTTTTCTTTGAATATGAATTCAAGCTGAATATTTTATTATTTATATATTCAAGGAGGCGCTTGATGTGAGCACAAAGCACTGCCAAAGGCGGCAGCAAGTTGTAAACTGCAGCTTTGCCAGAGGCAAGGTTGCGCTGGTGCGCTTGCCCATCAACAGATTAGACCAACACCATGAACACAAACAACACAGCTAGCTGGTGGTATGCCAGCAACAACCAAAAGCGCGGCCCGTTTACCGAGGCTGGTTTGCGCGAGCTGGCGCAAAGTGGGCAAATTCGCGCCCACGACTGGGTTTGGCAGCGGGGCATGGATGATTGGGTGCTGGCTTCAAGCATTGAGGGGCTGGTGCCCGATAATTTGCCAGCGGCTTTTATGCCGCCTGCCTTGCCTGTAGATGCAGATGCCGCGCAAGCGCAAACGCACGAACAAGCACATGAGCATACGCACTCGCAAGCCGCATGGCATAGCGCGCAGGCGCATGTGCCGCAAGATGCTGATATGTCTGAATCAGCCATGCAGGTAGATGCGCTGATTGGCGTTAATCAGCCTTTTTACGCCCGCCAGTGGCAGATTGCCGAGCGCAATAATTTGTCTATTTCGTGGAACTGGGCGGCTTTGTTTCTGGGCGTGTTTTGGATGGCGTATCGCAAAATGTATCTGCCATGCATTGTCTTCGTTGCAACCACGCTGGGCATTGTTGGCGGTGCAATTGCCCTGCAACTGCCCGCGCCCACCATGCACGCGTTGCTTGAAACGCTGCAAATCGCCTTTGCCGTGCTGTTTGGGCTGTATGGCAATTGGGTTTACCGCTGGCATGTGCAGCGCACGTTAAAGCGCATCAACACGCACTATTCACCAGAGGATGTGCCGCCGCAAATTGCCCGCTGGGGCGGTGTGAGTTTTCCCTCGGTGCTGGCCATAGCCTTGCTGATATTGTTGGCTACGATGTTGATGGGCACTATGCTCTCTACATTTGTAGACGTGCCCGAGCAAGCGGTGCAGCCCGCACAGCCCGCGCAAGCAGTAGCGCCCGCCAAATAAGGCTAGCGGGTTTGCGGTAAAGCCAGGCAGGCGCGGGCGTGTTTCTGATTCAGACAAAGCGCCATAGCGTGCGTCATTCCCGCGCAAGCAGCAATCTACGGCAGCGCTTCTTGGTGCGATGGATTTCCGCCTGCGCGGGAATGGCGGCTTTTTGCAGATGTGCTGGTTGAAAGAGCCAATCGGTATGTTTCCAAGACGGCACCAAGACAGCACCAGACGGCGCTAAAAAACCGTTAAAACGCCGTTAAAAACGTTAAATCAAAGCTAAAACAGCGCAAAATCCATCCGATTAAGCAGCTTGTGCTTGTGCGGTTTTGTGGTTTTGTAGCGCTGTTGCTTTGCGTCATTGCGGCTACTTACCAATGCAAAACTTGCTGAAAATCTCGCCCAGCAAATCATCAGGCGCAAATTCGCCCGTGATGCGATTGAGCGCGTTTTGCGCCAGTCGCAAATCTTCGGCCAGTATGTCTAGCGCGGGGCTGTTTTGCTGCAACTGCCCGCTGGCTTGGGCGATATGGGTAGCTACTTCTTGCAAGGCGTGCACATGGCGCTCGCGGGCGATAAATATGCCTTCGGGCACGGCTTGCCAGCCAGCGAGTTGCAGCAGCCGCGCGCGCAAGCTATCAAGCCCCGCGCCTGTTTTGGCTGATAGTGGCAGCCAGTCGGGCTGGATGTTTTCGGGCGCGGTATCTGCCTTGTTGCCAATGTGCAGCATGGGCACATCGGGCGGCAGTTGTGCCGCAAGCTGGGCGGCAATGTGTGCGTCGGCTGCCTTGTAGTCGCTTTGGTGCAGACGCGTTAAATCGTGCACAAATATGATGGCATTGGCTTGAGCAATGGCTTCCCATGCGCGGGCAATGCCGATTTTTTCCACCGCATCTACCTCGGGCTGCTCCACATCGCGCAGGCCAGCCGTGTCAATCACATGCAGCGGCACGCCTTCAATCTGTATGGTTTGCGCCACCTTGTCGCGCGTAGTGCCAGCTACGGGCGTAACAATGGCAAGCTCCGCGCCGGCCAGCGCATTGAGCAGCGAGCTTTTGCCTGCATTGGGTTGCCCTGCAATCACCACGCTGATGCCTTCGCGCAACAAAGCGCCTTGGCGTGCCTGCTGGCGGATGGCTTGCAGTTGCTCTTCAATGCGCTGCAACTGCCCAGCAGCATCGGCTTGCTGCAAAAAATCAATGTCTTCTTCAGGAAAATCGAGCGTGGCTTCAACCAGCATACGCAGGTGTATCAGCCCATCGCGCAGGGTTTGCACCTGCTGGCTAAACGCGCCACTCATCGAGCGGCTGGCGCTTTTGGCGGCGGTTTGGGTGGTGGCATCAATCAAGTCTGCCACCGCTTCGGCTTGCGCCAAATCCATCTTGCCATTGACAAAAGCACGCTGGGTAAATTCGCCTGGCTCAGCCACGCGCAAGCCCATAGCAGCGCCCACTTGCAAGCAACGCGCCAAAATAAGCTGCAACACCACACTGCCGCCGTGCGCTTGCAGCTCCAGCACATCTTCGCCCGTGTAGCTGTGCGGCGCTTCAAACCACAGCGCCAGCCCCTTGTCGAGCGTTTGCCCGTCGGCATCGGTAAAAGGCAAATAAGTAGCTACCCGTGGCGGCAGGCTGCGCCCGAGCAAGTCTTGCACAAACCCCGCCAGCCCCCGCCCGCTAACCCGCACAATACCCACAGCGCCCCGACCTGGGGCAGTAGCAATGGCGGCAATGGGTTGGGTGTGTTGAATCAGCATATGGCGGGGACAAAAGTTTGTAAAAGAAGGCGCAAGGCAGGAAAGCGCAAAACATAAGCGCAGCATTGCGCATGGGCAGCACGAGCGCAGGCAAAGCATTGTAAGAGCGCCCGCGCACCATGTACACCGCAAACCAGCCGCCGCCCAAGCTAGCACCCAAGCTGACATCCAAGCGCACAGCAGCCAGCGCCCTGCAACTTGGCAAAACCACTCCAAAACCACCCCAAAACCATTCAAAACCGCACAAGCAGCATTCATGCGGCCTGCAGCCCGATTGTGCTCTGCAAGGCGCATAAACACTGCTTGCCTGCATATGCAAGCACCAAGCAGACCGCAAGCCCGTAAGCCAGCAAGCCATGCCCTAGAGCGCTATATACTGCAAAATCATATAGAACAAATCAGTTTTATTACCTTGCACAGACTTGCACCAGGAGGCACGCCCATGAAACTACTTGGAAAAACCGCCATCGTCACTGGAGCCAGCTCGGGTATGGGGCGCGAAATAGCCGCCCTTTACGCGCGCGAAGGCGCCAAAGTGCTAGCCGTAGCCCGCCGCGCAGAGCGGCTCGAAAGTCTGGCAGCAGAAACCAAAGACTATTCTGGCCAGATAATTGCCCACACCGCCGACATGTACGACAGCGCCCAAGTGCAAGGCATGGTGGATGCCGCCATAGCCCACTTTGGCAAACTCGACATTCTGGTAAACAACGCAGGCATCATGGACAACATGGCAGGCGTGGCCGACTTTGATGATGCGCTGCTTGAGCAAGTCATGGCGCTCAACGTCAAAGCCCCGCTCATTGCCACACGCCAAGCCATCAGGCACTTTTTGGCAACAGGCGGCGGCAACATCATCAACATGGCATCTGTAGCGGGCTTATCGGGGCACATGGCAGGCGTTATCTACACCGCCAGCAAGCACGCCGTGCTGGGCATCACCAAAAACACCGCCTACACCTACGCGCACCAAAACATCCGCTGCAACGCCATCTGCCCAGGCTCCATCAGCACCGAAATAGCCAGCGCAGCACATATCAAAAATATACACAGCCAAAGCGCCGAACGCTACGCACTGGCCTACCCCATGAACCCCCGCGCTGGCGCAAGCAGCGAAATTGCAGGCATTGCGCTGTTTTTAGCCAGCGACGATGCCTCATACATCAACGGCGCACACATCGTTGCCGACGGTGGCTGGACGGCGTAAGCAAAAACCTGTGCCAAGAGATATTGGCGCAAGCCCCGCTCGCTCTGAATAGCATATCTCCAGCACACCGTCATTCCCGCGCAGGCGGGAATCCACTTCAGCTTTCAAACAAGGCATGGATTCCCGCCTGCGCGGGAATGACGATAATGAGTAGCTGGCTTGGTGAAGGCGTGGGGCGGGAATTCATTCTCACGCATACATCCATGCATACATGCATACATGCACACATCTCACGCAAACATCTACGCATACACGCCCGCGTTGCGCTCGGGGTAGCTTTCATACACATGCTCAAACACCGCCGCACACTTTAGCTGGTACAACTCTGGCGTGTAGGCTCGCGGCAGGCCAGTATCGAGCGCATCTTCAATGCCCAGTTTCACTTGCGAGCGTGCCGTTGATTTCTGCCGCCAATTAAGCACCAGCAGCTCTTTTAATCGTGCCAGCAACTCACGCGCTACTTTTTTCACCTCGGCGCGTTCTTTGGCCGATAGCTCTGGCGCGGGGCGCGTCAAAATGTCGAAAATAACCAGTTCTTCTTCGCTCATCTGCTCGCGCACATGGCGCTGCTGCTCATCGTTCAAGCTGCCAGAAAGCGCCATCAATTCGTTGTACAGCTCCTCAATGGTGGCGCTGCCCGCGTTGTATTTTTCAATCAGCTCCTCAAACTTTTCAGCAAAGTTGGCGCGGGTGCGGTTGATTTGCACCATCTTTTCCAGTTGGGCGCGGATGGCGGCTTTAAGCACCTCAAGCTCGGTGTTTTTGTGTTTCGACTCCTTAAACCGCTGCGCCAGTGCCTCAAAGTTGATTTTCGACAAATCCAGCGGCGGCGGTGCGTGCTCGCGTATCTGGTGGCCCGTAATAGACACATCAAGCAAGCCGCCAATCTGCCCGAGCACCTGCGCAATATCTGGCGGGTTGGGGTTGAGGCGGGCTTTTATGGCTTCGGCCAGCGTAGCAAGGCAGGCAATGCGGCTGGCAAACTCCAGCGCCAGCGGGTCGGGCTTTACGGCGCGGTACAGCGTACTTGCCAGCCGCTCGTGGGCAAAAAAATCACGTCGTATGGCTTCGGGCGCAATCAGCGCGTTTACGCCATCGTCCATGTGCAGCAGGCGTTCCATGCTGCCTGCGTTCAAGGCTTCAATCTCTGCCAGCAGCACACCCTGCGCGGCGCAAAAGGCAGTTGCATCGGCTACAGACTGGCGCAGCTCTTGCAGCAATTGCTTTTTATCTTGTACAGGGCTTTGCCCGTTTTTGCCTGCGCCGTAAATGGCCAGCGCCTGCTCCAGTGAGGCAAACACGTTGGCGTAATCCACAATCACGCCACTGTGCTTGCCCGGAAAAACACGGTTGGCGCGGGCAATGGTCTGCATCAGCGTGTGGTTGCGCATGGGTTTGTCCAGATACACCGTCGAGCAGCTAGGCGCATCAAACCCCGTCAGCCACATGGCACAGACAAATACCAGCCGCAGCGGGTCGTCCACATCCTTAAAGCGCTCATCAAGCGCGGGGCTTGATTCGTTCATGCGCAAGCGGTGCGGCTCAATATCCAGCCCCAGCGCCTGCATCTGTGCAATTTCGTTTTGCCCGGGCGACACAATCAGCGCCATATCGGTATCGTTTAGCAGCGCCAGCCGCTGGCGTAGCGCATCGCGCCGTGCATCAATGCGCGCCTGCTCGTGCGACATTGCGCCGCCATTTGCAGCTTGGTAAGGCACTTGCCCCAGCTCTTGCTGCACGCGGGCTTTTTCGGCAGCCCAGCACGCCTGCACCTTGTTATACATGCGCAACGCGGTGGCCTTGTCTATAGAAACCACCATCGCCTTGCCAATAAAGCCCCTGCCCAAAAAGTGCTGCACAATATCTTGCGCCACCACATCAAGGCGGTCGTCACGCGTAATCAGGTGGTATTGCCGCCCCAGCGTTTTTTCCAGCTTGTCTTGCTGCTCGGCATCCAAATCGGCATCTTCAATCAGGCGGTAAATATCGTCATTCAAATCAGGGTTAATCAGTTGCAGCTCAGGCGTGCGGTTTTCGTAAAACAGCGGCACCGTAGCACCATCTTCAATCGACTGCTGAAAATCGTAAATCGACACATAATCGCCAAACACTTCTTTGGTGCGCTCCTCGCCCGCAATCAGCGGCGTGCCTGTAAACGCCAAAAACAGCGCACGCGGCAAGGCCGAGCGCATATTCAGCGCCAGCGTGTCGTACTGGCTGCGGTGCGCCTCATCGGTCAGCACAATCACATCGTCGCGCTCGCACAGCATCTCGGCCGTTTGAAACTTATGCACCAGCGTAAACACATAGCGGTGGTTGCCGCGTAGCAACTCGCGCAAGTGAGCGCCACTGCTGGCGTGGCAGGCATCGCCCTCGGCAGGGCTTACCGCGCCTGTGGCCTTGAAAGTTTTGGCAATCTGCTCATCAAGCTCCACACGGTCGGTCACCACCACAAAAGTCCAGTTACCCGCCAGCTTGCGCAACACCTTTTGCGCAAAAAACACCATGGCAAAACTCTTGCCGCTGCCCTGCGTCTGCCAAAACACCCCGCCGCGCCCATGCCCCATCTGGCGGGCTTGCAGCATCGAGGCAATGGCATTGTTCACGCCCAAAAACTGGTGGTTTTGGCTGATGATTTTTACCAGCCCCGCCTTGTGCTCCGAAAAAAGCGTAAAGTTTTCCACCAAATCAAGCAGGCGGGCAGGCTGGCAAGTGCCGCGCAGCATCACCTCCAGCGACACACGGCGCGGCTCGTCTTCGCGCTCTACCCGCTTCCACTCTGCCCAGCGCCCCCAATCAGCCGTAAGCGTACCAACGCGGCTATCGGTGCCATTGCTGGCAATCAGCAGCGCATTGCTCCAAAACAGGGCGGGTATCTGCTGCTTGTAGTGGCTCAGGTTTTCGTCAAACGCCGCCCGCGCAGGCACGCCCGGCTTTTTAAGCTCAATCACCACCCACGGCAGGCCATTCACAAAACCCACCAAATCGGGGCGGCATTTATACATCGCCCCCGTTACGCTGAACTGGCTAACCAGCAAAAAATCGTTGTTTTCGGGGCATTCCCAATCCACCACGCGCAAGCGCTCTGTGCTTTGCTCCCCCTTTGCGTTATCAGGCACCGATACCGTAATGCCATCTTTCAGCAGCGCGTACAACTCGCGGTTGGCGGCTGCCAGCGGCATGGCCGAGCGGTCGCGCGTAAGCGCATCAATGGCGGTTTGTATCGCCTCGGGCGGCAAAGAGGCATTCAGGCGGCACAGCGCCGAGCGCAAACGCTCAACCAGCACCACCTCGCCGCGCGTTTCGCGCCCAAGCAGGCTGCCAGCGCCCAAAGTCTCGTCCATAGCCGATAGCGTTTGCCAGCCCATATCGGCAAACAGACGGATGGCGGGCTGCTCAACAAGCTGGTCTTCGGTGTAGGCGTGGGCGTTCATAAAAGATAATACTCCGCTTATCGGTAGGCCATAATATTTTCTAACAAGCTGGTTTCGATAGGTTTTTCGTTAACGTTTTGCTTGTGGAGTCTTGAAGCGCTACTTTTAATATTGTGGAGCGTAAAGCTAAAAGTAGACTCCGCAAAGATAATAGTCGCCATTCCAGACTCCACAAATATCAGATTACCGTCCGGCCTTCAGCCAGATTAATCAAGCGTGGAAAGCACAATGTAGACGGCCTTCGACCGCTACCTGGCCGCAGTTCACGCAAGATGCCTGTATCCCGCATTTGCCGTAACAAGCCCTGACCGGTCTTCTCATGAATGCCAAACTCCCGAAACAATTGCTGTGCCAGATCCGACGAGCGAAAAATTGGTTTGTTAAAAATAGCATCAAGCACATGCACCGTGTACTGCGAACGCGTAGCTGCCTGAATAGCCAACTTCATCTCTTCATAAAGCGCTTGAATCGCCGTCACACGCTCACTGTTCTGGGTTGCTTGAATGGCAATGGCCTGTAAAAAGAAAACCAGCCAACCGTTCCAGTCGCCATCTGCCGAGATTGCCTTTAGCCGCTGGTAGTATCCTTCCCGATGGTTCTCTAGATATTCTGAAAGATAAAACATCGGCTGCGACAGCGCACGTTTTTGATACAGAAACAATGGAATCAAAATGCGGCCAATACGGCCATTACCGTCTTTGAACGGATGCAACAACTCAAACTGGGCGTGCACAATGGCAGACTGAAGCAGAAAATCAACATCATCACTGTCAAGGTAGCGCTCCCATGCCTGCAAATAGTCTGGCAGTTGCAGTGGGTTAGGTGGAACAAAGCTTGCCTCTTCAATCGGGCTGCCGTGCTTGCCAATCCAGTTCTGATCTTTGCGAAATTCACCGGGCGTTTTATCTTTTCCGCGCACGCTATTCATAAGAATGCGATGCAACTCACGCACAAAGCTCAGGCGAATCGGGTAATCCTTCAAATGTTCACGCGCCGCATACAAGGCTTGACGGTAATTGGAAATTTCCTGAATATCCTGAAACTTTTCACCCTCTTTCAAAAGCCCGGCTTCCTGCTCCAGCACCTCATCAACGGTTGCCTGCGTTCCCTCGATTTTTGATGACAGCACGGCTTCCTGCGTAGTGAGCGGTGAGAGCATCACTGCTGGATTCGGAATGCTCTGCAACAAGCCGTCATAACGCGCCAAAGCCGCATTGGCTTGCCCAACCAAAGGCAAAAGCACACGATAATCAAGCCCCGACAAAGGCAATGCATTGGGAACATAAGGCTGCATGGTTAGCTCCTTGATCTTGTAAAAAAACAGCAAAGCTCAGGCATAGGGA
>RRZU011043075.1_pt1 | contig 13849 bp, 10 predicted proteins | sample 2165561 | NCBI WGS metagenome assembly RRZU01 (sample SAMN10456909, study PRJNA506462) | wastewater metagenome | isolation source: wastewater sludge | place: USA: Moscow, Idaho
GAGCTACCAAGCTGCTCCACTCCGCAAAGATAATATATTATGATGGCAAAAGCCAGCATTTAATTTGTTGGTGCCGGAGATCGGGATCGAACCGATACGATCAATAAAGATCACAGGATTTTAAGTCCTGGGCGTCTGCCAGTTCCGCCACTCCGGCGTCTTTAATGATCCCCGCATCTCAGGGACAAGTGTTATTATAAGGGCTCCAGGAAAGAATGTCAACGGTCTGACAAAACTTTTTTCAAAATTTATCAGACCGCGTGTAAGTTTGTAAAAATATTAGCCCGCTGAAAAGAAAAGCAGTATTGTAATAAGCTACTTTCCCTGACTCAAAAACCGGGTATAAGCGGCCCCTTCCATATTATCATAATCGCATACGGTAAAGAAATCCCTGCCGGAAGCCTTCAATACTGCCTTGACGATTATCGCGCCCGCAAGAATTATATCGGCCCGTTTCGCTTCCAGTCCCGGAATAGTCTGCCGTTCTTCAAGATTCTTCGAGGCCAGATCCGAGATAATCCCGTCGAGCTCCTTAACTGTGATCACACTGTTGTGGACCTTAGAGGAATCATAGATCATCAGTCCCTGATCGATCGTTGCAAGCGAGGTAACCGTACCGCCGATCCCGACAAGCTTGAAGGGTTCCTCTTCGTTGAAATGAAATCCCGCCAGTGCGCTTTCGATCTGGCTGCAGGCCTGTTCGAACAAAGCCTTCATTTCCTCTTCAGTCGGCGGATCCTGGGCAAAATATTCTTCAGTGGAACGGACACAACCGAGATTCAGGCTGATCATATCGGTAATTTCCGTCTTGCCGTAAATCATCTCGGTACTGCCGCCTCCGATATCAAATACGAGAACCGATCCCTTAAAGCACTGTGAAACGCCGATAAATCCATACTGAGCCTCTTCAACGCCGCTGAGGATGTCGATATCAATGCCGGTTTTTTCGCGGATCAGAGCCAGAAATTGAGCCGCATTCGCGGCATCCCTTAGAGCGCTCGTTCCATAGGCGTAAATTTCCTTCACATCGTAGTCTTCGGCGATCCCTGCGAATTCCGTGGCTGCCTCGAGATTTCTTGCCATCGCGTCTTCACAGATCATCCCCGATTTTCCCACATTCTGTCCGAGCCTCGTGTATCGCAGACTCCTGTTAACCTGAAACAGACTTCCCTTTTTACCGCGGCGGAATATGAGCATCCGTATCGAATTCGAGCCGAAATCGATCACCGCATAATTATTTTCTTTCTTCTTAATCATCGCTATTCTGTTCCTTCACCCGCTGTGTCAGTCTGCTGCGTACTGTCGGCAGAATCGGAGTTCGCCGTATCCGCCGATTCCGTATTATCTCCGCTGTCGGTATTCGTCGTTTCCGCCGTATCTGTTACGGTTTCCGAGTTCGCCGCTTCCTCTGTATCTCCGGCAGCACTGTCCGTCGTTTCTGCAGCTCCGGTGCTGTCTGTCTCTGTCGCAGTCGTCTTGCTGCCGGTACCTGTATTTTTCGCTTCCTGCGGAATTACGATCTTTTCATTCGGATAATAAAGTCCGAGATACTTTCTCGCGATCTTTTCGATATAGGACTGCGAGCCGATCTGTGCGATATCGTCGTCAAGCTGTTTCGATTCTTCCTGTGCGCTGCTTATCTGCGTATCCAGGCTGCTGATTTCCTGATTCAGTGAAAAGATCTGAATAAAATTTCCGATCACCAGAAAAGCCGGAATAAGCATGACCAGCGCTACAATCAGAATCGAATTAAATCTGGATTTAAAACTCTTGCCTTTTCTGGTGCCGCTCATTCTTTCTCACCGAGGATCCGGTACATATCCTGTGCCGTTTCCTTCGTGACATGTTCTGTCAGAGCCGTAACTTCGACCCGTTCCTCACGTCCTCCGAAACGAAGAGTCAGGATATCTCCGACCTTGAGCTTCGTTCCCGGCTTCGCTTCTTTACCGTTCACATCGATCCTTCCGCCTTCACAGGCGGATTTCCCGACCGTTCGCCGTTTGATCAGTCTGGAGTTTTTTAAAAATTTATCGACCCGCATCGTTTCTCCTTATCAGATTGCATCTTATACGATTAGTATATATCAGTATAACAAAAAAGACCGAAGCCAGGCCCCGGTCATTTCGTTTGTACTTATTTGTTCAGTGCTTCTTTAAGCGCCTTGCCGGGCTTGAATGCCGGAGCCTTTGACGCTTTGATCGTCATAGGCTGCTTAGTCGCAGGATTAAGCCCCTGACGTTCCGCCCGTTCTCTGACTTCGAATGTTCCGAAGCCGACCAGCGAAATCTTGTCGCCCTTTTCAAGAGCTTCCGTCACTGTGTCAATAAAAGCGCCTAATGCTTTTTCCGCGTCTTTCTTCGGGATATCCGCCTTCTGAGCGATTGATTCGATAAATTCAGTTTTATTCATAATACCTCCGGATAACTTTATCGGACTGCCGATACTTGTCCATTATAGAGAAACCGCCTTGAAATTACAACAAACCTTTTTCAGCTTTTCAGCGCCGGTTTTTCCTCTTTCTTCGCGAGATCCCAGAGTTTTTCCTGTTCGTCCAGAGACAGTCCGGAAAAATCCTTTCCCTCGTTTTGAGCCAGTTCTTCCATTTTTCTGTAGCGCCCGATGAATTTTCTGTTCGCTCCGCGCAGCGCTTCCTCTGCCTGTACGCCCGCAAGTCTGGCCGTATTGACGGCTGCAAACAGCAGATCGCCAAGTTCGTCGGTGATGCGCTCTTCATCGCGGCCGTCCGCGATGAGCTCCTCGTGAACCTCCGCCGTCTCTTCCCGGACTTTTTCCAGGGCAGGAAGCGGATCGTCCCAGTCGAAGCCCTGACCTCCGGCCTTGGACTGAATCTTCTGCGCTTCCATCAGCGCGGTGAAGCTGACCGGTACGGAAGCCATTTCTTCCGCCATCGTTCTCGGCTTCTTTTCCGTTTTCTTGATCTGGTCCCAGTTTGTCAGAACTTCAGCCGAGGTTTCAGCTTTTTCATCTCCGAAAACATGGGGATGACGGCGAATCATCTTCTCAGAAATTCCGTCTATAATATCCTCGATTCCGAACAGACCTTCTTCTTCGGCCAGCTGTGCGTGAAATACGATCTGAAGCAGCAGATCCCCGAGCTCTTCCTGAAGATTTTCATAATCTTCCTGATCGATCGCGTCGGCCGCTTCGTAGGCCTCTTCAATCAGACAGGTTCTCAGGCTGTGGTGATCCTGCTCTTTATCCCACGGACAGCCGTCGGGCGAGCGCAGTATGCGCATAATCTCAAGAAGCTTTCCGAGACTTTTCGTATTTTCCCGATCTGCCGGCACATAGACCGACGTCAGATGATCGCAATTCTGACGGTCCAGCTCGTACAGCGGCAGCGTAACGACGGCTTCATCCAGCAGTCCCGCGTGATACAGCAGGACAATCTCCGTTTCGTCCGAATACACTCTCATGAGCGCCAGCTTGACTTCAGACGCCATATGCGCGTTGTAGACCTGCGTGATCAGAAGCGCCGTCTGCGGATCCGGCGTCTGCCGCCTGATCGCGTCGCCGGTGAGCGCAAAGGCGTCGGTAATAGTCAGCCCTTCTACGGGATCGAATTCCAGCGTATCAGCCGACACGTCCACAAAGCTGACTGCGGGAAAAATCCTGTACCCGATCCCGCGCTGCGTACAGATATCGATCAGGTCTGTCACGCTCTTTTCTCCAAACAGCGGATTGCCCGGGACCGCATAGACAATATCGTGATTTTCAGCCCGTTTCGCGAGAGTTTCCGCAATAGTCCTGTAAATCACCTCGAAACGGTCTTCCTCTTCATACAGGCTGTCAAAGCTTTTAAAGCTGACGTCTTCCGATTCAAGCTTTTCAACGCACGGATGAACAGACGTGCGCAGATAGGTCTCTCCGCGCCTTAAAAGCCCGAGCGTCTCGATCGTAATCTGTCCGAATTCGCCGGGACCGAGCCCGACAATGCTAATGCTTCCCATCTTTATCGTCCGAGTCCTTTCTGCGAATCACACGCGCAGATCCTCTGCGATGCTTTTTCAGCTTGTTGATATTCTCATGCTCGTCGATCTGATAACGACGCGAACGTTTTTTAATATGCACAGGTTCTGTCTTTGCGCCAGAAGACTGACTGTTCAAATCTGCAGTATGATCCGGCTCATCTTCTTCGACTTCTTTCTGATCCTCTGCAAGCTTTTCCGCCAGACCCGGTCTTCCGAGCCGTGCCATAATCCTGTCATAATACGGAGCGATTTTAGCATGTCCTGGCAGCTCCACCAGAACCTCAGGCGAGAGTCCGCCAGTCACGATCATCATAACCGCATAGACTGCGATTCCGACGAGAATCGCAATAATGACAGAAATTGAGCGCGGAATAAAACTCGAAAGTCCGTAATAGCAGCACCAGACGAGAAGTCCCATAACAGCCGATGAGAAAAATACGGCCACCAGATGCTTCCAGTCAATACGGACACCCGTATACTTTCTCAGGAACAGATAATTCGCAACGGTCAGGAATACGAACGTAAGCAGTCCGCTGATGATGATCCCGTACAGATTGATGCTGGGAATCGCAAGCAGAACGTATTCCGATGAAATACGGATTACCGCGGCGATGCCCAGACTGTATAGAGGCAGCTTGAACTTGTCAATTCCCTGCAGAGCGCTCTGAAACGTGTTCGAAAGCATCATGAATATCGTGACATAAGCGTAATACATCAGGTAGTAGCCGCCGTATTCCGAACCTGCAAAGAGAAGATCGAAGATTCCGCCTGAAAGTACCGAAAGACCGATACAGCAGGGCAGGGCGACAATGATAATCAGTTCAACCGCAAGATTAATTTTCTGACTCAGCAGCTTCCGGTCTCCGAGCGCATAGGACTCAGAAATCGATGGCATCGTCGCGACAGCCAGATTGCCGCTGATGACGAGAGGAATATTGATCAGAATTTCTGCATTCCCGAGATCGCCTATCATTGAAGTCGCCGTTATCGCATCGATTCCGGCAACAGCGAGTCTCGGAGTATAGATCCACGAGTCGATAACCGAAAACAGCTGGACGATCGCAGAGGTAAGCGTAACCGGAATTGCGATATAGGTAAGACGTTTCAGCAGCGATTTATAGGATTTGGCATGGCTTCCGGAACGGGAATGCGAAAGTTTTATCTTGTTTTTCGATCGGTACATCAGGTAAAGCACGACAAGCATGATCAGCGCCGCGATCCCGCCCGCAGTTGCACCGAATACCGACCCTGCAGTTCCGAGACCGATATTTCCGAGAATCACCGCTCCGTACCACGCAAGAAGCAGACCTATTCCGACACGAACGACCTGTTCGAGAATCTGCGAGACCGCGGTCGGATTCATGATCTGAAAGCCCTGGAAGTATCCGCGGTACGCGGAACACAGGGAAATAATCAGAGGCGCCGGCGCGATGGCAATTATAGACCAGTAGGCGTCCTGCGTCCACCCTGTCGAATCAATAATCCACTGTGCACCGAAAAACAGAAACAGCGTAGCCGCAGCACCGACGACAAGAAGGCTGTAAAACGAAACCTTGAAGACCCTTCCTACCGATCTGTAATCATGCAGCGCTGCGTTTTCTGATACCATTTTGGAAATCGCTGTCGGCAGGCCGACAGTCGATACCATCAGCAGCAGATTGTAAATATTTGTGACATTGTAATAGATCCCGTTGCCGTAGCTGCCGATCAGGTGATACAGCGGGACTTTAAAGAATAAACCGAGCAGCCGGGATAAAATCCCGGCTGCTGTGAGAATCGTCGCTCCTTTAATATAAGATCCTGCGGCTTTACTGCTCATAGACACCTCTCTGCAGCAGACCTGGGCTGCCTGTTAAATACCGACTCTGTTTTCATATTTTACGAGTCCGAAATCAGACTCAAGCTGTTCTGCATAAGCCTGCACAGGTGTCTTGATATCGTAAATATCAGTTTTAAGCTCTTTCCCCAGCTTTGTTTCAAGCTTGTCATAGTCTTCATCGCCGTTCGTCACTTTAAGATCAGCGGCGATTTCATCCCTGACTTCATCGAGACTCTGGACTTCTCCGTCCTTTTTATCATAAACAAAATCCACATCATATCCGTAGAACGTCTCCACAGGCCCGACAACCGTATTATTATCCGCGCCGAATACAGCGTCGGAGAATTCCGATACCATTGTAGACTTGTCAAAGCTTCCGAGATCGGTCGCTTCGGAAATCGACTCGTTGTCTTTGTACTTGTCGATCAGTTTCTGGAAATCGCTTTTGCTCGTGATGTTTTTGGCTTCTTCGTAAATCTGCTTTGCCAGATCTTCATCCGTAGTCAGGATATGCATCGCCGAAGCAACCGACGTATCGTAGCTGTCAGGATTGTTGACATACTGCTTTTCCAGCGCATACTCGCTGTAGGTCGCGTCTTCTTCACACTGCTTTTTGATCGCAGCCTTCGCAGCTTCCGCCTTGGCTTCCTGCTTCTGATAGGATTCGTATTCTGTCTTGTCCATGTAATAGGACTGGAGGAAGCTGTTCGCCGTACTGTCATCCGAGAAGAAGTAACTGAACGTTGTCTGCAGCGTCTTCTGCTGTTCCGTGATCGCGGCATCGGTAATTTCGATATTATGCTCTTCGCAGTACTGAATATTCGCTTCGTTGAGTGCGATCGTGTCGAAAATTGTCTGATTCGTTTCCGCGACGGAAGCGTCATCCGTAGAGAGACCCGAGCCCGTCGTCATATAATTCGTCAGCTCTTCTCCGATATAGTAATAATAATATTCTCCTCTGGAGACATCGGTATCCCCGACTTTGCCGACCGTTTCATCCAGGACGATTTTCGTATCTTTTTCAATTTTCTGCGACTAATCCTGAAGCGCGGCTGTCGCGTAGGCGCTTTCCACCTGGAAATTCTGATACCAGGAGGTGAAAGCTTCTTCAGTCGTATTGTTATCCGTCAGGATCTTAGCGAAGGCATCGTCTCCGAGGGTGCTTTTATCCGATTTTATCTGCGAATCGGCGGTGCTCTTCGCGGAAGCTTCGTCGGCAGTCAGTTTTTCTTTCTTTGCTTCAAGATAAAGCGCCTTCTGCTGCAGCAGCGAATCATAGACCTGCTGCTTCAGGGAAGTCAGGTTGGATCCGGTAGGCATCGACGTACTGTTCGCCTTGTAGCTGATCTCAGTCAGCGCCATATAATTATTGTATTCGCTTTTTAAAATATCCTGACCGTCCATCGTCGCGATGACCTGGGCGTTATCTTTGTCTGCATTGACATTGACAAGCGTGCAGCCAGACATCGATACTGTCAGCAGCAGCGTCAGCAGAACGGCTGCCAGTTTTCTGTTAAATTTCAAAATTTGCTCCTTCTAATCCAGTCTTCAGCTCTTCTTTTTACCGGTTTCGAACATTGCCAGCAGTTCATACAGCTTGTACAGCAGTTCGTATCCGGTCAGCCCGGGTGAAAGGCTCCACGCCGGCGCGCCGGTTCTTCCGGCTCCGAGCTTGAGCTTCCACTGTTTCGGTATCTTTGCCATCTGCTCCGCATCCGGCACAGGCGTATGTGCTTCATCCGCAAACACGATGCGGACCACACCGTTTCTGTCGTTGATTTCGGTGATCCCCAGGGCGTTCGCGGCGTTTTTGATCATCGCCGTCATCATAAGATTATACACTGACTGCGGAATTTCTCCAAAACGATCCGTCAGTTCTTCTTCGAGCGAGTCGTAATCGTCCCAGTCGGTCACATAGGCAAAACGGCTGTAGACATCGTATTTTGTCTGTTCATCCGGAATATAGCTGTCGGGAATAAACGCGTCGATGGGCATCTGTATCGAAACCGGCTTAATTTCGGCGCGTACTTCGCCGGTCATCTTCGCGGTGACCGTCTCTTCGAGGATTCTCGTATAAAGCTCGTATCCGATTTTTGCCAGATGTCCGGACTGTTCGGCTCCCAGCAGATTGCCTGCTCCGCGGATTTCGAGGTCGCGCAGTGCGATCTTGAATCCGGAACCGAAGGCAGTAAAGTCGCGGATCGCCTTGAGCCGCTTTTCCGCGACCTCCGACAGAATCTGCTTCCTGTGTGTGATATAAGCGTAAGCCTGGTTATCCGACCTGCCGACTCGTCCGCGCAGCTGATACAGCTGAGCCAGACCGAAGGCATCGCCGCCGTCGACAATGAGCGTGTTCGCATTTTTTACGTCCAGTCCCGACTCGACAATAGTCGTCGCAACGAGGATATCGAATTCCTTCGCGAGAAAGCGTTCCATAACATGCTCGAGCTCATGACCGCTCATTTTACCATGGGCCGTTACGATGCGTGCTTCGGGAACCAGCCTGTGCAGCGACGCGGCCGTCTCTTCGATGTCATGAACTCTATTATGAATGAAATAGACCTGTCCTTCCCGGGAGAGCTCCCGGTCTATCGCGTCCCGGATTATCGGAGGCGAATAGTTCATGACGTAGGTCTGAACCGGACGCCTGCCGTGGGGCGGCTCTTCCAGCACGCTCATGTCGCGTACGCCGGACAGGCTCATATGCAGCGTTCTCGGGATAGGCGTTGCGGACAGTGTCAGAACGTCTATATTTTCCTTGAGCTGTTTTATTTTCTCTTTAGAACGCACCCCGAACCGCTGTTCTTCATCGATGATCAGCAGTCCGAGATCGTTGAATTTTACATCCTTCGACAGCAGACGGTGCGTACCGATCAGGATATCCACCTTGCCGCTTCTGACATCCTTGAGAATCTGTTTCTGCTCGAGGGGCGTCTTGAAGCGGGACAGTACCGCGATATTTACGGGAAAATTTTTAAAGCGTTCCAGCGCGGAATTGTAATGCTGCTGCGCCAGAACCGTTGTGGGGACGAGTATCGCCGTCTGCTTGCTCTCCATCGCAGCCTTGAACGCGGCTCTGAAGGCGACCTCAGTCTTGCCGTACCCGACGTCTCCGCACAGAAGACGGTCCATCGGAATATCCGACTCCATGTCCGACTTGATTTCTTCGATGCTTCTGAGCTGATCGTCCGTTTCCTCATATGGGAAGGCGTCTTCGAAATCACGCTGCCACGGCGTATCCGCCGCGAATCTGTAGCCCTTCGTCTCCCTGCGCTTCGCGTAGAGCGCGATAAGCTCGTCCGCCATATCTTCGACAGCCTTGTGGGCCTTGCGTTTTGCGTTGACCCAGTACGGACTGCCCATTTTAGAGATTTTCGGCTTCGCTTCCCCCGTTCCGATATAGACCTGTATCGAATCCATCTGTTCGACCGGAATATACAGCGATGCGTCCCCGGCATATTCGATGTGCATCAGATCCTTCGTGACACCGTCGATCTCCATCTGTTCGATTCCGTGATAGATCCCGATCCCGTGAACATCGTGAACGACATAGTCTCCGATCTTGAGATCTGTGAAGTGGTCGATCTTGCGGGCGTTGGCCGTACTGCGGCGTCTCCGCTTTTTTTCCGGTCGGAAGAAATCCGTCTCGTTCAGATAAACGATCTTCTCGCGTTCCAGCTCGAAGCCTTCCGTGATCTCCCCGATCGTAAATCGGATGCCGGGCTGCGTATCCGACGGATCCTCAGATCTGATACTGTCGATCTCCGTCTCCTTAAGGAATCGCCTGACTTTGTCGATACCTGCCTGATCGCGGCAGAAAAAATGAATATAGAAACCGTCGCGCTCGCGGTTTTTCAGGAACTGCTCGAAAACGGCCGGCTGTCCGGCAAAGGATTCGATGGCCCGGGAATCCATATCGAAGATTTCACCCTTTTTCGTCCGGGTTCCGAACAGATATTCCTGTATCACCCGGCCGGATTTGAGCTGGCGTTCGATCTGATAGACGGAAAAGAATTTTTTCGCTTCTTCGGGGAAGGCTTCCCCCTCCTCGCTGAGCGCCGTGTAATCTTCCTGTGCGCGCTGGAGAAAAATGCCGGCAGTCTCGCGCGAGGCGGTCGGATCATCCCAGACGACGATCGGGTCGGCGCCGGCAAAACTCATATAATCGACGAAGCTTGCTTTCCGTTCCGTCAGGACAGACAGCGTTTCGTCATGTCGTCCGTCCTCGGTCTCGATTTTTTCTAACAGCTCCGCCAGACGCTCTGCACCGTCGTATTTATCTTTGAGCGCTTTCAGAGCTTCCTTTCGTTCCGTCTGTGTGAGCAGGATTTCGAAAGCCGGCGTAACCGTTACCGAATCGACCTCCTGATTCGAGCGCTGCGTCGCGGGATCCAGCTGGCGGATCGTTTCGATCTCGTCGTCGAAAAATTCAACTCTGTAAGCTATGTCGGAGGTCATCGGAAAGACATCGACGATGCCGCCGCGGACAGAAAACTGTCCTTTCGCCTCGATCTGATAGACTCGTTCGTAACCGTATCCGGACAGAAGCTGCGCCAGATGCTCGAGACCGAAATCCTCTCCGGTCTTAAGCGTGACGAAGCTGTCGTTCAGACGTTCCGGCGGCTGAAGCTTCTTCAGCAGCGCATCCATCGACGTGACAACGAGAACCGGCTCGCCGGTCAGGACCTTTCGCATGACGGACAGCCGCTCCGCATTGACTGTGAGCGTATGGGCGTCGGAAAAATAGTCGTGAACCTGTTCGAGAGGATAATAGACGATATTCTGATTCGTAAATCTTGACAGGATCTTGTAACGCTGTCTGGCCTCCTTGTCGGAGGGCATCACAAACAGGACGCTGTTTTCGGTCTGTTCGAAAACGAGCATCGCCATGAATCCCTTGAGCCCCCCTTTTACGTTGGTCAGACTGACCGGCTTTCCGTCATCGAGGGCTTCGAAAATCTCCGACGTGATCCTGATCCGGTCAAGTTCATAAAATTCTTGCATAATTCTCCGTCCGAAACGTCGGACTACGATAAAAAGCCCTTCCGCAGGAAGGGCTGGCATTATTTTTTCTGTGCTTTCGGAGGACGATCCTGTTCGGCTTCCTCTGCTTCAGCTTTTTTCTGCGCCGTTTTATAGCGCCCGTTGTAGCGGTTCATCGCTTCGCCCGGACCGTACAGCGCCGTAAATACGGCGGCTTCTCCGGCCTCTGCGGCGATTCGTTCGATTTCCGGAAGCTCGGACTTCGGAAATCGCGATAATACGTAATCCGCCAGATCCTGATTCGGCTTCTGGGCTCCGATCCCGACTCTGACCCGCGAAAAATCACGCGTGCCAAGATGTGCGGTGATCGACTTCAGACCGTTATGGGAACCCGGGGAGCCTTTCTTCCTGATGCGCAGATCTCCGACAGGAAGATCCACATCGTCATAAATGACCACCAGATCCTCAGCGGGAATATCGTAGTAGCGCATTAGTTCGGCGATGCACTGCCCGCTGTTGTTCATAAACGTCAGCGGCTCGCACAGCATAAATTTCTCACCGTCGAGCATAAAGGTTCCGACGAGACCGTTTTTCTGATTTTTTAAATTTGTAACATGGTATTTCCGGGCAAGCTCGCTGATAACCCGAAAGCCGATATTGTGCCGGGTATCCGCGTACTCTTTCCCCGGATTGCCGAGACCTGCGAGCAGATACATCAGATGTAGCGCTCCGGTGTGAACAGTCTTGAAAGCGAACGTCCGCAGTGGATGTATTCGATGGCCTGACCGAAAAGATCGCCCGTCGAAAGCACCTTGATCTTGTCGATCTGCTTATCCTTCGGAATTTCAATCGTATCCAGGCATACCAGTTCTTCAAGGGGCGATTTTTCGATGCGGTCAATGGCGGGGCCTGACAGCACCGCATGGGTACAGCCGGCTCTGACCGACTTCGCTCCGAGTCCGATCAGCGCGTCCGCGCCCGATACCAGCGTTCCGGCCGTATCGATCATATCGTCGATAAGAATACAGTTTTTGCCTGCGACATCTCCGATTACGTTCATAACTTCCGTCTGATTCGGCTTCGGACGGTTCTTGTCGATAATCGCAAACGGAGCGCCGAGCTGGCGTGCGATTTTACGCGTACGCTTGACCGAGCCCGCGTCGGGCGCGACGATAACGATGTCTTCAAGTCCGAGATTCTGGAAATAAGCGCCGATCGTGGCGCCTCCTGCCAGATGATCCACCGGAATATCGAAGAAGCCCTGAATCTGGCTTGCGTGGAGGTCCATCGCGACCACTCTGTCCGCGCCTGCCGTCGTGATCAGATTTGCGACGAGCTTGGCTGTGATCGGGTCTCTCGACTTCGCCTTGCGGTCCTGTCTTGCGTATCCGTAATACGGGATGATTACGTTAATACGACCTGCCGACGCTCTGCGCAGCGCGTCGATAATGATGAGCATTTCCATCAGATTGTCGTTGCAGGGATCGTTCGTCGACTGAACGACAAAGACGTCCGCTCCGCGGACCGATTCGTATAAATTAAGTCCGATTTCGCCGTCGCTGAATTTGACGACTTCCGCGTTTGCGAGCGGAACGTCCAGATACGATGCGATATCCTGCGCTAATTTTTTATTTGAGTTGCCGGCGATGACTTTGATGCCGCTGTAATTTCCGTCCAATTTAATCTCCTTATGATGCTTAGGTCACTGTCTGCTGACGACTGATACTATCTGCCGGCCTTTTTCTGAGCCGCAGGAAGCTTTTTCGCGTATTCTTCTTTATTCGTCTGGCGCGCTCTGGCAATAGCCAGCGCGTCTCCCGGTACGTCCTTTGTGATCGTAGAGCCGGCTGCAACGTAGGCGCCGTCTCCGACCTGTACGGGTGCGACAAGATTGCTGTTGCATCCGATAAAGCAGTCGTCTCCGACCACTGTTTTAAATTTATCCCTGCCGTCGTAATTGACGAACACCGTGCCGCAGCCGAGATTGACGTTCCTGCCCACTTCGGCATCGCCGATATACGTCAGATGCGAAGCTTTCGCTCCGTCCTTTACGACTGAATTCTTGACTTCGACAAAATCGCCGACCTTCGCGTTGCGCCCGATGGTACTGCCGGGTCTGATATAGGCGTAGGGTCCGACGTGGGTGCCGCTGCCGACAGAGCTGTCGAGAATAGTCGAAGACTGAATATCGACACCGTCAGCGATAACCGCATTGACAAGATGACAATTCTGGCCGATCACGCAGTCTTCTCCGACAACCGTTCCGCCTTCGAGGATGGCCCCCGGCCAGACAACGGTGTCACGGCCGATCTGAACGTCCGCGTCGATATAGACCGTATTCGGATCGATCATGATCACGCCGCTTTCCATAAGCTTCGTGTTGATGCGTCTGCGAAGGATCGCGGCCGCCTGAGCAAGCTGTACCTTCGAATTGACCGCGGCGATATCTTCCGGATCGTCAGTAGACCATGCGTCAGCTTTTCCGCCGCTGTCGCGTATGATCTCCACCGCATCCGTCAGATAATATTCGTTCTGCGCATTTTCGGTTGTGATCTTAGACAGAGCGTCCTGAAGCGCCTTCGCCTTGAACAGATAGATCCCGGAATTGATTTCCCGGACCTTGCGTTCTTCCGGAGACGCGTCCTTATGTTCGACTATCTTCAAAAATTCTCCGCCGCTGCGGATAATCCTGCCGTAGCCGGAGGGATCGTCAAAAACTGCGCTCATCACGGTGACGTCGCTGCCGGATTTCCGGTGCGCTTCTTCAAACGCCGCGATGGTTTCGGGACGCGTCAGCGGAGCGTCTCCGCAGAGGACCAGGATATCGTCATCCGGGTCTTTAAAAAATTCAGCAGCCTGCATGACCGCATGTCCGGTCCCGAGCTGTTCTTTCTGATAGAAAACTGAAACGTCTTCCGGCAGCGAGGCTTCTACTTTTTCGCCCTGGTGTCCGACGACGACAGCGACGGCGTCCGCTCCGGCATCTTCTGCATTACGGATCACATGTCCGAGCAGTGTCCTTCCGGCCGCCTCGTGGAGTACTTTGGCTTTGTCA
>RRZU010499701.1_pt1 | contig 13848 bp, 13 predicted proteins | sample 2165561 | NCBI WGS metagenome assembly RRZU01 (sample SAMN10456909, study PRJNA506462) | wastewater metagenome | isolation source: wastewater sludge | place: USA: Moscow, Idaho
AAAAGATTCCACTGATATTGGAGATTTTGTTTCTCCTATTTTTGTTATTTCAGGAACTTTTCCAAAAATCTTTCTTGCTGTTTCTTTAATAGCATCATTGATAATTCTTTCATAAAGTAATCTAGACATAATATTAATCCTCCTTTAAAAGTTCATGGGCATGATTTAAAACCGAATCTGTTAAATTCTCTCCTGCAAGCATTCTTCCTATTTCATTAATTCTTTCTTTTTCACTAAGCTCTTTTACAGATGTCACTGTTGTATCTTCAAAAAAATTTTTTTCTATGAAAAATTGTTGTTCTGCCTTCGCAGCAATTTGTGGTGAATGAGTTATACAAATAACTTGAGCATTTTTACCTATTTCTTTAAGTTTATGCGCTATTTTTCTTACTGTCTCTCCACCAACTCCAACATCAATTTCATCAAAAATTAATATAGGAATATTGTCTACCTTTGAAAATATAGCTTTTAAAGCAAGCATTATTCTACTAATTTCTCCACCAGAAGCTATTTTAACCAAAGTTTTATAATCTTGACCTACATTGGTTGCGATTAAAAATTCTACTATATCTTTACCATTTCTACTTAATTTTTCCTCTTTATTAAAAAAAACTTTAAATTTTGCAGATGGCATATTTAAATCTGCTAATTCCTCTTGAAGTAGCCTCTCTATATTTTCGGCAATTTTTTTTCTTGCATTAGATAGTTCTTCACTTTTATTTTCATACTCTAAAGTAATCTTCTCTAAATCTTTCTTTAATTTTCCTTCTTCAAAATTATTTTCTTCTAAAGAATTTAGTTTATTTTTAATTTCATCTTTATAAGATAAAATTTCTTCGATAGAACTTCCATATTTTTTTTTCAAAGAATTTATCTTATCTAATCTATCAACAATAAAATTTAGTCTATAATCATCACTTTCTACATCATCTAAAGAATCATTCACTAGTGAAGCCAAATCCTGAATATCATAATAAATTCTATCTATTCTTTCAGCTAATTCTTCATATTCTTTGCCAAATTTGGAAATATTTTGCAAATTTTTTTGAGCAGTAGAAATTATATTTAAAGCATTGATTTCTCCCTCTTTTAAAATCATAAAAGAATTTCCCAAATTTTCTGTTATTTTTCCTGCATTAAATAATTTTTTATACTCTTCTTCCAGTTCTTCATCTTCATTATCTTTAAGTTCTAAACTTTCAATATCTTTAACTTGAAATTCATAAAGTTCTTTTTTATCCTGATATTCTTTTCTAAGCTCTTCTATTTCATTTATTTCTTTATTAACCTTTGAATATTTTGAAACTATTTCTTCAAGTTCTTTTTTTACAATAATCCCTTTATCATCTAAAAACTTATCTATAAGTTGAATGTGATATTTAGAGTTTAAAAGTAATTGGTGACTATGTTGCCCTACCAAATCAACTAGAGTCCCCATTACCTCTTTTAAAGTACTAAGAGGAACCCTTCTACCATTTACCAGAGCCTTACCCTTTCCACTTCTTTCAAACTTTCTTTGAACAATTATTTCATTGTCCTCCACATCAATTCCCATTTCATTTAAAGCTTCTATTTGACTTTCTGATACATCAAAAACTCCTTGAGCAAGCAAATAGTCTTCTCCATCTCTAATCATTTCAACAAAAGCTTTTTCTCCGATTAATAAATTTATCCCATTAAGTATTATAGATTTTCCTGCCCCAGTTTCTCCTGTTAATGCAACTAATGAGTTAGAAAATTCTAAATTTAATTTTTCTATTATTGCTAAATTTTCTATTGTTAACTCTCTTAGCATAAATTATCTCCCCACTTCAATTTTTCTCTTAAAATTTGATAATAATTTCTACTTTCTGGTTTTACTAATATTAAGTTTTTTTGAGACATTTTTATTTCTAACGAATCATTTTCTGTCATTGTTAAATTCACTTGTCCATCTAATATTAAATGTAACTCCCTATCCCTATCTGTTGATTCTATTCCTAATTTGGTATAGCCATCAACAATAATAGGTCTTGCACTTAAAGTATGTGGAGCTATTGGAGTAATTGTCATTAAATTTAGATTTGGATTTATTATTGGTCCTCCTGCTGATAACGAATATGCTGTTGAACCTGTTGGTGTTGAAATTATAACTCCATCAGCTTTATAATTATTAACAAAAATATCATCTGCATAAAGGTTCATAGAAACCATTCTCATATTTAGCCCTCCTTTAGAAAGAACTACTTCGTTTAAACAGTAATATTTTTCATTATTTAAAGAAATTTCTAAGAATTTTCTATTTTCAAATTGATAGTTTCCATTTAAAAATTTTTCTATTATCTCAAAAGCCTCTTCTTTTCTTATTTCAGTTAGAAAACCTAAACTTCCCAAATTTATAGCTATTATAGGTATATCGTAATGAGTTACTCTTTTACTTGCAGCAAGAAGTGTTCCATCTCCTCCCAAAACAATCATAAAATCAGCTAGCGAAATCTGCTTATCTTCTAAAAGTTCTACACCTTTTTCTTCTAAAAACAATTTTGTTTGTTTATAAAATTCAAAAGCTTCTGATTTTGTTCTATTATAAATTATAATGGCTTTTTTCATGAGTTTTCACCCCAATTTTTAATTTAGGAATATTGCTGGATTTACTGCTTTAGAACTTACCCTTGTTTCAAAATAAAGAATAGGTTCTCTATCAGAAGAAAGTCCTAATACTCCTATTTGTTGACCCTTTGTTACTGTTTGCCCTGAACTTACTGAAAGGCTAATTAAATTTCCATATGTGGAAGTTAGTCCATAACCATGATTTATTATAACAACATTTCCAAGATTTGTAAGGGAACCTGCGTAAATTACTGTCCCTCCTCCTGCTGCACTAATTCTTTTTCCTAAAGTACCTTTAATTTCTAAGGCTGTTGACACTACATCTCCTGGTTTTTTAGAACCATAAGAATAAACTGTTGTTCCTTGCATTGGATAAGAGAGGTAGCCTACATTACTTATAATCTCTTTTGTTGAATAAGATTTATTACTATAATTTTGATTATCCTCTTTTTTAGTTGTAGTAGTTTTTGTTGTTGATGTTTTTGTTGTAGTTGTTGTTGTTCCTGTTTTCTTTTCTTGTTCAGCCTTCTTTTTAGCAGCAGCTTTTTTAGCTTCTTCTGCTTTTTTCTTTGCTGCAGCTTCCTTAGCCTTTTGTTTTTTAATTTCAGCATTGATTATGTTAACTATTTGCTTATCTATTTGTGCTTTTTGTTTCTTTAAATTAGAAATATTACTTTGATAAGCTACTTGATCTTTTTTAAGTTTTTCTATTAATTTATCTTTCTCTATCTTTAAACTTTCTATTTCAGCTTTTTTAGTTGCTAATTCTTTCTTTAACTTCTCAATTTCTAATTTTTCTTTAGAAATTTTATCTCTAGTAGAAGTTATATCTTTTTTAACATTATTAATACTGTCCAAAGTTTCAACTGCATTTCCAAAAATTGATTTCATTTCTTCTATGTCATAATAATCATCCATTTCATAGTCTTCAAAAAAAACAGAGTCTTTAGATTCAAATAAATAATCATTATATTTAGATATTGTGTCCTTAAAATACTCATTTGTAGAAGTTATTTCTTGATTAACTATCACTATATTGCTTTCAGTATACTTCAAATTGTATTGTGCCTTTTCTAATTTTTCTTCAGTTTCATAATAACTTTCTTGAACTGTGTTAAGTTCTTTTTCAATTTCTTCCAATTGTTTTGAAGTTTCAGTTTCTTGCTTTTTTGCAACTTTTATGTTCTCTTGATTTTTTTTAATATCACTATCAATCTTTTGAGTTTGCTTCTTTAAGCTATTAACTGTTGCTGGAAATAATATAAAAGTTATTAGAATTAAAAATACTATAACTTTTCTCATTATTTAGCTCCTCCATTTTTTTTTACGAATAATCCTGCAAGTAATACTAATACTATAGATATTATAATAGGTAATATTAATGATAATCTTGGTATATTTTCAAAAATAACAAAATTCATATTAGGATTCAAAACAAATAATAAACTTTCAATTTTTGTATAAAAAACTGAAAAAATTATATATGATATACACCATCCTACTAAAATATTTATGATTTTTTTCAAATAATAAGGTGCCAGTATCATTGTTCCCTTTTGTTTTTGAGAATACTTTATAAAAAGCTCATCTTCATAATTTATAAAATTTAACCTAAATAGTAAATACATAAGCAAATAAAGTGGAATTATAAATATATAAACTAACCTAGTTTGAAAATAATGAAACACATTTTTTGTATTAATTATTTTAGCAAATAATTCCTTATTAAACAGAACTCTTTCTGTAAATTCTCTTTTACTTAAAGAGTCTACATAGTTTTGAACATCATTCATGTTATTCATGTTCCCTAAAAATATAGACATATGATTTCTTATTGAATTGTTTTCAGCGATATTCAACTTTATTTTTTCTTCTAATGATTTTACTGTCAATTCTTTAGCTCCAAAAGCATGATATGTTACTTTTGGATCTTTTATAAGTTCATTTTCAAATTGTTTTATGGTCTCTTCTGACACATCTTCTTTAAACAAAACTCTAATTTGTTGATTGTTATTTAAATAATTTTCTATATTCAATATATTGTATTTTAATGCGTTAAAAAAATTAAGAAGTATAAATATAATACTCAAAAGTAAAGTATTTATTACAAAAATTCTCCCTTTAAAATCAATTAAACGACTTGTCTCTTTCAATATGTTTTTCAAACTCTCTCACCCTCACCTAATTATTTATTCTCTCATGTTATTCTAGCATAAATTAAGTGTAGTTTAAAAGAGAAAACTTAATTTTTATAAGGAATATTTTCATTTTTTGGATTAACTATTGCAAAAAATATTTTTTATCCCTAGTAAAATCTATTTTTTTAATAATAATTTTTAAAAAATAAAGTATTCTATCTAGTGTTTTTAACTTGCACACTTACTCAATAAATATTTGAAAAAACAAACTCCCTATGATATAATGATGTAAAGTACAATAAAACGAGGGGATAAAATGAATTTTAAAAGTATTATTTTAGCAGCTGGTAAAGGAACTAGAATGAAAACTGATTTACCTAAAGTGGTACACAAAGTAAATGGTGTATCTATGATAAATAAAGTTATTTCTGTCCTAGAAAAAGCTGGTTCAAGTGAGAATATTTTGATTTTAGGACACAAAAAAGAGGTTGTTCTAGAAGATGTTGGAAATGCTTCTTATGTTGTTCAAGAAGACCAATTAGGAACTGGACACGCTGTACAACAGGCTGAAGATAAACTTAAAAATTATAATGGACTTGTTTTAATCACATGTGGAGATACTCCTCTTTTAAGAGAAGACACTATTAAAAGCATGATAATGAAACATAAATTTGATGGTGCTTGCGCAACTATTCTTACAGCCATCGAAGAAAACCCTTTTGGATACGGTAGAATTGTTAAAGAAAATGGATTTGTAAAAGCTATAATTGAAGAAAAAGAAGCTAGTGAAAACGTTAAACAAATCAAAGAAATAAATGCAGGTGTTTATTGCTTTGACTCAAAAAAACTATTAACTGCTTTAAATAAAATTGATAATAACAATGAAAAAGGTGAATATTATCTAACTGATGTAATAAAAATAATGGTTGACTCAGGAGAAAAAGTAGACAGCTATTTGGTAAAAGATGCTACTGAAACTTTAGGTGTAAATTCTAAAGTTCAATTAGCAGAAGCTAGTAAAATCCTTAGAGATAGAAAAAATATTGAATTAATGAATGATGGTGTTATCTTAATTGATCCAAATACAACTTATATCGAAGATAACGTTAAAATTGGAAAAGATACAGTTATTTATCCTAATGTAGTTATTCAAGGTAATACTATAATTGGAGAAAATTGTGAAATTATAGGAAACACTAGAATTATACAATCAGTAATAGGTAATAACGTTAAAATCGAAGCTTCTGTTATAGAATACAGTGAGCTACATGAAGAAGTTACTATTGGTCCCTTTGCTCATGTAAGACCTAAAACACTTTTGAAGAAAAAAGTTCATATTGGAAATTTTGTGGAAACAAAAAATGCTACTCTTGAAGAAGGAGTTAAGGCAGGACATTTAACATATATAGGAGATTCAACTGTAGGAGAAAATACAAACTTTGGTGCAGGAACTATAACTTGTAACTATGATGGAAAAAATAAACATCAAACAACTATAGGGAAAAATGTATTTATTGGTAGTGATACAAAATTTGTGGCACCAGTAGTAGTGGGGGACGATGTATTAATAGCAGCAGGTTCAGTAATTACTAAAAATATACCAGACAGAGCTTTGGCTGTAGCAAGGGCAAAGCAGGAAAACAAAAAGGAGTGGAAAAAGAAGTAATGTTAAACGAAAATGTGAAGATTTTTTCGGGAACTTCAAACAGAGAACTAGCAGAAAAGGTTTCTAAAGAATTAAATATTCCTTTAGGAGATGCTAAAATTGTAAGGTTTAAAGATGGTGAAGTGTATGTAAAACTTAACAGTACTGTAAGAGGAGCAACAGTTTTTGTTATTCAATCTACAGGAAATCCTGTAAATGAGAATTTAATGGAGCTTCTAGTTTTCATTGATGCATTAAAAAGAGCATCAGCACAACAAATTATTGCGGTTATACCTTATTATGGATATTCTAGACAAGACAGAAAAGCAAGTCCTAGAGAACCTATTACAGCTAAATTAGTAGCTAATTTATTAACTACTGCTGGAGCTACAAGAGTTATGGCTATGGATTTACATGCTCAACAAATTCAAGGTTTCTTTGATATTCCTGTTGATCATATGAAAGCTTTACCTATTTTAGCAAACTACTTCATTGAAAAAGGATTATGTGGAGACGATGTAGTTATAGTTTCTCCAGATGTTGGTGGAGTTAAAAGAGCTAGAGGTCTTTCAAGTTGGTTAGGATGTTCTCTTGCTATTGTTGATAAAAGAAGACCAAAACCTAATGTTTCTGAAGTAATGAATGTTATTGGAGACATTGAAGGAAAAAAAGTTATCTTTATTGATGATATGATTGACACTGGTGGAACAATTATAAATGCTGCAGAAGCTTTAATTCAAAGGGGAGCTACAGAAGCTTATGCTTGCTGTACACATGCTATTTTCAGTGACCCTGCCATTGAAAGAATTAAAGATTCTAATTTAAAAGAAGTTATTATTACTGACACTATTCACTTACCAGAAGATAAAAGACTAGATAAAATCAAAATTTTATCAATTGATAAATTATTCTCTGAAGGTATCAGAAGAGTATTTATGAATGAATCTCTTAGTGAGTTATTTGTTAAATAATTTTATAATTTAAAAAGGTAGTGCTTACGCACTACCTTATGTAATTTATTAGATATTTTATTAAATAAAATATATTTAATAAAAATCCTAATATTTCTATAAAGGATTTTTAGTTTTATTGAGTAGAGTTTAATTAAGTAAATATCTATGATTCTATATAATTTTAGGAGGGCTTATGTCTGAATTTAGGAAAGACCCTGTAAGTAGAAGATGGGTCATTTTTTCACCAGAAAGATCTTACAGACCTAATGATTTTAAAAATGATGAAAGAAAAGATAAAAGTAATGAATATTGTCCTTTTTGCTCTGGGAATGAAAAAAAATCTGGGAATGAAATTCTAGTTTATTCAAAAATTCCTAATAGAGAACCTAATACTCCCGGTTGGTGGATTAGAGTTTTAGAAAATAAATATCCTGCTCTTCGTAGTGAAAAAAGTCTTGAAAAAAAGGGAATTGGAATTTACGACAAAATGGATGGATTAGGAAGACATGAAATTTTTGTAGAATGTGAAGAACATGTTAGATGTATTTCTGATCTTTCACTAGTTCAAATTGAAAAAGTAATCTTAGCTTATAGAGACAGATATGTTGAAATTGCTTCTGATAAAAACATTAAGCATATTTTAATTTTTAAAAATTATGGTGAAGATGCTGGGGCTTCTTTGGAGCATAGCCATTCCCAGTTAATTGCAACTCCTGTTGTTCCTAAAAGAGTTGAAACTGAAATAGAAGGTGCTAAAACTTATTATAATTTTAGAGATAGATGCGTTTATTGTGATATTCTTGACCAAGAGATTATTGACAAAGAAAGAATTGTTGAAGAAAATGAAGAATTTTTAGCTTTCAATTTTTTTGCTGGAAAAGTTCCTTATGAAACTTGGATTATGCCTAAACAACATAATGCTTATTTTTCTACAATATCTAAATCACAAATCAAAGACTTAGCTCGTATTCTAAAGAGAGTTATTAAAAGAATAAAAATTTGTTTAGGTGATGTCGATTACAATATGGTTTTACATACATCTCCTGTAAATACAAATAATCGAATTGATGATATTTTTCATTGGCATTTAGAAATTATGCCTAAGCTTACAAAAATTGCTGGTTTTGAATGGGGAACTGGTTACTATATTAATCCTGTTTTTCCTGAAGATGCTGGTAAGGCTTTAAGAGATGTTATATTAGATGAAGATGATTAAATATGTAATTGTGTAATTTTTTTATTTATGCTAGAATGGATCGTGATTTATGAAAATTTTTAGTTCAGAAAAATGTAATTTTGAAGAAATAGGTAGTGAAATTAAAAAAGGAAAAATTGTTGCTTTTCCTACAGATACTGTTTATGGTTTAGGTGCTCATATTCAAGATGAAAAGGCCATAACAAGAATTTTTAAAGTAAAAGATAGACCTTTAGATTCTCCTATTATTGTTCTAATTGATGACATTAAAAGGGTAGAAGAACATGCATATATTGAAAATCCTTTAGTTTGGGATTTAATGAGTGCTTTCTGGCCTGGAGCTTTAACTTTAATATTGCCTAAAAAAAGCCATATTAACAACTTAATTACTGCTAATGGTGACAGTTTGGGACTTAGAATTCCAGATAATGACATAGCCAGAGAGCTTATTAAAAATTGTGGTGGAGCTTTAGCTACTCCAAGTGCTAATAAAAGTGGACAACTTAGTCCTACTAGAGCAGAGCATGTTATAAAACAATTTGAAGAAAATGAAATTGATTTTATTATTGATGGTGGGAAAACAAAAAAATCTATTGAGTCAACAATATTAGATATGACATATAATCCTCCTTTAATAGTAAGAAATGGTGGTATTACTAAAGAAGCTATTGAGGAAATAATCGGTTCGGTTAATGAGCTTCAAGAAAAGAAAAAAAGTAAAAATTCTTTTTCTAAAGAGATTAAAATAATAGATAAAAAAGAATTTTCCAATCTTCCTAAAAATTCTATTTTGCTTTCTTTTGGTGAAGTTAAGGATTTAAATATTAAAAAAATTGAAATTTTATCTAAAAATTTAGATTATAATGAAGCTATTGAGAATTTATATGATTCTTTATATAGACTTTTAGATGAAGATTCTCCTATACTTTATGTTGAAAAGTTAGATGAAAATGGATTAGGAAAAACTATAATGGAAAGAATAAAAAAGATAGTCAAATAATGGAGGTAGTAATGGGAGCAAAAATAAATCCTGCAAAAATTAGTAATCAAGACATGATGAACGCACAAGCTTATTCTGGGATGGTAAGTAAAATTGAAAAATTGGGGAAAAGTAAAAGAAAAAACAAGATTTTTTTTGACAAAGTAGTTAAAAAATACTTTAAAAAAATTATTGAGCAATTTATAAAACAATTAAATGAATATCCTTCAAATCCTCAATCACAAAAAGTTATTGAGTTTTATACTTATTTAGATTCAGAATTATCAAAAGCTGCTAATCATCCAGTAATGCTTAGTTTCGAAGAATTAGAATTCTTAAAAGCTACTTTAAGTGAAACTGTTAAAGGTATGGATAAAATGGAGTTCAAATGGTATTCATTTTTAAGAAAAATAATGAATAAATCTATGGCAAAACAAATAAAAGAAATATTAGAAATATTAAAAAAATAATTTTAATAATTTAATTATTAATTTCTTATATATTACAAAGACCTTTTCTAAGGTCTTTTGTGATTTTATATAGAAAATTTATATAGATACTTTTCTTGTTTAATGTTATAAAATATGTTATAATAATTTTGCCTATACTAATAAAATATCCTATGCAGGTAAAAATAATAATTTTATCTACAACAAGATAACAATTGTACCTACTTAAGTATTAACTTTTACTTATTGCACTTAAATAGTTACTAAAAAATTATATATATGGGAGATGTTTTATGGAAATCCAAGAAATTCTAAAATTAGATATTGATAAAAAATTAATTCATAAACTTGAAGAAAAATTTATAATGGAAAGAAAGATTTTCCCTTATATGGAAAATGATAGAGAAATCTTTGTAGTTATGGAAAATACAGGCGACATTAATTCCGAGATGTTCATTAAAAGTATTTTTAAGAAAAGAGTCATTAAAACTAAAATTAAGCCAGAAGAGTTCTATCTTTTAATCAGAAGATACTTTGGTATCGGTGCTGGTATGTTTAGTGATATTATGAATACTAATGTCACCTTTGAAAAAAACTTCAATATTGATGATTCAAAAGAGAGTGCTGAAGTTATTCAATTTGTAAATAAAGTATTACAAGATGCATATAATAAAGGATCTACTGACGTTCATCTTGAACCTACAAAAGATGAAGTTCTACTTAGATATAGAATTGATGGTGTATTACATAATATTTCTCTTCCAAAAAGCATTCAAAACGTTTATTTAGCCATTGTAAGTAGAATTAAAATAATGGCAGAACTTGATATTGCTGAAAAAAGATTACCACAAGATGGACGTATAAAAATTAAAACTAGAGGACAAGAAACTGAACTTAGAGTTTCTGTTATTCCTACAATTAATGGAGAGAGTATTGTTATTAGAATTTTAGCTAATCAAAAAAATGAAATGGAACTTGAAAAACTTGGAATGAATCCAAAAATTTTAAGAGAATTTCGTTCGCTAATTAATAGACCCAATGGAATAATCCTTGTTACTGGTCCTACTGGTAGTGGAAAAACCACTACACTTTTTTCTGCTATAAAAGAAATTAATACTGGTTCTCAAAAAATACTTACTATTGAAGATCCAGTTGAATATCAAATGGATGGGGTATCTCAAATTCAAGCAAAATCAGATATTGGATTTGATTTTGCTGCAGGACTAAGAGCCATTCTTCGTCATGACCCTGATATTATTATGATTGGAGAAATTAGAGATAGAGAAACTGCTGAAATTGCCATTCGTTCATCACTAACAGGACATTTAGTTTTCGCAACTCTTCATACTAATGATTCTATAAGCTCTGTTACAAGACTTATAGATATGGGAATTGAACCTTATCTTATTACTTCTTCACTTATAGGAGTTCTAGCTCAAAGGCTTGTAAGAAGAATTTGTCCATATTGTAAAGAGGAAAAAACTCTAGATAATGGTAGAAAAGTATGGTATGGAAAAGGTTGCGACTATTGTTTCCATACAGGTTACAAAGGCAGAACTTCAATTCATGAATTATATGTAATTGATGATGTAAGCAAACAAGACATATTAAAAAGAAAATCTAATTTTGAAATAAAGAAAAACCTTGAGGATTTGGGCTGGAATACCCTTAAAGATGATGGTATGGATAAAGCTGAACTTGGAGAAACAACATTTGAAGAAGTTATCAAAGTTGCATGGTAATTCTGTAAAGGCTTTATAAAATATAGTGAGGGTTTATGAAAAACAATTATTCTAAAACTGAATTTGGAAATATAATTATTACTAATAAATCTATTAGTAAGAGAAGTATTATTCTTATGATACTTCTCTTTTTTACTTTTTTCATTTCTAGAAAGCTTAACGAAGATACTTTTAATTCAGTTAATCTTACTATGTTTGTGTCATATATTTTTATAGCTATTAATAAAATTTTCGAAGTAATTAAATTCATTATAAGAAAAATAAAAAAAATTAATCCTTCTAAAAATAATATACCGAAAAAATTTGAATGCTTTTATAATTCTTTCAATTATCTTTTTTATATTTTTTCTTTACTTTTAGTCTTTTATTTTTTAGTACAAAGGCTATAGACTTATTTTATATCTGAAAACTACTCTATTGACAAAAAAAATATTTAAACGTATAATATAAGTTCGGTAATTGTTGTTAGTTTGTAAATTTTATCTTTGTGAAGATGCAAAGTACCTTGTGTAATAGCATCTTTCAGTATTGAAAGAGGAGAATAAAAAATGGAATACGGAAAGTATAATGAATTAGAAGTTATTAAAAAAGACAGATGGTTTTATGAATTGGAAGGTGGAGTTAAGTTACCTTTTGATGCTTGTGGAGACATAGAAATCATAATTGGGAACAAAGTTAATCCTTTTGTTTATATGGATGTTGAGAAAGGGTTAATGGGAACTCTTGGAACTGTTTTCGGACAAGTTGGAGAGCTTGCATATCTTCATGTTGTTGCAACTTCTGATATGGGTGCCTTTCTTGATTTAGGAATAGGAAAGCATGTTCTTTTATTAAAAAATAAAATGGAAGTAGAAGTAAAAGAAGGAGATGACATTCTTGTTGCTTTGAAACTTGATAATAAAAATAGAATTGCTGCTACTATGAAAATTAGTGATTACATTGAAGTTAGACCTAATTCAAAAGTTGGAGAGGACATTAGAGGAATTATTTATAGAATTAATCCTGAGATGGGTTTATTTATTGCTGTTGATGGTAAATATCACGGTTTTATTCATAAAAGTAAGCTTCAAAAAAAATATAAAGTTGGAGATACGGTAGAAGCAAAAATTGTTAAAATTAGAGATGATGGTAAGTTAGAATTATCTTTTAGAGATCTAGCATACAAAGAAATGGATAAAGATGCTACTGTTATTTTTGAATACATGAAAGGCCATCATGGAATACTTGATATTTCTGAAGATTCTAGTCCAGAAAAAATAATGAACATATTTAAAATATCAAAAAAATCATTTAAAAGAGCTGTAGGAAATTTATATAGAGATAAAAAAATTGAAAAAATTGATGGAATTTTTAAAATTGTAGAGTAAAATTATAAGGGAATTAATTTTCCCTTTTTTGTTTATTTTTTAATACAAAAATAGATAATTGTGGTATACTTTTTAAAAGAGGTGATTTAATGAATATTAAATATTCAAAAGGTGAGGATTTAGCAAATAGTATAACTCATTTTTTAGGTGCAGGACTCTCTATTGCTGCTATAGCTATCTTAGCTTATAGAGCTACAAAATTGGGAAATGCGAAACATGTAGTTAGTTTTGTTATATTTGGTGTATCTTTATTATTACTATATACTATGTCTGCTGTGTACCATTTGTTACCACAAGATTCAAAGGCAAGAAAAGTTTTTAAAATATTAGACCATTCTGCCATTTATGTTTTAATTTCAGGATCTTATACTCCATATTTATTAACCATTATACAAGGTATTTCTGCTTGGGTAATTTTTGGAATTCAATGGGGGCTTACAACAGCTGGAATTTTATTTAAAATTAAATTTGCAGGACGATTTAAACTCTTTTCTACAATAATTTATTTAATAATGGGTTGGATGATTGTTTTTGTTTTTAAAAATTTGAAAACTAATTTACCTCCTTTACCTTTAAATCTTTTAATTGCAAGTGGAATTACTTACTCTGTTGGAACTATTTTTTATATGATGAAAAAAGTCCCTTATACCCATGCTATTTGGCATTTATTTGTTATGGGAGGAAGTATTCTTAATTTTTTATCTGTATTTTATTCTGTAAGTTAATTTTAAATTTTATATAAACTAAAAAAATCAGAATTTCTCTGATTTTTTTAGTTTATATTTAAAATT
>RRZU011087620.1_pt1 | contig 13848 bp, 13 predicted proteins | sample 2165561 | NCBI WGS metagenome assembly RRZU01 (sample SAMN10456909, study PRJNA506462) | wastewater metagenome | isolation source: wastewater sludge | place: USA: Moscow, Idaho
CCGGCCGAGCGCAACGCCCCCGTCATCGACCGCCTGATCGCCGCCGGCGCGGTGATCGTCGGGCGCACCTACATGACCGAGTTCGCGTTCTCCGGCCTGGGCCTGAACCCGCACTACGGCACGCCGAAGAACCCGTGGGATCGCGTCGATGGTGGCCGCATTCCTGGCGGCTCGTCGAGCGGCGCGGCCGTGTCGGTGACCGATGGCTTGGCGGTGGTCGGCATCGGCAGCGACACGGGCGGCTCGGTGCGCATCCCGTCGGCGCTGTGCGGGCTCACCGGCTTCAAGCCGACGCAGCGGCGCGTGCCCACCGAAGGCGCGCTGCCGCTGTCCACCTCGCTCGATTCGATCGGCCCGCTGGCCGCCAGCGTGCGCTGCTGCGCCATCGTCGATGCCATCCTGGCCGGCGAGCCGCCCACCGTGCCGGCGTTGCGCGACGTCGCGGGTGCGCGGCTGGCGATCCCCGAGACGCTGGTGCTGAACGATGTGGACGACGCCGTGGCCGCGGCCTTCGAGCGCGCCTGCGCCACGCTGCAGCAAGCTGGCGCGCGCCTGCAGCGCATCGCCGTGCCCGAGTTCGCCGAGCTGGGCCGCCTGCATGCGCGCGGCACGCTGGCCGGCGCCGAGGCCTGGGCCTGGCACCGCCAGTTGCTGACCGAGCGCGGCGACGAGTACGACCCGCGCGTCGGCCTGCGCCTGCGCGGCGGCGAGGCCATGGGCGCGGCCGATTACATCGACCTGCTGGCGGCGCGCCGGCGCTGGATCGCGCAGGTCGAGGCACGCATCGCACCGTTCGACGCCCTGCTGATGCCCACCGTGCCCATCGTGGCGCCGCGCATCGATGAGTTGGTGGCGAGCGACGCAGCGTATTTCGCCGCCAACGGCCTGATCCTGCGCAATCCGACGCTGATCAACTTCCTCGATGGTTGTGCGCTGTCGCTGCCCTGCCATGCGCGGGGCGAGGCGCCGGCGGGCCTGACGCTGGCTGCAGCCGGTGGACGAGACCGCGCCGTGCTGGCGCTGGGGCTGGGGGTGGAACGGGCACTGAGTGGGGTGACTAGTCTGGATACTCCCCTATAGCCTGTCCGCCAGCGCTTGATAGGCGGGCGTCGCATACCGATACTCCATCGATTTTGAGGCCGCCTTCTCGTGGTGGCCTTCTTGTGGCGCGCGTGCCGGAGCGCACGGGCTTTTGACGGCCCCCTGCGTGAAACCGGCGGGCGCAGCGCGGTGGTGCTGCCTACCCGGCTGGCTCGCCAGCGCCCGGCGCACCGCTGCGTGCCATGGCCTTGCCCACTTCGTCCAGATTCAGCCGCCGCCAGCGCGCCAGCACGCGCGCCTGTGGGTCGAGCAGGTAGCTGGTGCGGGCGCGCGCATCGCAACGGCGCGCCAGTTCGCCCTCCATGTCGACCAGCGACTCGAAGCCTTGAATCTTCAAACCGCCGCGCGTGATCAGCAGCGGCAGCACCGGCGTGCGGGCGCGCAGCAGCGCGTGCAGCATGCGCCGCTCCTCGTCGTCCAGCAGGCCGTCGCCGCGCACGAAGTACAGCAGCTGGTAGCAGCCGCCCAGGCGCGCCGCCAGCCCCTGCGGCAGGCCGTCGCTGAGCACCACCGAATCGTGCAGCGCGTCGCCCGGCTGCAGCGGGCCGAAGAAGCTCGGCTCGTCGCCCGTGTAGTCCTGGCGCTGCGCGGCCAGGCGCTCGGCGTCGGCGTCCAGGGGATTCATGGGCGCGCTGTCGTGCCAGGTCGCCATTGGTCAGCCCCCCGGCGCGGTCTCGCGCGCCACATCGGCCAGGAAGTCGGCCTGCTCCAGCCGGCTGTGCAGCTCGGCGCCGGGCATCCAGCCAGGATAGGTGGTGTGGAAGTCGGCCACGATCTGCGCCAGCGGCAGGTCGTCGAAGGCGCCGCGCTCGTTCACGTATTCCATGTGGCGGTTGCCGGCCTTGTCGAACGGGTGGTAGATGCTGTCGTGCACGCCGTCGAAATCCAGCGGGTGCAGGCCGAACTTCTCGCACAGGCTGAGGTTGAACGCCGGCGTGGCCTTGCGCCAGGCGCCGTCGATCCACAGCTCGGTGTAGCCGTGCCAGATGAACAGGTCGGTCTTCATGGTCTCGCGCATGCGCTCGGTGCTCAGGTGGTTGCGCACGTCGGCAAAGCCCAGCCGCGCCGGAATGCCGGCCGCGCGTGCCACCGCCGCCAGCAGCGCGGCCTTGGGCACGCACCAGCCGTAGCCGTTGGCCAGCACGGTGCTGGCGCGCATGCCGGTGGGCGACAGATCGATGCGGTACGGGTCGTAACGGAAACCGTCGCGCACGGCGTGTGTCAGCGCCACGGCGCGTTCGCGCTCGTTCGCCCCTTGGGCATGTTGGCGCGCGAAGGCCTGGACATCGGGATGATCCGCGTCGATCGCGGGCGTGGCGCGCAGGTGCGCGGGCGTGGGGGCATCGCTCATGCGGCGCATCTTAGAGGTTTGCCTGCCGGCGTGGTGCCCATCGCGCGGGCGCCCGGCCAAGGCGCCGGGCAGGGCTGGCGTATGCTGCGAGCCATCCGGAAGACAGCGTGAGGAGACCTCTTTGAGCACAGCGGACAGCGGCCGCCCCCGCGTGGGCGTGATCGGCCTGGGCGCCATGGGCGCGGGCATGGCGGCGTCGCTGCGGCGGGCCGGCTTCGCGCTGTGCGTGCACGACGTGCGTGCCGAGGTGGCGCAGGCGCTTGCGCGCGACGGCGGCACGGCCTGCGCCTCGCCTGCCGAACTGGGCGCGCAGTGCGACGTGGTGGTCAGCGTGGTCGTCAACGCGCAGCAGACCGAAGAGCTGCTGTTCGGCGCCGACGGCTGTGCCGGTACGCTGCGCCCCGGCAGCGTGTTCGTGATGTGTTCCACCGTCGACCCGGCCTGGTCGGCCGCGCTGGCAGATCGGTTGGACGAGCGCGGCCTGCTGTACCTGGACGCGCCCATCTCGGGCGGCGCCGCGCGCGCGGCGCAGGGCCAGATCACCATGATGACGGCCGGCAGCGCCGCCGCCTACGCCAAGGCCGGCGCCGTGCTCGACGCCATGGCGGCGCAGGTCTACCGCCTGGGCGACGCGCCGGGCGCCGGCAGCAAGGTGAAGATCATCAACCAGCTGCTGGCCGGCGTGCACATTGCCGCCGCGGCCGAGGCCATGGCGCTGGGCCTGCGCGAGGGCGTGGACCCTGCCGCGCTGTACGAGGTCATCACGCACAGCGCGGGCAACAGCTGGATGTTCGAGAACCGCATGGCGCATGTGCTGGCGGGCGACTACACGCCGCTGTCGGCGGTCGACATCTTCGTCAAGGACCTGGGGCTGGTGCTGGACATGGCGCGCGCGAGCAAGTTTCCGCTGCCGCTGTCGAGCACGGCGCACCAGATGTTCATGCAGGCCAGCACGGCCGGCTTCGCGCGCGAGGACGATGCGGCGGTGATCAAGATTTTCCCGGGGATCACGCTGCCGGAGAAGAAAACGTGAAACCCATCCAGCTGGGCTGCATTGCCGACGACTTCACCGGCGCCACGGATCTCGCCAACAACCTGGTGCGCGCCGGCATGCGCGTGCTGCAGACCATCGGCGTGCCGGAGGGGCCATTGGATGTCGATGTCGACGCCGTGGTGGTGGCGCTGAAGTCGCGCACCATTCCTGCGGCCGATGCCGTGGCGCAGTCGCTGGCCGCGCTGCGCTGGCTGCAGGCGGCGGGCAGCCGACAGATATATTTCAAGTACTGCTCCACTTTCGACAGCACGCCGCAGGGCAACATCGGCCCCGTGACCGAGGCACTGATGGACGCGCTGGGCTGCGACTTCACCATCGCGACGCCGGCCTTCCCAGACAACGGGCGCACGGTGTTCAAGGGCCACCTGTTCGTGGGCGACGTGCTGCTCTCCGACAGCGGCATGAAGGACCACCCGCTGACCCCCATGCGCGACGCCAACCTGGTGCGCGTGCTGCAGGCGCAGTGCCGCCGGCGCGTGGGGTTGATCGATCACCGCGCGGTGGCGGCGGGCCAATGTGCGATCCGCGCCCGCATCGACGAACTGAAGGCGCAGGGCGTGGCCATCGCCATCGTGGATGCGGTGAGCAACGACGACCTGCTGCGGCTGGGCCCGGCGCTGGCCGACCTGCCGCTGGTCACCGCCGGCTCGGGCGTCGCCATTGCGCTGCCGGGCAACTTCGGGCTGCAGCCGTCGGCACAGGCGAGTGCGCTCCCGCCGGCCAGCGGCTTGCGCGCCATCGTGTCGGGCAGCTGCTCGCAGGCGACGAACGCGCAGGTGGCGCACTTCATCGCTGGCGGCGGCGTGGCCCATGTGCTCGATCCGCTGCGGCTGGCGCGCGACCGTGCGGGCGCGGTGGCCGAGGCGTTGGCACTGGCCGAGGCGCAACTGCCGTCGGGGCCGGTGCTGATCTACTCCACGGCCGAACCAATGGCGGTGGCGGCCGTGCAGGCGCAACTGGGCACCGAAGGCGCCGGCGCGCTGGTCGAGCAGGCGCTGGCCGAGGTGGCGCAGGGCTTGCTGCGCCTGGGCGTGCGCCAGTTGGTGGTGGCGGGGGGTGAGACCTCCGGCGCCGTGGTGCAGGCGCTGGGCGTGCGGCGGATGCAGATTGGCCCACAGATCGACCCCGGCGTGCCGTGGTGCCACGCATTCGGCAACGACGGGCCGCTGCACCTGGCGCTGAAGTCCGGCAACTTCGGCAGCGACGATTTCTTCACCAAGGCGTTCGCGCAACTCGCATGACCGAATCCCAGGCCCGCGAAGACATCTGCCGCATCGGCGCCAGCCTGTTCGCGCGCGGCTACGTGCACGCCACGGCCGGCAACATCAGCGTGCGGCTGGACGACGGCGGCTTTCTCATCACACCGACCGACGCCTGCCTGGGCGCGCTCGACCCCGCGCGGCTGGCGCGGCTCGATGCGCAGGGGCAGCAGCTGAGCGGCGACCGGGCCAGCAAGACCATTGCGCTGCACCGCCGCATCTACGCCGCCGCGGCGGCGAGCGATCCGCACACGCGCTGCGTCATCCACACGCACAGCACGCACTGCGTGGCGCTCAGCCTGCGCAGCGAAGGGCAGGCGGAGCTGCTGCCGCCGATCACGCCGTACTTCGTGATGAAGGTGGGCCATGTGCCGCACGTCTCGTATCACCGCCCGGGCGATGCGGCGGCGGCCGAAGCGGTGGCGCAGGCCATCGTCGACTACGCCGCGCGCGGCACGCCGATCCGCGCCGTGATGCTGGCGCGGCTGGGGCCGAACGTGTGGCACGACTCGCCCGCCGCCGCCATGGCCACGCTGGAGGAGCTGGAGGAAACGGCGCGGCTGGCGATGCTGTCGCCCGGCGTCACGCCGCTTGACGAGGCGCGCATCGACGAACTGCGGCGGCAGTTCGGGGCGCACTGGTGAGGCGGCACGGAGCGGTTTGGCGCGATTGCAGGCCGCAATCAATTCAATAGCTGCCTGCGCCTGTCATTCAATGATTTCGGGTTAATTTATATCTGAAATCATTCAATAGCGGGCGATGGCAGCTATCATTTTGATTGATCATCAAGAGGTTTCAGACCGTGTTGTAGGAGCGGGCAAGCCCGCTCCTACAACGCTGCCTGAGGCGTCTTCTGGCGCCACAACCTGGCCAGTTCGCGCATCGAATCGAACAGCTGCGCGGCGCCCGCATCGCGCAGCGCCGCCGCATCGCCCGTGCTCGACCGCAGCGCCCACACGGTGGCGCCCGCCGCCACGCCGGCCTGCACGCCGGTGGGCGTGTCCTCGATCACCAGGCAGCGCTCGGGCGCGATGCCGACCGACTGCGCGGCGGCCAGGTAGACGTCGGGGAAGGGCTTGCTGCGCGGCAGGTCGTGCCCGCTGAACACGTGCGGGCCGAACCATTCGGTCAGGCCCACCTTCGCCAGTTGCAGCAGCAGCTTGCCGCGGTCGGCGCCCGAGGCACAGGCGATGCGGCCACCGGTGTGCGCATGGGCCGCGCGCACGGCATCCAGCGCGCCGTCGATGGGCTGCAGGTGGGCGCGCAGCAGCTCGTCGCGCCGGGCGTAGAAGCGCGCCATCCATTCGTCGGTCAACGGCCTGCCGGTGCGCGATTCAATCAGCGCGGCCTGGCTGCGCACGGTGCGGCCGATGAAGTGGCGCATGCATTCGTCGATCGGCATGTCCCAGCCGCTTTCGGCCAGCTGGTCGCGCAGCACGCCGTGGGTGATGGGCTCGCTGTCGACCAGCACGCCGTCGCAGTCGAACAGGATCGCTTCAAAATTCATAGCTGTTTGCGCTCGTCAGGCAAGCGTTGCAGGCCAAAATCATTCAAAAACACCATCGACGTAGAACCAGCGCCCGCCCTCGCGCACGAAGCGGCTGCGCTCGTGCAGGCGCACGGCGCGGCCGGCGATGCGGTGGCGGGCGACGAATTCGACCTCGGCGGTGTCGTCGCCGGTCGCACGGGCGGCGCGCACTTCCAGCCCCAGCCAGCGCGCGCCGGGGTCGAAGTCGACGGACGGCGGCCGCTGCGGCGCGTGCCAGGTGGCCAGCAGGTAGTCGGCGCGCTGCAGCACGAAGGCGCTGTAGCGCGAGCGCATCAGGCTTTCGGCATCGGGCGCGGGCTGCTCATCCCAGTGGTCCAGATAGCGGCCGCAGCAGGCGGCGTAAGTCATCGGCCGGGCGCGCGCATCGGTGCGGCCACAGGGGCAGTGGGTGGTGGCCGCCTTCATCAGCGCTTCCAGAACTGGGGCGTGAACAGCACCAGCACCGACAGCATCTCCAGCCGCCCCAGCAGCATGGCGGCCGAGCACAGCCAGATCTGGAAGTCGCTGAGCACCGCGTAGTTGCCCGCCGGGCCCACCTTGCCCATGCCGGGGCCGATGTTGTTGAGGCAGGCCACGATGGCGGTGAAGGCGGTCACCACGTCCAGCCCCGAGGCCAGCATCAGCATCGTCAGGCCCACCATGGTGCCGCCGTAGATCAGCATGAAGGCCATCACGGCCCAGATGATGTCGGGCGGCACGATGGTGCGGCCCAGCGCCACGGGGTAGACCACGCGCGGGTGGATGATGCGCACCAGCTCGCGCTGCGCCACCTTCACCAGCACCAGCACGCGCACCATCTTGATGCCGCCGCCGGTGGAGCCCGCGCACGACACGAAGCAGCCCAGGAACAGCAGCAGCACCGGCACGAACGAGGGCCACAGCAGGTAGTCGGTGGTGGCGTAGCCGGTGGTGGTGGCCACCGACACGCCCTGGAACGCCGCCTGCCGGACGGCGCTGGGGAAGTCGTCGACCACCCGCTCCACCAGCAGCATCGACATCACCAGCAGCGTGGCCAGGCCCAGCACGCCCAGGTAGGCACGCACCTCGGTGTCGCGCACCACGGGTGAGAAGGAGCGCTGGCGCCACAGCATGAAGTAGCGCGCAAAGCTGATGCCCGCCAGCGACATGAACAGCACCGCCGTCCATTCCAGCTGCGGCGAATTCCAGTAGCCGAAGCTGGCGTCGTGCGACGACATCCCCCCCAGCCCGACGGTGGTGCACATGTGCATGAAGGCATCCGACCAGCTCATGCCGCCCCAGCGGTAGGCCAGCAGGCAGCCCAGCGACAGCACGAAGTACACGCCCCACAGGCCGCGCGCCGTCTCGGCCAGGCGCGGCGTCAGGCGCTGTTCCTTCATCGGGCCGGGCATCTCGGCCTTGTACAGCTGCGCGCCGCCCAGACCCAGAAACGGCAGGATGGCCACCGCCAGCAGCATGATGCCCAGGCCGCCGATCAGCTGCAGAAAGCAGCGCCAGATGTTGACCGAGGGCGCCAGCAGATCGAGCCCCGCCAGGGCCGTGGCGCCGGTGGCGGTGAGGCCGCTCATGGCCTCGAAATAGGCGTCGGTGAAGCTCAGGCCCTGCACCGCGTACATCAGCGGCAGCGCGGCGTAGACCGGCAGCACCACCCACACCAGCGTGACCAGCAGAAAGCCGTCGCGCACCGTCAGCTCGCGGTTGGCGTGGCGCGTGCGCACCCACAGCCAGGCGCCGGTGGCCAGCGTGAAGGCGAAGCACCACGCCCACACATGCACGTGCGTGCCGCCCTCGCCGAACCAGTCCCACGCCATCGGCACGAAGAAGGCGAACGAGAAGCCCATGACGACCCACGAGAGCACCAGGAAGGCGGGGGCGAAGCGGCTCATGGGGTCAATGAAGATCGGATGCTGTGGGAGCGCCCTTGGCCGCGATGGCAGCACAGCGCCCAGCGAAACGCCGAATCGCGGCCAAGGCCGCTCCCACATCCGGGCGCAGGGCCGCGCAGCAGGCCATGCGGCAACCGACCAGGGGCCGCGGAGCAGGCCACACCAGAACGCCGTGGCCGGACCTGCGCCGGCCACCAGCGTTGTCCCCCCTTCGGGGGGAAGGCGCGAAGCGACTCAGGGGGGTCATAGGAACGTTGCACGCACCTGAAACAGCTTCTCCACCTCGCGCACCATGCGCTTGTTGGGCAGGAAGATGATCACGTGGTCGTCCGGCTCGATCACCACGTCGTGCGTGGGCACCACGGTGTGGGCGCTGCTGCCCTCGCCGCGCACGATGGCGCCGATGCGCGCGCCCTCCGGCAGCTTGATCTGCTCGATGCGCCGGCCCACCAGGTGCGATGTCTTGGCGTCGCCATGCGCCACGCCCTCCAGCGCCTCGGCCGTGCCGCCACGCAGGCTGTGCACCGCCGCCACGGCGCCGCGGCGCACGTGCATCAGCAACTCGCCGATCACGGCGTGCGCCGGCGAGATGGCGATGTCGATGGTGCTGCCCTGCATCAGGTCGGCGTAGGCGCGGCGGTTGATGAGCGCGATGACGCGGCGCGCGCCCATGCGCTTGGCCAGCATGGCCGAGAGGATGTTGTCCTCGTCGTCGTTGGTGACGGCGATGAACAGGTCCATGTCAGCCACGTTCTCGTCCAGCAGCAGTTCCTCGTCGGTGCCGTCGCCCTGCAGCACCAGCATCTCGGGCGGCAACTCGCTGGCCAGGTAGTCGCAGCGCTTGCGGTTGCTTTCGAGGATCTTCACCTCGCACCGGCCCACCAGCCCGCGCGCCAGCCGCAGCCCCACCTTGCCGCCGCCGGCGATCATCACGCGGCGCACCGGACGATCCGGGTTGCCGATGGTGTGCAGCGCGGCGCGCACCGTCTCGCGGCCCGTCAGCACGAACACCTCGTCGCCGGCCTGCACGCGCGTCTCGGCGGCCACCGGCAGTTCCTGGTCGCGCCGGTAGATGCCGACGATGCGCATCGGCACGTCGGCGCGGTGGGCGCGGAACTCGGCAATGCTGTGGTTGGCCAGGTAGCTGCCGGCCGACACGCGCACCACGATCAGGTGCGCCTGGCTCTGCGAGAACTTCACCACCTGCAGCGCCTCGGGGTATTCGATCAGCTGGTGGATGGTGCGCGTGACCGATTCCTCGGGGCAGATCACGTGGTCGACGGCGAAGCCGTCCTTCTCCAGCAGCTTGTCGCCCTGGCGGAACTCGGGCGAGCGCAGGCGCGCGATGGTGGTCGGGATGCCGAACACGTCGTGCGCGATCTTGCAGGCCACCAGGTTGGTCTCGTCCTGCGGCGTGCAGGCGATGAACAGGTCGCAATCCTGCGCACCGGCGCCGCGCAGCACCGAGGGCTGGATGCCGTTGCCGGTGACGCCGCGCAGATCGAGCCGGTCCTCCAGCATGCGCAGGCGCTCGGGGTCGGGGTCGACCACGGTGATGTCGTTGGCCTCCGACACCAGCGGCTCGGCCACGCTCTCGCCCACGCGGCCGGCGCCGAGGATGATGATTCTCATGCGATCGCTGCCTTCAGTTGCCGATCAAGATCGCTATTCTAACGATAGCTTTTGGCGCTTGATGGATGGGCGCTGAAGCCTTGTTTTGCCTGAATCTACAGCGCCCGCGAGATGATGATCTTCTGCACGTCGCTGGTACCTTCGTAGATCTGGCACACGCGCACGTCGCGGTAGATGCGTTCGAGCGGAAAGTCGCTGACGTAGCCGTAGCCGCCCAGCGTCTGGATGGCGGCGCTGCACACGGCCTCGGCCGTCTCGGTGGCGAACAGCTTGGCCATGGCCGCTTCCTTCAGGCAGGGTTTGCCGGCATCGCGCAGGCTGGCGGCGTGCCAGATCAGCTGGCGCGCTGCTTCCAGCCGGGTGGCGCAATCGGCCAGGCGGAAGCTCACCGCCTGGTGGTCGATGATGGGCACGCCGAAGGCCTCGCGCTCCTTGGCGTACTGGATGGCCACTTCGAGCGCGCTGCGCGCCATGCCCACGGCCTGCGCACCGATGCCGATGCGCCCACCCTCCAGCGCGCTGAGGGCGATCTTGTAGCCCTCGCCCTCTTCGCCTATCAGGTTCTCGGCCGGTACGCGGCAGTTCTCCAGGTTGATCTGCGCCGTGTCGCTGCTGTGCTGGCCCAGCTTGTCCTCGATGCGCGCCACCACCCAACCGCTGTTGCCGAGCCGGTGCGTGGGCACGATGAAGGCCGACAGGCCGCGCTTGCCCGCCGCCTTGTCGGTGACGGCAATCACGATGGCCACGTGGCCATTCTTGCCGCTGGTGATGAACTGCTTGACGCCGTTCAGCACCCACTCGTCGCCGTCCTTCACCGCCGTGGCGCGCAGGGCCGAGGCGTCGCTGCCCACGTGCGGCTCGGTCAGCGCGAAGGCGCCCAGCATCTCGCCGCGCGCGGCGGGGGACAGCCATTGCTGCTTTTGCGCCTCGGTGCCGTAGCGCATCAGGATGGCGTTGTAGGGGCAGTTGGTGACGCTGATCGGCGTGCTGGTGCCGCCGTCGCCAGCGGCGATCTCCTCCAGCACCAGCGCCAGCGTCAGGTAGTCGAGGCCGGCGCCGCCGTATTCCTCGGGCACGCAGATGCCGTAGGCGCCCAGCTCGGCCAGGCCGCGGTGCGCGGCCTCGGGGAAGGTGCGCTCGCGGCTCCACTGCGCAGCGTGCGGCCACAGCTGTTCCTGCGCGAAGGCGCGCACGGCGTCGCGGATCATCTCCTGGTCGGTCGTCAAAAGCATGTCAGTCGTCCCGCGCTGGGCTCCACCCGCAGCGCATCAAGCACAAGGAAGCCGGCGGCCGCGGAGCAGGCCATCCGAGCGAACGCCGTGGCCGGGCTTGTACCGGCCACTGGCGTTGTCCCCCATGGGGGGAAGGCGGCCGCAGGCCGACTCAGGGGGGCTTTCATTTTTTCACCATGAAGAAAAGCGTTGTCCGTCGTACTGGATGTACGCGCCATTGTCGGCCGGGGTGAGCGCGGCGACCACGCGGCGCAGGCCGGCAGCGCTGTCGGGCACCGCCACGGGCGCCGCGCCACCGCCCATGTCGGTCTGCACCCAGCCAGGATGCAGGCACACGAAGGTGGCCTGCGGGTACGCATGCCGCGCCGAGGCCACAGCCATGTTCAGCGCCGCCTTGCTCACGCGGTACAGCCAGGCGTTGCTGCCGGCCGCGCCGCCAATCTGGCCCATCACGCTGGAGAGAAAGGCAAAGCGCCCCTGCGCCGCCTCGACCAGCGGCGCCACCTGCGGAATCACCTGCATCGCGCCCAGCACGTTGGCGTGCATCACGCGGTCGAAGTCCTGCTGCGTGGGCGGCTGCGTGGCGTCGGCGCGGCTGCACATCACGCCGGCCACGTGCCAGGCGGTGTCGATCTTCTCGCCATCGAGCTGCCAGGCCAGCCCGCTGACGCTGGCCGGGTTGGCCACGTCCAGCTTCAGCACCTGACAACCCAGTTCACGCAGCGTGGCCAGGCCATCGTCGCTGCGCGCCGTGGCGATCACACGCTCGCCGGCGGCCACGGCCTGGCGCGCCAGTTCCAGGCCGATGCCGCGCGAGGCGCCGAGGATGAGGGTGGTGGGCATGGGGTTGAGTCCTGTCGGTGGGTCGCTCAAGCGAGGGGCGCGCCACAGGCGGCCGTCAGTGCGCAGCCTGCCTTAGCACCTGCTCTGCCCATTGGTTGAGGCTGATGCCCTCGGCCTGGGCGGCGTTGAGGCTGGCGCGGTGCACCTCGGGCGACACGCGCAGCATCAGCCGCCCGCTGGCCGCTGTCTGTGGCTCCTTGCCCAGGGCCTTGCACGTGGCCAGGTAATCGTCCACCGCCTCGATGAAGGCGGCCTTCAAGTCGGCCACCGTATCGGCATGGAAGCTGATGATGTCCTGGATACCCACGATGCGCCCGACGAAGATGCCGTCCCGATCGTCGTACTCGATGCGGGCGCTGTAACCCTTGTGCGTCATCTTGCTCATGGCTTGATCTCCAGTCTTTCCAGAAACTGCCGGACGTCTTCGATCTGGTAGCGCTTCGCTTCCTTGCCGGGGTGCGGGCGGTGGCACAAATAGGCCAACCCATCCTTGTCGAAGCGTACCCGCGAGCCTGCACCTTCGGTCAGCTCGCATCCCAGCGCCACCAGCAGCGACTCCACATCCTTGAACGCGATGGCGCCCGACGTGGGCTTGGCAAAGACCGCCGCCAGCGTCTTGCGATGCTTGCTGTTCATGCAAGCATTCTAGGGGCAGGAGGCCCTCAGTGCAAGCAATATCTGCAAGCACTCGGTGGCGTGCGCATCCCATGCGATCAAAGTCGCCTCGACATCTGTCGCAACAGAAAATGAAGTCAAACCGGCCTCCAGCGCTTGTCCATCAAGCGCGAGCAGCTATGATTTTCATACCATCTCCAGTGCCACGGCCGTCGCTTCGCCGCCGCCGATGCACAGCGTGGCGATGCCTTTCTTCTTGCCACGCGCCTTCAGCGCATGGATCAGCGTGACCATGATGCGCGCGCCGCTGGCGCCGATGGGGTGGCCCAGCGCGCAGGCGCCGCCGTTGACGTTGACCTTGTCGTGCGGCACCTTCATGTCGTGCATCAGCGCCATCGGCACCACGGCGAAGGCTTCGTTGATTTCCCACAGGTCGACGTCGTCCGTCTTCCAGCCGGCCTTGGCCAGCACCTTCTCGCTGGCGCCGATCGGGGCGGTGCTGAACCACTCCGGCTCCTGCGCGTGCGTGGCGTGGGCGACGATCCTCGCCAGCGGCTTGCAGCCTAGCTTCTTCGCCGTCGATTCGCGCATCAGCACCATGGCGGCGGCGCCGTCGTTGATGCTGGAGCTGGCCGCCGCCGTCACCGTGCCGTCCTTCTTGAAGGCGGGCTTGAGCGTCGGGATCTTGTCGATGTTGATCTTGCCCGGGCCTTCATCGGTGTCGACCACGCGCTCGCCCTTGCGGTCTTTCACCGTCACGGGGGTGATCTCGTCCTTGAACGCACCGGACTTGATGGCGTTGGCGGCGCGCTCGTTGCTCTTCATCGCCACCTCGTCCTGCTGCTCACGGGTGATGCCACCGCCGTTGTAGCGCTCGGTGCCGAGGCCCATCAGGCACGCGTCGAACGCGCACCACAGGCCGTCCTTGATGATCGCGTCGGCGAGTTCGGTGTTGCCGTAGCGGAAGCCGCCACGCGCGCCCGGTGCGAGGTACGGGGCGTTGGTCATGCTCTCCATGCCGCCGGCCACCACGATGTCGGCCTCGCCGGCGGCGATCATCTGGTCGGCGAGGTAGATGGTGTTGAGGCCCGAGAGGCAGACCTTGTTGATGTTGACGCTCGGCACGCTCATCGGGATGCCCGCCTTCACCGCGGCCTGGCGCGAGGGCACCTGGCCGGCGCCCGCCATGAGCACCTGGCCCATCAGGACGTGCTCGACCTCCTCGGGCGCCACGCCGGCGCGCTCGAGTGCGGCCTTGATGGCGAACCCGCCAAGATCGGCGGCGCTGAAGCCGGCGAGTGCGCCGCTCATCTTGCCGATCGGTGTGCGCGCTCCGGCGACGATGTA
>RRZU011589778.1_pt1 | contig 13847 bp, 12 predicted proteins | sample 2165561 | NCBI WGS metagenome assembly RRZU01 (sample SAMN10456909, study PRJNA506462) | wastewater metagenome | isolation source: wastewater sludge | place: USA: Moscow, Idaho
ATGATAGATTTCTTAAAGGATAGATCAGATAGATTAGATGTATCCTTTGTAGGAAATAAAAGAAATAGTAGAGGTGTAATATATGCTGAAGTTATTTCTAAGAATAGCGGGACTACATATATGCTATTCTTAAGCAAACAGTACCAGAAATGTAGAGAGGATGGGTCTAGAAATTTTACTATTTCATCTCCAACCAAAAGATATCTCATCAATTATAAAGAAGGGATATCAGAAGTAATCAAAGAAGAAGATATTTAGTTATCTTCTTTTTTTTTTTTTAATCTAAATATTAATTGAGTATATATTATTACTACGAAGGTAACAACTAAAAAGAAGGAGGTAGCACATATGCTAACCAAAAGAGAGAGAGAAACAATTGTACAATTCACTGAGAAGGAGGGGATTGTATGAGTTACGCAGCTATAAGTTTTGGTAAATCGTATAAGGAAGTTCTATTACCTTACCAAGAGCAAAGATCATTACATACATATGAAAGATCTGATTTCATATTTATGATCAAAAGATATCTTACAAGATATGTTAGATTATCATGCGATATTACTATTATCAATAAGCAATTAGTAAATAACATTGATAATGTATCAGATGAAGAAGTATGTAATATAGCTAAAAGAGTACTAAATAACTACGTATTAATAATAGGTAGTACAACTATAGCTACAAATATTCCTATACAAGGGTACTTTAGTGGCTTTAGAATATTAGGTCGTTATATTAATGATTTAATTATTAAAGAGGGTGCTGAACTGAGCGCTTCTGGTTATATTAAGAAAAAGGATATAGACTTTAATGCAATGGAGACTGAATGTTCTAGATTTATTAGAGCTCTATATGAAGATGTAGCAGCAAGTACTGAAATATCAACACATGACCAATTATCTTTAGTTATTAATAGTTATATTGAAAAAGGATTATCAGCAGAAGAAGTTGTGTTAAAATACAAGACTGCATATCTATTATTCATATCATCTATAATAACAAGTGACGGTGCATGGTTAGATGTTACAGACTTTAATAATCATTCAGACTTTACTGACTTAATAGCTAGTGAGATAGCTAGAATGACAGATGAAGAAGAAATAAAACTATATGAACTTAATTTTTAGATCGGGAGGCATACTGAATGCTTAAAAGAAATAGTATAACGAGTATAATAAGTGCGGTAAATAAAGAAGACGTAGAGACTAAGTTTAAAGCTCAACTTTATTCTGGAGAGAACGAGAATGGAATGAAAAGATACGTAGTATCTCTTACTGTATATAGTAAGACTGAAGTATGGGATAATATAGAAGTAATGCACGACATTGTCTACAACTTTCATACATTAAAACATAATCCACAAGAATCAGATGAAACATGGAATCTGATATTAACTCAAGAAGAAGTAGATGTAATATTTCATAATATGTTACAAGACGCTGTAAATAAAGAAGTAGAAACTATGTTACAATATTTCAATAAAAATATAGTGTCAGCATTATATTCTAAAGTAATTGGTAAAATTAATAATCTAGATGAGGATTCTATTGAAGAATACGGAAGATATATTCTAAATAGTAACTCTAAAGATAGAATTAATAAGATAGTAGCCAATAGAAGAGGTAAGAAATGACACCTACATACGAAGGAGTAACTAGATGGCCACTATATAAGGCTCCTCCAACTAAAGAGGAACTAGCTGTAGTTAAAGACGTTAAAGTGCGTGTATGGATACTAAGAAACTATCACGCTGTAGCTCATATCGATAACGTTATAAATGTATATGTATGTAGTGATGAGATACCTAAGAAAAATATTGATGATTTCAATGAATTGAATTACTATATGCTAAAACTTAGTAGTAGTCCATATAAGACAGAAAAGAGCTTAGAGACTATTATAAGAAAGACAGAGAAAAGAAAGAAAATAGACAGAATATAAAATACAAAAACTTTTAGGAGGAATAATAAGATGGTAAATAAAATAATAAAACACTTTAATAAAGAAATTGGTGATAAAATGGAACGTAATAAAAGAAGAAATAAAGTAGAAAGTTTATTTGACAAAATAGGGGAGTTAAGAAATATAGAGTCTAGCTTAATCAACGAGAGAATAATTAGAATAGAGAGAATTAACTTTGAAATTGAAGAAATAAAAAAAGAGATAGTTAAAGCTGAAGAAGAGCTTAAACTAAAACTTAATGAATTAAGTTACGACCTCGAACCAGGAATAAAATCTAATGCAAAAGATCTATCATTTGAAATGAAAGGTGTAGAAAAAATCAAATAAGGAAACTGGCAATTAAGCCAGCTTCTTTTTTTTTTTATATTATTCTAAGAACTCATCTAAGTCTTTTATAGTATAAGTCTTTTGAGTCATATCATGTGTTGCTTTCATAAACTTATTAAGCATTACAGATCCCATATCTGCTACAAAGAATCCTGCATTAGCTCGTTTAGATTTAGTTAAGTTTAACATCATCTCTCCAGCACAATGACTACAAATACCATCAGTACTTTCACAAAACATAGGTGTTCTCATAGATACAGGTTTATTTAAATATTTATCTGCAATCTCAGGTGTTAACATTATTTCTTTTCCAGTTTCATCTAAGATATATCTAAATAATAAGTTACCTTTTTTAACATGAGTCATTACTTTATACTTCTTAGTACCACAGTCTCCTTCATACACAAATGTAGATTGAGCTGCTGAGGCAAATCTTTTAACTATATAACCTGCTTGTGCAGTAAGTAATGCTCTTGATGCCGCTCCTGATATTTGCATATTAGTATTAGGTAGTATATCTTTATTATTTATTCCGTCTTTTAGATTAGATGTTATAATAGCTACATCACTAGTTCCTGGTATTGGTGCAGCTCCTAAGCTTATCTTAAGTGACTTAAAGTCTACTCCCCATTTAGGAGAAGCTCCAGATGCATATAAATCATACATAGGATCGCCTTTATAGTATTCTTTAGAAAACTCTACCATTTCATTCTCATATTTATATAATGCTTGAACGTCACCAGCTTCTATAGCATCTTTATATTTATCCATTATCTCAGTCTTTTTGTCATTGAATACATCATCTGATTTAATTAACATATTATAACTAACTGATGCTGATACTAATTCAGTTATACCAAATGCTAGATCATGGTATTTATTTAATAAGAATTTATAATCAGCCATAGATAAAGTATTTTCTATTAACTTAGCTGCATACGAATTTATTATATCTTCCATCTTACCTTTAGTAATAGTATCATTAATAAATACATGTGTTTTTATATGACCGAATATTACTTTATTAAATACGACACGTCCTATAGTAGTATCTTTATATATAGTATCACAATCATATTTATTTAATAAGTTAAGTACTACTTTTAATTTAAAGTCTTCAAGTTTTAAAAACTCTTCTACATCATTATCAGATTCTTTAGTAGCTTTAACTACTTTTTTAATTATAGTTAAGTTATATAAAGCCTGGAATCCCTCTTTACCTATGTTACGAGAGTTGTTACCATTTAATTTAAGTAACGATATAGGTTTTTCGTTATTGTAGTTATCTATTTCAGCTACAGCTTCTTTAGAATAAACACTTTTAATAGAGACTTTATCGCCGTCATAATCGCCGCCCATTCCCTCTAGGTATAAGTTACTAAACTTAGCAGTTTCTTCGAATATATAAGATACAGGATTATTTTCATACTTATGTACATTAGGGTAATTGTCAAAGTCATATATATAATCAGTATCTTCTTCTGTAAGTTTAATTTTCATATTACCATTATCTTTATTAAATACTAAAATATTTATTTTACAAAATATCATTGAATCTTTATCCGTAATAGGATATCTTGCAGCCATACTTCTAATATTCTCTTTAAATAAGTTAACAGCTAAATAAAATACATCTAACCATGTAATATCACGTAACTCAGACGTTAGTTCTTCTGTATCAGAATCTGTAAAGTCAAAATAAAGTTTAATAGTTTGATCTTTATTATACTTAACCTTTTCAAATCTTTCAGCATATGCATGGTAATAGTTCTTTATCTTTTCTTTTATTACATCTTCATTAAATTCCATTTCAAACTCTTCACGAGATTGATTAATTAAACCATTCTCATAGAATGAGTTAAGTATTTTAAATACAGCACCTATAGTTTGCACTGGAGCTATATTCATTATATGATGTAGAGGTAAGCTTATCTTATCTAACTCAAAGTTAGTTTTTCCTATTGTATCGTTAGGTTTAATCTCTGGGGCTACTATTACTATCCTAGCACCATTATCTACCGATCTACCCATAGCTCCGTCACGTAGAACACCATCTGCTTTACTAGTACCTTGTAATACTGCTGAGATATGCTCATAAATATCGCTAAGAAGACTTTGTATTTTAACATCATTAAAATAAGTAACCATAGAAGTATTCTCTTTTTGTTTATCTTTAAATGAGCAAGCTTTTATTAAGTCCATGTACATTTGATTTAATGTGTCTATTTTAATACTTCCAGATGTTGTATCTATATCACGATAATGTTGAGGTAGTACCATTAACTTAGTCATAAAGAATTGCTCTCTTGTTAACTTCATCCACGCTTCTTTCATCTTCTTAGTTTGGAGTCGATTATTTTCATTATCTTCCATCTTAGTGAATTTAATATTATTAAAATTCTTATAAAACCAATCTAACCCAGTCTCACCATCAGGATCTAATATAAGACCACCATCAGCTCCTATTTTAAATTTCTTAGATCCATCTATAATATAAGGTAGATCTCTAAATAATCTTTTAGCTATTTTAAATACACCCATATCTATAAAATGACCTTTAAGATCTATGTACCCCATTTTAGATTTCTTTTCATCTATAGTGTAACCAAATATATTAGGATCAAATAATCCTCCTATACCATCTATACCATGATTAATTACTTCTTTACTACTATTCTTTCTAATAAGTTTGTTACTATTCAAAGTAAGTGTTATCAACTTATATCAACTCCTTCTTTTATAAATCATTCAGTATGTCATCAGTTGAGGTCAATTTATTAATGACTATTCTGTGTTTATCTTTATTCTTACTAGCAGCTTGTGTATTTACTTTATTAAAGTCATCATCTATAGCTGATAATAATTTCTCATATAATTCATTATCTTGTTCTGCTTCTATTTCTTCCTGCGTAACATAAGATTCATTACCATCAGGATTTAAAGTAAGAAAAGTATTCTCTGAGTTTTGAGACCAAGTAATTTCAACTAAGCTATTGTATACTGGCGCTATGTATCTAGATATGATATACATTATACCATCGTTATGATCTAAATCAAAATTAGATAGTATGACATCACTATAAGTCTCTGCTGATAAAGATGATTTTACCATTGCAAATATCTCTTGTATATCGTTTTGTCTATCATTATCTGTTAATTCAGGTAATGCAAATAAACGAGACCCAAGTCTTCTGTATTCAGGATTATTTAAATATTTACTAGTAATAAAACTATTAACTGCAAACGAGCAATAATTAGTTAACTTATTATCGAAGTCTTCTGATCCTAGATTACTAAAAGTAAAGTCTAATCTTTTCATATCTTTAGTCCATTTAAATTTCTTCATTTCTAATTCCATCATTTGATAATTCATATTACTTTTAATTATATCATCAAACTCATTTGTTAATTCTTCCCGTACTTCTTTTTTAACTTCCTCTAATTTACTAAGAAATTCCTCTTCTCTCTTAGTAAACTCTGTATACCTTTCTTCTATTCCTTTTTTATCTCTAGATATCTTTCTTATATACAATATTGTAATCACTATGATGTAGGTATAAATTGGATATAATACTAATAAAATTAAATTTAAATTCATTATCTGTTCCTCCTAAAGTTTTTATAATAAAGTTTTGTTTGAGTTTTAGTCTAGTATTTTTCATATACCCAAACAAATTACTATTAAAATAGAATAAAGAAAAGGAGGTATATAATGTTAAAATTACAAACAGTAGCTGAAAACTTCATAATAAAAAGATATAATTATGCTTACAAAATAGACACTCTATTAGAACAAGAGTATAATTATGATGCATATAATAGATTTATTGAATATAAAAATGCAGTAAATGCTACTGATACGTTAGCAGCTTATACTTATACACTTAATGACTTAGCTCAATTTACACAAGATCCAGTAGCACTTAATACGATGTATTATAACTATGAGACAATCCCTACTATATTAACAGAAGATCAACAACGAGAGCTACTAGCTTTTAAAAGAGAGAATGCTAGAAATGCATATGTGGAATATAATAATTATTATAGAACTTTATTAGGACTTCCTCCAATGATTAAAAATTCTAATAACTTACTGTCAGTTGATACTACTAAATTCTTAAAAGTCACTACTCCAATTATTGGGGTTGATATATCTAAGCCTGTACATTTATATACAGAGACAGAAAAGAAAGCATTATCATCATCTGGTGTGTTAAAAAGATTAATTAGAGAAAATCCTAAATTAGAATATCTTTTCTATCTAGATAAAAATATAGATATTATAGATGCAAGAGCTAAATTTGAATACGAAGTTATATGGATAGATACTGATATTTCTGATATGGCTAAATTCCATGATCATTATAGATTAGTACTTAATCATCATATGACTACGAGTTATAGTGAATACGATGCAGCTACTTATGATTTTTATGAACCATTACAATGTTTACAATTAATAATGACTACATTAGCACATGTAGCAGCTTATGAACCTAGAAACTCAATAGATTCACAAACTATAAATGAAGCTGAGATATACAACTTATTCCAAACGTATGGATTACCTAAATTTAATTTCAGTTTAAAATACTTAAATGAGATAGCAGCTAGAATAAATGGACTTACTATGAGAAAAGGAACTAAAGCGGTTATACAGAATATCTCTGACATGTTTAATGAGATAACTATATTTAAATACTTTATAGTTAAAAGATTAGTAAATAAAGGTGAAACTTCTATTGATGGATTAAGTGATTCCGATAAATATGAATTGTACTATGTCAGAACTCCATTAGGAGTAGACGATCCATATCCTTATGTACAAGATAATGCGAATTTAATACCTTTTGAAAAGGTTGCTAAATCTGATGCTAGATGGGGAGATGGAACTGGTGATATATTAGAAAAAGATATTAAGGAAATGGATTTCAGTTATGCTGAAGGAAAATACTTAGGTCTTGATGATAGAGTCAACTTAGCTACATTCTCTTTAGAGATAGCTCATTTCTATAGATACGTAATTGAACATAAAGAAACATTTAAAAATATTAAATTCTATATAGAGACTGCTGATTATAACGCTACTCTATTTGAGCTTATTACTTACTTGCAATGTCTAATATTTAGAAAACTTAAAGTAAGACCCGATATACCTGATACATTGTCATCAGTTCTATATATGTATTCGATAAAGAACCATATAAACTATGAAGAGCTTAAATTAAAATTTAAAAATCATTTCAGATTCACTAAATACAATACCATTAATATTGATGCCTTTATAGATTTATTAGATGGTAAGAAATATAACATGGGTGATGTAATTGATGCATTCGAAGTAAATTATAATCTAATATTATTCTTAAAAGAGTTCCAAAGAAATACATTACTAGATATAAGGGATTACGAAGCTGTAGATACAGTTATTAAAGCTGTAACTTATGGTGAGAAAATACCTGAATATTATGACAACAAAACTAACTTAGAAGAATTCCTTGCTAGTTATTCTCCTGAAAGTTTAAAACTAATAATAAGAATGGATGAAATTGGCTCAGAGGCTGATTTTGAATCTGCTATGAATAATGAGATTGGTGAAGTAATAAATTATATGAGAGAATTTGTTGATGAGAAGAAGAATACTACATTCCTACATATGTTAGATACAACTCAAGCTGTATACTCTGATTCTGATTTAATTAAATACTTAGAAAAAATATTAGATTTCTATAAGAGTTATACACAAGATTTATTTTCTCGTGGATTAACTTACACATTAGATACAATTGATGAAGGAATTAAAGTAGCAGAAAGATTGGCTATACATATGAAATTACAAGAATGGGAGTTAGTAACATTATCTCTCATATTTACTGATAAAACTAATGAGTTTCTACAAATAGTAAAAGAGAACTTATTATACGAAGATGTAACAACTTGTAACGATACATTAGAAATGATAATGAATCCAGATAAAGAAGTTAGACTTCTTGGTTTTGGTGGATATAAAATAATTTAAAAGGAGGAATATTAATAATGGAAAAAATACATATACAAGATACAATAACAACTACTGATACAGCTTGTGATTTTTATACAAAAGAAGAAGCTGATTATGTTAATAGTCAAGAGGGAAAAAATGTAATAGCCACTGTACATAGAAAGCTTATTAAAGCTGATGGAACAGAAATGTTTGAATTCATTGGTGGTAATGCAACAGTTCTAGGAGGTACACAATTAATAGTACAAAATACTTTTGCAGGTATCACAAATAGTATGTTAACTCAAATAGATACACTAGATAAAGATCCTTCTTTAAATATAACTCCTGTATCTAAATACTTAGATGATGTAAAAAGAATATTTGGTTTCGGTGTAGGTATGGATGGTGGAATAAATAATACTGTATATCCAATTAAAAGACATACTAAAGGATACGAAACTTCTAAATTATTTGCATTTAAAACTTTAATAGCAGATCCATTAGTAGATGACGTTGTAGAGAATGTTAAAAAATATACATTAAGATCTGTAGATACTTCTACTAATACAAGTTTATATTATATTAAAAAGGTATCTCCTATTTTATCTAATGTTACAATATATGGAGAAACAGTACCTAACCATCCTACTGCTAATTATTCAGGAAAGTTTGATATAAGAAGTAAAGTTACATTAAATTTAAGAATAGAAGAAGATGAACTTACTGATTGGTACGGATATAAATTTGGAACAAAAGACGGAGCTATAATGAATAGTATAATATTATTTGCTGGTAGAAACTGTGAATCTATAATAAATGGTACAACAGTCAATACTTACAGAGATGTTGTAGCAACTAATAAAATAAATGTAGTAAGTATACCACTCAATAACACATCTATTGATTTTATATATACATTATATTACGTATAGGAGGATACTTAAATGGATGAGACTAGTAAATATAATGGATTTGGATACGATATAGAAGACGTATTACACGGTGTCGGACTTACGTATGATAGATTCAAGCAACATTTATTAAATCTAAATAGAATTAATATAAATAAAACTGTCAACCCTATAGATGTAATTAACTTTGGTAAGAGTTATGTATTCTTTACAAGACCAGATCTTAATTTATTCGTAGACAACAAAGGTACAATTAATCAAAGTATAATAGATAACTGTCCAGATCTAGCAATGAAGATACTCTCAAATATCGGTGCTGCATTAGCACTACAAAGCAGTGTATCGCAAGAATCAGCAGCGGGGTCAGGACACGGTCTACTAAACTTATTAGGAAATCAATGTGCAGAATGTCAAGTTCCTGATATAGCGTTATCACTTAAGCATGCTGCTAAGAATGGTAAAGGATTCGGTATCTCTTATGGTGGGGATTTTATAGAAAACTTAGCTGAAGGAGATGTGTCTGTATCTTTTATAGATAATAGAGATAGAGATGTACAAACTATGATGGAAATATGGTTAGAATATATAGAAGGCGTTAATAATGGTGCTATAATGAAAAAGAGAAGATATATATCAGAAAATAAATTAGACTATGCAATTAATGCATACATATTTACTATTGATGAATCTTTTAATATAAAAAGTAATATTATGTTAGGTGGAATGTTTCCTACTACACTTAATACACAATTACTACAATATAAAGCATTACCATTAACAGCCAGTGATTTCATTGGTCCTTTTAATTATGACTTCCATATATCATTCTTATCTAAACCAAATTCACATAGAACTATAGAAAGCTTTAACTATGTGACAGGATTTGGGAAATTTATTAAGTTCCCTATATCTGAAGGATCTCATCCTTATATGTACACTAAGTTTAATAACTGGTATATACATAATGGAATGGTACCTGATGGTACAGTATTTAGGCAAGGTTATGCTTATAACTTTTCATTAGAAGATAAATATCCAGAGATGGTAGGAATAGCTACATCAATGTTATCATCTGGAGTACAAAATTATACATTAGTATTTGCTTCTAGAAATTTAGGAGTAGGACATCAATTAGGACAATTTTATACAAGACAAACTGAAACAAATTCAAATAAGAATGCTATGGTTCGTATGGCAGGCTCTGTTGCTAATAATTATAACAAAGCTACAATTGATTCCTCAGGAGTCGGTTATGGACAAATGTCTAATGGACCTATATTCGGTTCAGCAGCGTATTCACGTTATGACAATGCAGATAGCGGAAATGTTCAATCTAACGAGTCTGGTTCAGATTACAGATTAACTAATGGACGTTATGGTACAACATCTGACACTACAGGTGGTAGTAATTTATTTGGAATGGTAGCAAGTGGACTAGGTAGGTTATTCGGAGGATAAAAGAAAGGAGGCTCATTGTGGCACAAAAAATAAAAACAGATATAGAGTACATGACATGGCTCACTGCTATACTAAACTTATATGGAATGTATACTGATGAGATAAATGCTATATCAACAGTTGGGTTTCTAACACATGCATTAGTAGACACTAATGACGCAGTTATATATAAAGCCAATCAAGCTATAAAAGAATCACACGTTATAACAGCACAAAAATTAGATAGTTTATATAAACATGCAAGGGAAGTAGAAATAGAACCCACATTCTCTATACCAGCAGCTATGGATATGGTATTAGTTATATCTGAACGTAACTTTGAAATAGAAGCTATGGGTAATGATCAAATTAAATATTATATAATAAATAAAAATAATATAATAACAGTAGGAAACTTTATATATTCATTCGATTATGATATAGAGATAAGATTAGAAAAAGGTCAAAATGGGGAAAAATATCTTACTGCCAGATACATGACAGATGGGGTAAATAAAAATCCTATTAGTAATCTTATAAATCCAACTATTAGAGCAATAAGAGAGAAGAAAGACAATACATATGAATACCATCTATTCGTTAGATTACAACAATATAGTCGTGAATTATATGAGGCTGAATTCGGTAATAGAGATTTTGCAGTATTTAATGTCGGTACTAAAAGAGCTACTGATGAAATTGCAGGTATTGATGTATTCCGTGAACACAGTAGTTTAAATACTTCATCTGAACCAATTAGATTAGAAAAGAAAATGTATTTTGAGAACTCTCGTACATCTGTAGATTCAATATATTTACACTATGATTCATTTAATAAATTTAAATTAATACATAAATCTCAATCAGATGGATTCAGACCATTAGAGCAAGATAAAATTACATGTGATATATATGTAACAACTGGTGAACGTGGTGTATTTGAGTATAGCATACTAAGTGGTAACTCAGTTAAGTATCATGCATTAGATGATAGTAGACTTAATATAAGAGTTGAGCTAATAGATGGTGTATCAGCAGGAGGTAAATCATACTCAATAAATAAAGAGCAATTAAGAAAGCAAATTATCACAAAGAAATCAACTAGGGATTCAATTGTAATAGAAAATGATTTATATATGATTTTAAACTCAAGATCGACATTATCTGATTACGCTGTTATAAAAACTAGAAATGATATTCTAAAATTATTTAATATCTATACTGCACTTAAATTTAAATATGATATATCTACTTTTACTATACCAACTAATACATTAGATCTAACTTGGGATTTAAATACACAAACTATAGAGTCAGAACCTGGTGTATACCAAATGACTACTAAAGCTGCAGTATCTAAAAAACCTATTGTAGGTGAAATAGCAGAAGAAGCTATGATAAATACTTTTGGTCCTGAATACTTGAAGTATTATATACCGTTCATAATAAGTTATGATAAATTTAATAATAATGTCAGAGTATATGATGCATATGTGAATGAGAAATATCAAACTGATTATAATTTAATGTATCCTAATATAAAATTCTCTTGGATTTGTAACTGGGTTAAATTTACTAAAACAGATTATAACTCAACATATAAAATAACATTTGAATTAAGAACCAATCTAGCAGGTAGTATTCCTAAAGAACCTTTAGTAGATATAGATGTTATAACTAATGATATAACTGATACAGGCTTTGTAGACGTTTATTTCATACTGTACGATGAGAAGAAGAACGAAGTCTATAGAACTAAGGCTGAGATGATAGGATTCACTCTAGATGAAGATAAGCAGGATGATTACTTTACTTATAATATAGATTTAATACCTGATATGGTACCGACTATAATAAGTCGAGATAAGATGTTAATAATGAATCCTTCTAAAGGAGTAGATGAGTGGGTTAACATTGAAGGTTTGTCTGGTGAGATAGAAGTTTATATGCCAGTTAAAACAGATCCTTCTACAGGATTATTAGCTGGAGATAAAGAATTAGTTAATAAATACACATGGAATAGTTGTACACTAACTAATAATAGATCAGCAGCACATAAAGTACAACATAATGTATTGAATGATCATACTATTAAACTATTTAATTTTCCAGTAGTTGAATACACATTCTATAAAGATCATTATGAGATATTTAGAAAAGCTATGAAGAATGAGTACGACTCAATCAGTTATATAGAAAAGTATCAAGGAGAATTTTCTTACAGTATTAAGTTTATGAATACTTATGGTTACTCTGCTACTTATACTATAGGATTTGATAAAGGTCTGCTTAATAACGTTACTGTAGATATGGTATTTACAGCTGTTAGAAAATTAGGTTCTACAATAACAGAAGATGAATTATCTAAAGCAGTATATGAATATATAAGTTCAATTAACTTTATTAAACTGGATATATTCCATATGTCAAATTTATATGCTTACATAAAAACTTTATATCCTAACGATATAGAGTTAATTCAATTTAGAGGGTTAAATGGTATTACAGAAACAGAACAATTGATAACTATGAATATTAGTGAAATGTCTAATAAAACTGTAGTAGAAAAATTATCACTACCTTTATTATTCAATCCAGATACTCAAAGTTTCAAATATAAAGTTACTTGGCAATGGGAATAACTTTTTTTTTTATGTCGTCCTTTGGGGCGGCATAACTTTATTTTTCTTAAAATATATATTATTAATAAAGAGGTAGAAATATATAATTTGATATTTCGGAACTTTACTATTAATATAAACTAAAATAAGAAGGAGAGATTAAAATGGAAAAGATATTAAAAGCTTGTGAATCTAATAAGATTAAAATAATACTAACTACAAGCCATTCTATTAATAAACCACTTAAAGTATGGCATGATCTAACTAAAAGATATTTTAATATAGATTCTAGATAGAGGAGAATTTATATTAAATATGATAGAAGAGTTTAATGTGAAAGAATATTTAGTTATAGATGACGATATAGATGATATTACACCTTATGTGCAGAGTAAGTCTATTATGAAGACTGATTCTTTAACTGGAATATCTTCTTATCAATTAAGTGTAGTATATAGATGGATGGAAGATCCTACACGGTATCATAGAAATTATTAGAGTATAAAAAATTAGGAGGAAATTAGATGTTATCATTAATAGTAGTAAAAGGTAAGAATAATGAAATAGGAAAAGATAATAAGTTATTATGGGATCTACCAGAAG
>RRZU011596523.1_pt1 | contig 13846 bp, 12 predicted proteins | sample 2165561 | NCBI WGS metagenome assembly RRZU01 (sample SAMN10456909, study PRJNA506462) | wastewater metagenome | isolation source: wastewater sludge | place: USA: Moscow, Idaho
AGTGCAAATGACACAAGAGGTTTTACACGAGGAAATTTATTCAATCGTTCTGGTGAACTAATTTGTAGCGTTGCACAAGAAGGTTTAATCAGACCAATCATTAAAGATAAATAAAAAAGCTAACCAATTGGTTAGCTTTTTTGTTTGAATCTATTTTTAAATTTGATTTTACTATCTTTAATAAAACAATTAAGATGAACAAAGAAAAACCTTTGAGCGAATTAACATTGGAAGAATTAAATGAAAAAAGAAAAAAAATTAACAAACTAAATCTTAGCATTCAAATTCCATTATTACTTATTGCAATCGTTTTATTAATTCTGAAAATGACAAACAAATATGATATCAATGTAACATTCGTTATTTTATTATCATGTTCTGTAACTTTTATTCCTCTTATAACAGGTTTAGCGAAAATAAATGCAGAAATTAATACCAGAAAAAAAGCAAATCAATGACTCTCTTTTCTCTTTTTCCTAAGATGTAAAACATTTTTGATTGGATTATAAATCATAATAAAAACCATCATTACAATTCCGAAATAAAATAAGATTCTAAAAATTTGAATATCTGCAATCAATAAAGCTTGGTTATACAATTGAGATTTTAGATCGGTCGCTGTCAAACTAATCGATTCATTTACCAAATGAGTTGCATTGTGTTTATTGAATAAATTATTCCATTGTTCTTGAAAAATCGTATTGGTAATATCTAGTTTTTTCGTCATCAAAAATTGATGTTTAGTCGTCAAGAAAAGAATTGCATTTTGCATAATCGAAAAACTAATTGTCGACGACCAATAACGCATTGCGACTGCTGCTTGCATAGTATTCATAGAAAAATTAGCGTGTACAGAACATACCATATATTGCAAAATTGGTGCAAACAACATTCCTTGTCCCATTCCTTCCATCAATAATGGCGGAATAACTGCATTCGGACGCGTATCTGGAACTAAAATGTAACTAAACCACAACATGGCAGACGTTAAACAAAAAAATCCTCCAAGAAATACATATTTATATTGTGTTTGAAATTTTGTGATGATGAAATAAGCAAACAATGCTCCGATGTAAATTCCGGCGCAATTATAATATTGTATTTGTAAAACAAACTCCCAATGCCATTTCCAAACAACATTCATCACTTGATAAATGTTACTCATGCTCGATTTGAAAATATAAAATGTAAAAAACAACAACATCCCTACAATAACTCTTTCGGAACGAAGAATCTCGAAATGGAAAATCGGTTTTTTAGACGTTAATTGCTGCAAAATAAATAAACCCGAAAAAATAAGCATCGCAGCAAACGCAATAACGATATAAAGCGATTCGAACCAATAATATCTTTTACCATAAATCAATAAAAAAGCTCCTGCTATTAATGACATCATCATCAAAAAATAACCAGCTAAATTCAACTGATACAAAGGTTTTTTAGGATATAATCTACCATGACTAAAAAGAAACACATAAATCAACAATGACAAAACATGAAAAAAGATAACAGTATAAACCACCATATTGAAATTATAATTTTCAATGGCAAATTTTACAATAGAGGTTGTGTATTTATCAGCCGTCATCATAAATCCATACAAAAACGTATTTCCTAATAATCGTCCATATTCACCTTTTATACGCGACATAATTAGCGGAACTATAATACAACCTTCGAGATAAGATGTTGTTCCTTGTATCACACGAAGCAAATAAATCAATTGCGTATTTGTTGTCAATGAAATCAGTAACATTAATACAATATTGATAATCGTCATAAACAATAAATAGGAACGAATATTAAAGAACTGAAAAAGCCGTTCGTTAATAAAAAGCCCACATACAATTGTTGCGTAAGCCAAAGAAAAAATGAATTGTAAATCGTCTACATCAACATCTAGAAATGAAGCTGTAAACGTACTATTCATATTGAAAAGTGAGAGAATCATCACATGCGGAATCAACGCGGCAATGAGAATTGGAAGCACCAATTTTTCTGGTATCCATTTCTTGAAAATGGGATGTTGATTGTGCATTGAGTTATTTATTCAATTTTACAATCAAGTTCAAAACATTCATTCGAAAGTTTGTCTAATTAAAAATATTTTATTGATTTCGTGATTATCTTACCTAAAAAGTAAAAAAAGGAAGCTGCCTGAGAAAAGTCAAAAGGCTAAAATGTGATTCTGAATAATAAATCGTTAAAATACGATGATTCATTTTTATAAAACTATAACAAATTTAAAATCAATAAAATACAATTAATATTTTCTATAACATTAATCATTTTTCGTTTGATTTATTTTGATGGCAAAAGTAAGTGCTGTCTCAGAAAAACAAGTTGATTATTTGAGAATATAATTTGTTCATTTACGCCATTTTTAAATTTAAAAAACTTTAAAACATCTCCTTTTTACGGGATAATTTAGATAAAACATTCATTTTTAAAAATTTGTCATAAAAAAAAACGTACTTGATTCTATTAAATCAAATACGTCAATTAAATTAAAAGTAATATATAAAAATTATTTTAACGATGTAAAAGTCTATTTTTTATCGGTTGATAAAGAATGACAAAAATTGCAGCAATAATTCCCACAACAAACAATGTTCGGAAAATCTCAATATTACTAACCAACAAAGCTTGGTTGTACAATTTTGCTTTTAAAGCTGCAGCAGTAATACTTTCTGCTTCGTTTGGAAGATGATTCGCAATATTTTTATTGAACAAATTATTCCATTGTTGTTGGAAAATAGGACTCGTTTTATCTAAATTTTTGGTCATCAAAAATTGATGTTTAGTCGTCAAATATAAAATTGCATTTTGCATTAACGAAAAACCAATTGTTGTAGTCCAAAAACGAATTGCCGTACCTGCTTGTGCCGCACTACCAGTAATAGAAGGATGTACAGAACCTGTAATATACAACACTAATGGCGTAAAAGTAACACCTTGCGCAATTCCTTCTAACATCAATGTTGGCGCTATTGCCTCGACTTTTGTGTCTGGATAAAACAAATAACTAAACCACAACATGCTCATGGCTAAAAGTACAAATCCAAGAAAAAATATTTTTCTAAAATCGACTCTATTCTTAACCATAAAAAATGAAAACACAACACCAATGATAGAACCTGCCACATTAAAATATTGAATCTGCAACACATATTCCCATTGCCATTTCCAAACTGTCGACATAACTTGATAAATATTACTCATCCCAGCACGTAAAGTATAGAAAACAAAAAACATTAATATTCCTAAAATGACACGTTCTGATTTGAAAATCTCAAAATGAAACAAAGGTCGTTTGGCTGTTTTTTGATGCAATAAAAATAAACCACTAAAAACGAGTGTTGATGCAAATGCTATGATAATAATTGGCGATTCGAACCAATAATATTTTTTTCCGTAAATCAAGAAAAATGCACCAGAAATTAGGGAAATAATCATCAAAAAAATTCCTCCTAAATTTAATTGATACAATGGTTTTTTAGGAAACATTCTGTTGTGATTAAAGAAAAATACATAAATAATTAATGCAACAACATGAAAACTCATAATCGTATACACCATCATATTGTGGTTATAATTCTCAATCGCAAACTTCACAATAGAAGTCGTGAATTTATCTCCTGTTAACATTACGCCGTACAAAAACGAATAAGCAATCAATTTTGAATGTTCACTTTTAATATTCGACATAATGATTGGTAACAAAATACAACCTTCGAAAAGCGATAAAGGTCCTTGAATGAAACGCAGAATCAAAATCAATTCTGTATTTGTCGTCAATGTCATTCCAAACAATACCAAAATGTTGAGCATGGTCATTGTTAGCAAATAACTTCTGATATTGAAAAAGTGAAAAAATCGAACGTGAATAAATAAGCCACAAACAATAGTGGCATACGCCATCGAAAAAAGGAACTGCAAATCGTCGACCTCCAAATCCAAAAATGATGCTGTAAACGTACTATTCATGTTGAATATCGTCAAAATCATCAAGTGAGGAAATAGCGCAAGGATAAAAATTGGCACAACCAATTTTTGCGGAACCCATTTATTGAATATTGAATTTTGTTGTGACATTTATTTAATTTACTTTTTCTGCGGAAACATTTACATTCATTCCGGTACGTAATTTTTCGTTATTTTTAGACTCTTTCAGAATTATTTTTACAGGAAAACGTTGTTCAATTTTCACGAAGTTCCCTGTTGCATTATCAGGTTTTATCAAAGCAAACTCAGACCCAGAAGCTGGCGAAAGTGATTCAATTTTTCCTTCAAACTCAATGTTTTTGTAAGCATCAGCTTTTATAATAACAGGTTGATCCAAATCGATTTCTCCAATTTGCGTTTCTTTAAAATTCGCAACAATCCATTTCTCTTTCGAAACCACTTGTACTAAGGCTTGTCCTTCTTTTATTAACTGACCTTCTTGAATATTTTTTGTTCCAACCCAACCATCATAAGGCGCCACAACATAGGTATATGAGAGAGTAAGTTTGGCATCATTCAATTGGGCTTTTCGTTGTAAAATTTGAGTTTTTGCAGGCGCAACTTTTGTTTGTTCAGCAGACGCACTAACATTTACTGCATTACGTTGTTGTTCCAAAGCACTCAAACTTGCTTTTGCTTGTTTATATTTTGCTTCAACTTCTTCAAATTGTTGCACAGTTGCAGCATCTTCTTGTACTAAATTTTTGAAACGATTATAATCTTTTTCCGTTCTCCAAACCTCTATTTTAGCAGCTTCTATATTTGCATTAACAATATTAACATCACTTGATTTTGTATCTACCGCTTTTTCGTAGGTTAAAACAGATTGCGAAGTCGATTCTAAATTTGCTTCGGCAATATCAATCTGATTCTGAAACTCTCTATTGTCAATCACAACAAGCGTATCACCTTTGTGCACAAATTGATTTTCTTCAAAATTTACTTTTTTGATAAAACCAGAAACTTTACTCGAAACTGGTGTAATATATTGTCGCACTTGCGCGTCATTTGTATTGACATGTGAACTCGAAAAGAAATAAAACCAAGCCACTGCAGTGATTCCTATGATAATAAAAATCCAAGCAATCGCCGAAAGCGTTCTATTCATTCGTTTTTCTCCTTTTGTCTGTTGTTTTCCCATTTTTATAAGTTTCCTAAAACGTATTGTAATTGATAGTATTTTAATTGTTTATTGATTTGCAATGAAATCAAATTCGATTGAGCCTCTAAATAAGCGTTATCCGCATCAATAAGTTCTGTAATCAAACTCAATTTGTTGACATATTTTGTTCGAACAATTCGATAATTTTCTTTGGCTTGACCAATTGCTTCTTCGGCAATTTTTATTTTATCGATCGATTCTTCTAATCGTTTATTCGCTGCAAAAACATCATGTCGAATTTGCTCTTCCTTCTCTTCTATTTCTAATTTTGCAATTGAAATGTTACGATCTGCGATTTGCATTTTTTGTTTATTCTTGAAAAAATTACTCAACGGAATCGAAACATTTACCCCAACAGAACCAAATCTGTACAAATATTCTTCTGGAGGAAAAAACATAAAGTTTGGATAATTATATCCATATTCCGCACCAGCAGTTATTTTTGGTAATGTATTGGCTTTGGTAATTTTCTTATCAATTTCTTTCAAATTCAAATCATCTTTCGCAATTTTCAAACTTTCACTTTGATCCATTGCTTCCAAAATCATTTCATCAACTAACCCCAAATGCTCTTCATTTGTAAACAAATCATTGGTATCAATATGCATTTCTTGATTTTCTGGTAAAGCCAAAATTGTTTTGATTTGATGTTCGATAATCGAAATTTCATTTGCCAATTCCGTAAAAGACATTTTATGATTTGACAACTGCAGTTCAGTTCTCAAAACTTCGTTATACGTTACCAAACCATTTTTTTTCAAGGATTCTGTTTGCTTTATCACAACCGAATCTTCTCTCATTTTATCCGAAATCAACTTTTGTTGCTCTTGTAAATGCAACGCTTGTAAATAAGCTGTGATAACTTGCATTCTCAATTCTCGCTCATCTTTTCGAACTTGTAGTTTCGAAATATTAGTTTCTATTTCAGATTTTTTCTCTTCATTTTTTAATTTTCCTCCCAAATAAATTGGAATTTCAGCCGAAAGTGTAAAATCATATTTCACACGAGGAACAGCATATTTTGTAGAAGGTTTTAGAACACCGTCTTCGAATTGGCGTAAATTACTCAAAACATTAAAACCAGTGTGAAAGTCTACATCTGGTAATTTTTCGTTTTTAAGATCTTTCTCTTTTAATTCAGCAATATTAGTTTTTAAAGCGCTAATTTGTAATTTTTTATTATTTTGAAGTCCAATTTCAATTGCTTTGCTTAATTTCAGTTGGTTATAGTCTATTTCATTTTGAGCATAACTCAACCCACTCAGCATTAACAACAATGTAAGCAACTGATATTTAACGAATTTAAATATCATTTTGTATTATTTATAAGTCTGTTATTGATTTTTAGTGATGCAAAGTTACATTGAAAACATGTTTACCCTCTTGATAAAAAAAGAAAATAATTTGCTCATTTACGCCAAAATAAAGTAATTTGCAAAAGCAAAATATTTCACTTTATAAAAGTATAAAAACAATGTTGTTTGATCAGTTTTTTTTTAACGAAGTTGACAAATCTAAAGTCCATTTTTACATACAACATGCACATTTAGATACTATAGGAACGCGCGTACATGAGCACAAAAAAGCACAATTATTATATGCAGAAGGCGGAATTGTACACGTTTTTGTAAACGACAAACATTGGTATTTGCCTGCGCGATGTTTTATGTGGATTCCTGCAAATACGCCACATTCTATCTTAACGAATAGTAAAACAGGCGATTTGTATAATTTTTATTTCAAGACCGAAAAAGAAGAAAACGATTTTTATTCGATTACAAATATTTATTACACGAATGAATTGTTAAGGGAAATGATATTGTACACCAAAAATTGGAGTGGATCAATTTCAGAAAAAGATCCTGCAAAATATGATTTTGTAAAAGCCATTCGATCTATTTTACCCGAAATGGAATCGAACAAGTTACCCGCGTTCATTCAACATCCATTTCCAAAAGATCAGAAATTGATTGATATTGCTCGATTTTTGATGAAAAATATCGAAAAAAACTATACAATAGATGAAGTTGCGCAACAATTTGGTTTGAGTACGCGAACATTATCCCGAAAATTCAAAGATAATATGGGAATGAATTATGTCCGTTTTCTACGTGCATTACGTATCACAAAATCATTGGAATTGATTGCAGAAAACAAATATAATATGTACGAAATTGCAATGTTAGTTGGGTATAATTCGTTGTCTTCTTTCAGTAATATTTTTCAGAAAGTTTCGGGAATTCGACCAACGGAATATGCGCAATTATTACACACAAAAAAACAATAACTTAAGATAAAAACTATGATTATTAAAGCTTTTGCTGGTAGTAACAGCTCTACTTCTATCAACAAACAATTGGTAACTTATGCTACTTCATTTTTAGATGAATTTGAAATTGAAATTTTGGATTTGAACGATTATAATATTCCAACTTTTGACATCGATATTGAAAAAAGAGAAGGCTTTTCTGATGAAATAAAACGTTTTTATCAAACTTTGATTGATACAGATGTTTTATTGATTTCTTTAGCGGAGCACAATGCAAATGTAACCGCGGTTTTCAAAAGTTATATGGATTGGTGTTCTCGCATCAATCATAAATTTTTGGAAGGAAAGAAAATATTTGTCATGAGTACTTCTCCAGGAAGTTATGGCGCTAAAAATGCACTAGAAAGTGGATCTAAATTATTGGTAAAATTAGGCGGAGAATTAATCGAAAATTATTCATTACCAAAGTTTAATGATAATTTCCAGAACGGAAAAATTATAAATGAAGAATTTGATGCTGAATTATTCGCTAAAATAAATGAGTTTAGAAAAAAAATATAAGTTTTTATCTTTTCCTAACATAGGTCAATAAAATTTATCGTTGCTTGCAATAACTTTGCTTCATCAAAAATAAAATAACTCAATTAGAATATGAAAATTTTAGCTTTCGCTGGTAGTAACAGCAAAAAATCAATCAATAAAGAATTATTAAATTATACTTTAAATCAAATCGAAAATGCAGAAATCGATTTAGTTGACATCAATGATTTCGAGATGCCTATTTACTCTATTGACCGTCAATTAGAAAATGGATTTCCACAAGAAGCACAAGATTTCTACAACAAAATCAAAGATGCAGAAGGTGTTGTAATTTCTTTGGCAGAGCATAATGGAAACTTTTCTGTCGCGTTAAAAAACATTTTGGATTGGGTTTCTCGTATTGAAATGCCATATTTGAAAGATAAAAAAGTATTGTTATTAAGTACATCTCCAGGTGCTTACGGAGGTGGAAATGTAATGGAAGTTGCGACAAAATATTTTGGAATGTTTGCAAGTGGAGAAATTGTAGCAAGCACGACTTTCCCATCTTTCAACGATAATTTCCGAAATAGTGAAATTGTAAATGAAGAATTAAAAAATAAAGTATTAGCGCAAGTTAATATCTTTCAAGATGCTTTAACTGCTGTTGAAGCTTAATTGAAAATGTATGTATTGAAAAAAGGTCTTTCGAACGAAAGACCTTTTTTTTGTTATCAATTTAATTCACATTTATCTCGTAGGTGATATCAATCCCGCCATTTGCAAGCATATCATGTACACTACAATACTTCTTAACCGCTAATTCAGCAGCTTTATTTGCTTTATCTAAATCAATATTTCCTTTTAAGAAAAATTTGATGTGAATATTCGTGAAAATATTTGGAATTTCATCTCTACGTTGACCTTCAACTTCAACTTTAATATCTTCAATTTCTTGGCGTTGTTTCTTCAAAATCTCATTCAAATCAAAAACACTACAACTTCCCAAAGCAATCAAAACTAACTCCATCGGGCGAACTCCTTTTCCTTCTCCTCCAATAGATTCTGGTCCATCAATATTTACTTTTACTGAAGAACTTGGTGCTGTCGCTTCATAGTGAGAAGCCTGATTTACTCTATTTAATTCAATTTTCATCTTATTTCTTTTAAAGTATAAAAATAATCATTCTCAAAAGATTTATTCTAATATTTGATTGAATAATGATTTTCTGAATAAATTTTCACTAAATTTAAATTCAATTATAGAAAATTTACCACAGATGAATAGCATTGTATATTTTGAAATTCAAGCAAATGATCCACAGAAATGCATGACATTTTATGAAAATGTTTTCGGATGGAGTTTTTTAAAACAAGAAGGTTTACCGCTCGAATATTATCGTATCAATACATCTGGAATGGAGGGAGGAATGTTTAAGCGCCCTGCCGAAACACCTCCTCTAAATTGTGGTACAAATGCTTTTACATGTACCATGGAAGTAGAAAATTTTGATAAAACTGCTCAAAAAATCCTGGAAAACGGAGGAATAATAGCTATGCCAAAATTTGCAATTCCTGGAATGTGTTGGCAAGGTTATTTTTTGGATACAGATAACAATGTTTTTGGAATTTTTGAAGTTGATAGGCACGCGAAATAAAACTGAAACACACCAATATGAAACAATTTACTTTTCTAATTTTATTTATTTTTTCGCTGAATTCTTGCGAATCAACTAAAACTTCTGCTGATAAACCAAGTTTTGATTTTTTGGTTGGAGAATGGATTAGGACGAATGAAAAACCTGATCGAAAAACGTATGAAAACTGGAAAAAAGTTGATAAAAACACTTTTTTAGGTTGTGGTTTTACTATCAAAAATAATGATACAATTTCGCAGGAACATCTTACTATCACAAAGATTGATGATAAATGGATATTGAAAGTTAACTTGGACAAAACTAAAAATGAGACAACTGATTTTGATTTGATCAATTCTGATAGAAATTCATTTACATTAGAAAATCTAGAGAATGATTTTCCTAAACTTATCAAATATTGGAAAGTTGGAAATCAGTTAAAAGCTGAGATTAGTAATGATGAATCAAGTAAAATTGCGTTCGATTTCGAAAAAGTAAAGAAATAATTAAGCAACATTTGTGATCATCGCGTAAGCAAACGTTAGAACGGATAAAATTGTTCCGATCATAAAAATTGTGTACGTGATGCTTAACAAACGATATTTTCTTTCCAAAACTTTTCCTAAATAATACAAATCTCTTGTCATAGAATTATATAAATAATCGCGGTCTTTCATAAGTTCTTGCATCGCTTCTTCGTAGGCATCAAGCGACATTTGATAAAAATTTCCGAAGAAAAGTAAATTCACTTTTTTGTTTTTTACATCTTCTTCGTTAAAACTTTCGTACGTTACATTTGGTTTAGTTGCTAAAATTGCAAAAATAATTGAAACAACGCTTGATAAAAGCATTACAATTGAAGGTAAAAGTAAATATTCATTCTTTGGACTTCCTAATTTTGGAACCAAAGTAGAAAGTGCAATCGAAATCACGATAGCATTTACAGACAATAAGATATTGGCTTTACTATCCGCAATATCGCTTAAACGAGTATGATTATTTAACGTCACACGAAAAAGTGTATCAACTCCACGTTCTGGTTGCTGAATTTTATCGTTTTTCTTTTTCTTAATTTCATACTTATTAGGAATATCACCAATCAACTCTATCTCTTTGATTTTGTTTTGTGTATAAATTAAGTTTTCTTCTTTTCCTTTTTGCCAATGTTTTTTTGCGGCATCTGTATAAAAATGATGAACATTTAGAAAGAAATTTCTATTTTCTAGATGCCATTCGTAGTCCGAAAATTCTTTGTGACAAATTTTGGCAATTTCATCACGTAACAACTCAGAAATCTTAGGATATTCGGTTTGTCCTAAATGATAGTTATCTGCATCTTTTACAATTGCTTCACCTATATTTTTCGGAACAATATTTAATGTTGTGATTAAAATATAATCTTGGACTTCGTTGATGTAATTTTCGTCGAAATTATGCTCGCTCAAATACTGTTTTGCAATATTTGCACTTTCTTTTTCATGACCTTGCACGGTTTTTGTATATCCCGTATCATGAAACCAACCAGCAATTAATAATTTTTCTCGTAAATCTGTAGATATTTGCTCTTCGGTAGACAACGTTTTTATAGCTTCTACAACTTTTACAGTATGCATAAAATTATGATACGTAAAATCTAAAGAAAGATTATCTTTGAACAGATTGAAAACATAGTTTTCTATATCTAATAACAATTGGTTCATCACAAGTTTTTAACGCTTAAATGTATGAAATTATTACCAACACTGAACAACAAAAAATTGAATTATCCTTTTTTGGCTTTAGTAGGTTCTTGCCTTTATATGACATCTTGCGCTACGCAACATCCTCAATATGGGAGAAACATTAAGACAGAAAAAGTACAAAATGTAGAAGGAAATAAAATACAATCTATCTATTTAATTGGCGATGCAGGAGATCTTGATCAACCAAAAAATAAACAAAATTTAGAAATTTTAAAGAATCAATTAGCGAAAGCTGACTCTTCTTCTTACCTTTTCTTTTTAGGTGATAATGTTTACGAAAATGGAATTGTAACAGATTCTACAAAAGCTGAATATACAACAAGTAGAGAAAAACTTCAATTTCAGATTGATTTAGCGAAAGAATTTAAAGGAAAAACTCTTTTTATTCCAGGAAATCATGATTGGCGAAATGGTGTAAAAGGATTAAAAGAACAAGAAAAATTAGTCAAAAAACAATTGGGTAATAAAAAATCTTTTTTACCAAAAGATGCGTGTCCAATTGATAAAATAAATGTAAATGATAGCATCGGAATTATTGCGATAGATTCTGAATGGTATTTGCAAGATTGGGATAAACATCCTGGCCTGAATGAAAAATGTGATATCAAATCACGCGAAGCTTTCTTCGAAGAACTAGAATCGCAATTGAACAAATATCAAAACAGAACAACTGTTATCACAATGCATCATCCGTTATATTCGAACGGAACACATGGTGGACAATTTGATTTCAAAAAACAGTTTTATCCATTAGGAGATAATTTCAAAGTTCCATTACCTGTAATTGGATCTTTTATCAATTTACTAAGAAGCACAACAGGTCTTAGCCCTCAGGATGTTAATAATTTCAAATACAGAGAGATGGCTTCTCGTATTGCAACGCTTATCGAAAATAGAAATAATGTAATTGTTGTTTCTGGACACGATCACAACTTGCAATACATTCAGCAAAACAATGTCAAACAAATTATCAGTGGTTCTGGTTCTAAAAAAGAATCGGCAAAAGCGGTTGGTAAAAACGATTTTTCTTACGGAGATAATGGTTTTGTTGTCTTAGATTTGTATGATAATGGTGCTTCTAAAGCTAATTTCTATGGTTTTAAAGACGGTGGAATCGAATTATTATTAGCAAAACAAATTACAGAAAAGAAAAAGGAATATTTGGCTCAAGTTTATGATGACAAAAAAATGCCGAAAACGAAAGAAACAAGTGTATATCCATTAGAAGATACACGTAAATCTGATCCGTATAAATTCTTTTTTGGTCGCCATTATCGTCGAACATATGGTCAAACAATTACTGCTAATACCGTTAATTTAAGTCAGCTAAATGGAGGTTTAACCCCAGTTAGAATGGGTGGTGGACATCAAACGCAAAGTTTGCGATTGGCAAATGCAAAAGGTGAAGAATACAATATGCGATCGGTAAAGAAAAGTGCCACGCAATTTATTCAGCAAGTTGCATTTAAAAATAAATATGTTGCAGATGAGTTTGAAGATTCGTTCACAGAAAAATTTTTGATGGATTTCTATACAACCAATCATCCATATTATCCATTAACAGTTGCTAATTTGATGAAACCGATCAATATTATGCATTCTACGCCAAAATTATATTATGTTCCGAAACAAGAAGCCTTGAAAGAATATAATGAGAATTTTGGTGATGAATTATACATGATAGAAGAGCGACCAATGTCTGGATATCAAGATGGTGTTTTCGGAAAACCAAAAGATATTGTTAGTACAGATGATATGTTGGCTGCAATTCACAAAAACAAAGATGTTGTTGTAGATAAACAAGCCTACATTCGTGCACGACTTTTTGATATGTTAGTTGGTGATTGGGATCGACATTCTGATCAATGGCGTTGGGGCGTTTACAAAGAAAATAATCAAACTGTTTACAAACCAATTCCACGTGATAGAGACCAAGCATTTCCACGTTATGACGGACTTTTCTTTCATTTGATTATGAAAATTCCTCCGCTTAGACATATGCAAGATTACAAAGATGATATCAAAAATGTAAAATGGTTCAACAGAGAACCTTATCCGTTGGATTTAGCCATTTTAGAATCATCCGATCTTGATTTATGGAAAAAAGAAGCAAAATATATTCAAGATAATTTGAGTGATGATTATATCAAACAATCATTTGAATTAATTCCTAAAGAAACAAAACAAGAATATGATCAAGAGGTAATCAATAATCTTATTGCCCGAAAATCTAAATTAGAAAAATTTGCTGAACAATATAATAAAGTTCTTCGCAAATTAATCATTCTGAAAGGAACAGACGAAGACGAAGATTTTGTAATAACTCGTTTACCAAAAGGAAAAACAAATGTAAAAATCTATTCAGGACAAGATCGAACTTTAATTCTTGATGAAGATTTTGATAAAAAAGAAACGAAAGAAATTCGTTTATACGGATTAAACGGAAAAGATAAATTCAAGGTTGAAGGAAAGCCAAATAATGCTATTTTAGTTCGTATTATTGGTGGAATAG
>RRZU013498738.1_pt1 | contig 13844 bp, 15 predicted proteins | sample 2165561 | NCBI WGS metagenome assembly RRZU01 (sample SAMN10456909, study PRJNA506462) | wastewater metagenome | isolation source: wastewater sludge | place: USA: Moscow, Idaho
GAGATAACTTCATAAATTGTTCCTTACTGCCACTGCCGATGATAGGCACCAAGAGTGGTTTGACTGCCTTCGGATACCGCAGCCAGTTGCTGATCCCATGCCGCTTTCACGGCATAGGCTTGCGGATTGGCAAGATAACTGTCGATGGCGGCGCGCCAGACCCGGGTAACCTGTTCCACGTAGGCTGGGCTGCGCTGACGGCCTTCGATCTTGACCGAGCGCACACCGCAGGCAAATAACTCGGGCAGCAGGGAGAGGGTATTAAGACTGGTGGGCTCTTCCAGGGTGTGAAATAGCTGCTCGCCAACGCGGTAGCGCCCCTTGCACAGCGTCGGATAACCCGCATTTTCACCTGGTGCATAGCGATCGATCAGCACCTCATTGAGTCGGGATTCCAGGCCGTTTGGCGTCTCTTGCCAACGGACAAAGCGCGCGGGTGAGCAGGCCCCCACAGTATTGGGGCTCTCGCCGGTGAGATAGGAGGAGAGGTAGCAGCGACCTTCGGCCATGATGCAAAGGCTGCCAAAGGCAAACACTTCCAGCTCGGCTGTCGTTTCTCGGGCCAGTTGTTTGACCTGATGGATCGACAACACCCGGGGTAAGACGACCCGTTTGATGTTGAAATTATCCTGATAAAAACGCACAGCAGCGCTGTTGGTGGCGGAGGCTTGCACCGACAGGTGGATCTCCATCTGTGGATAGCGTTGTCGGGTGTAATCCAGGACCGCGATATCGGCGATGATCAGCGCATCGGCACCGAGATCCACCGCCCGATCCACGGCTTGCCGCCAGCGATTTCCGGCATCCGGATGGGCAAAGGTGTTGATAGCGACATGGAGTTTGCGTCCGTGCTGATGGATATATTCAGCTCCACGCGCCAGCTTTTTGTCATCAAAGTTCAGGCCTGCAAAATGTCGGGCATTGGTGTCGTCTTTAAAGCCGATAAACACGGCATCGGCACCTTGATCGATGGCCGCTTTCAGCGCAGGTAAATTACCGGCCGGACAGAGTAATTCCATGGCATTTTCCACTTCTCGTTGAATGGTTGGCATTGTAGAGAGCGGAGTGGGACTGGGTTTTGACTTGAGGCAGTTTTCTGTCACCCTGCGGGAGAAACTTGATTTTCAACAGAAATCCCTGCGGTGAAATGTGATTAGATGCAACTCTGTCCTTTGAGGAGATCTGAATAGTGTTCACTCGTTTGCATCATATGCTGGTTTCACGCGCCCCTGATATGCTGCGCATCCCCGCTCGTCTGGTCCCCTTTCCCCTGCAACAAGCGTTGATGGGCCATGGTTTGCGCCTGATATTCAAGGAGGCGCTGGCGGATGGTGATTTTGAGTTCTTGCAAGACAAGTGGCTGAAGATTGCCATTGAGGATCTGGGACTGGCATGGTTTATCAGTTATCAGAGTGAGCAACTGCTGATAGCCGAGGCCGCCCCCCAGGTGGATGTCAGCTTTGCTGCGCAACTCAATGACTTGATCCTGATCGCCGGTCGTAAAGAGGATCCGGATAGCCTGTTCTTCCAGCGGCGACTCCGCATTGAGGGGGATACGGAGTTGGGGTTGGAAGTCAAAAATCTGATGGACAGTATTGACCTGGATGTGCTGCCAAGTTTACTCAAACATGGATTGACGGATCTGGCCAGTTTTGTGCAGCGCGGGTTACCGCTTAATCCGGCACAACCGGCTTGATCCGCGTCTAAAGATCAATGGGGTATCTTGTGGTGTCGGAAGTGGCTGCGCCGCTGCAGGCAAATGAGTGCCCAGGCCACGAGCGGTAAACTGAGCAATTGCAGCCACAATGCCAGGGGTTGGCGCCATAACAGCAGTACCAGCCCAATCTGGATAAAGGGCTGTAATTCATACAGCCACTCGGGTGTCAGTCTGCGCTTGTTAGCGTAGCGGATGTTGTCGGTGCGGCGATTACCGGAACGCATCACCCAAATCAGCGTGCCGCAGGTATAGAGCAACAGACCGGCAAACAGCAGTAAGGGTTGCTTTGTGATGACCAAGAAAAACAGCCCAGCCAGAATGTACAGTAGGGGGAGCGACTCGTAGAGCAGACGTGGCAGCATGGGGGTGTCCTCGCAAGGAGATAACCGCCCTTCAAAGATAGATAATAAATGTCACTTCGGCAATGCATTCCCGGGAAGAGGGACAAGCCAGGCCGTGCATGTTAAAGTTCGCGCTTCGTTCGATTAAGTCAGCCTTCCTTGATGTTAGATAATATCCGCATTGTTCTGGTCAATACCTCCCATCCCGGTAATATCGGCTCTGCCGCGCGCGCCATGAAAACCATGGGCATTCACGACTTAGTGTTGGTGGATCCGGTGGAGGCACCAAATGGTCAGACCATCGCCATGGCTGCTGGGGCTGTGGATGTATTGGCAAACGCTCGTACCGTCACCTCATTGGCGGAGGCCGTTGCGGACTGTGGCCTGGTCATTGGTTCCAGTGCCAGAAGCCGGACTCTGGAGTGGCCATTGCTGGACCCGCGTGAGGCAGGAGCCAAGTCCATCCTCGAATCGACGCAACACAAGGTTGCTCTGGTGTTTGGCCGTGAGCGCACGGGTCTGACGAACGAGGAGTTGCAGCAGTGCCATTATCACGTCTGCATTCCAGCCAATCCCGACTACAGCTCGTTGAATTTGGCAATGGCGGTGCAGACGATTTGTTATGAAGTGCGGATGCATCATCTGGCCAACGACAGGGTACCCGAGACCGTGGATGATTATCCACAACAGCAGGATTTAGACCGTTTTTATGCTCATCTGGAACAGTTGCTGCTTCAGGTTAACTTCCTGCGTACCGACCATCCGGGCCAGGTGATGAGCAAACTCCGTCGCGTGTTTAACCGCGCGCGACCCGATAGCCAAGAGTTGAATATCTTACGCGGTATCCTGACCGCAGTGCAGAAAACGCTACGTAATACCTGACTCAATGGTAGGGTTAAATACTTGACTAAAAGACTCGGACATGGGAGCATGATCACAGCTTAATGTGATAGGGTGCTTTGCCATGAGACTGACTTCTAAAGGGCGTTATGCCGTCACCGCACTACTCGATGTGGCGTTACATGCTGAACAGGGGCCCGTTCCCCTGGCTGATATTTCCGAGCGGCAAGGCATTTCACTTTCCTATCTGGAACAACTGTTTTCCAAGCTGCGCAAGCAAGGCCTGGTGGCGAGTGTGCGTGGGCCGGGCGGTGGCTATCGCCTGGGGATGGATGCCAACACTATTTCCATTGGCAAGGTCATCTCGGCCGTGAATGAGTCGGTCGATGCCACTCGTTGTCATGGCCAGCATGGTTGCCAGGGTGGAACTCAATGCCTGACGCATTCTCTGTGGCGCGATCTGAGTAGCCGGATCAGTAATTTTCTGGACGAAATTACGCTGGGTGAACTGGTGACCCAGGCTGATGTGAAGCGGATTGCGGAACGACAAGACAAACAAAAACAGGTGGTGGTATCCCATGGTCACAAGTTGGAAATTGATCCGGTGAATGTCACCGTCCAACTGGGCTAAACGATACCCCAACCCTTTTCGAGGTGTTTGAACAATGAAGCTGCCGATTTATCTGGATTACTCTGCCACTACGCCTGTGGATCCTCGTGTTGCCGAGAAGATGATGCAATGCCTGACCCTGGATGGCATCTTTGGTAACCCGGCCTCGCGCTCCCACCGTTTCGGCTGGCAAGCCGAAGAGGTGGTCGATGAGGCGCGTAACCACATCGCCGATCTGATTGGTGCCGACCCCCGTGAAATCGTCTTTACCTCCGGGGCCACCGAATCCAATAATCTGGCCATCAAGGGCATTGCGCACTTCTATCAGAAGCAGGGTAAACACATCATCACCTGCAAGACGGAACACAAAGCTGTGCTGGATCCCTGCCGTTATCTGGAAGGTGAAGGCTTTGAGGTTACCTATCTGGATCCGCAGCCGAATGGCTTGGTGACCTTACAACAGCTCGAAGCCGCCATGCGCGATGACACCATTCTGGTGAGTCTGATGCATGTGAATAACGAAATCGGGGTGATCCAGGATGTGGCGGCGATTGGTGAGCTGTGCCGGGCACGCAAGATTTTCTTCCATGTCGATGCCGCGCAAAGCGTGGGCAAAATTGCCATCGATGTGGAAGCGATGAAGATTGATCTGCTCTCCATGTCCGCACACAAGATCTATGGTCCCAAGGGGATCGGCGCTCTGTTCGTCCGCCGTAAGCCACGGGTGCGTCTGGAAGCCCAGATGCATGGTGGTGGTCATGAGCGCGGCATGCGTTCCGGTACTCTGCCCACACACCAGATCGTCGGCATGGGTGAGGCTTTCCGTATTGCCAAGCTGGAAATGGCGGACGAAGAAGCCCGGATCCTGACCCTGCGGGATCGGTTGTGGCAAGGCCTCAAAGATATCGAAGAGGTCTATATCAACGGTGATCTGGAACGCCGGGTCCCGGGTAATTTGAATGTTAGCTTTGCCTATGTGGAAGGTGAATCCCTCATCATGGCGCTCAAGGATCTGGCGGTCTCTTCCGGTTCGGCTTGTACCTCTGCCAGCCTAGAGCCCTCCTACGTATTGCGGGCTTTGGGCTTGAGTGATGAGCTGGCACACAGCTCCATTCGTTTCTCTATCGGCCGCTTTACCACGGAAGAGGAAATTGATTACACGGTGAAGTTGTTGAATGAATCGATCAGTCGCTTACGCGAGATGTCACCGTTATGGGACATGTTCAAGGATGGTGTCGACCTGACCAAGGTCGAGTGGGTTCATCACTAAGCCGTTAGAATGCAGTTAGTTGGAGGTGATACATGGCGTACAGCGAGAAAGTCATTGACCATTATGAAAACCCACGTAACGTTGGGTCTTTCGATAAGAATGATCCCAATGTCGCAACGGGAATGGTCGGCGCACCAGCCTGTGGTGATGTGATGAAGTTGCAACTCAAGGTCAACGATGCTGGCGTGATTGAAGACGCCAAATTCAAGACCTATGGCTGTGGCTCGGCTATTGCGTCCAGCTCTCTGGTCACTGAATGGGTGAAGGGGAAGACGCTGGAGCAGGCTCAGGCGATCAAGAATACCGATATCGCCGAAGAGTTGGCCTTGCCGCCAGTGAAGATCCATTGCTCGATCCTGGCCGAAGATGCTATCAAGGCAGCCATTGCCGATTACAAGCAAAAGAAAGGCCTCGAGTAAGTATTTAGAAGGTGGATGAGAGATGGCTGTAACCATGACAGAGGCCGCTGCCGAGCGGGTCAAAAAATTCCTGCAAAGCCGTGGCAAGGGGATTGGCCTGCGCCTTGGCGTGAAAACCTCCGGCTGCTCAGGCATGGCCTATGTACTGGAGTTTGTTGACGAAACCCAAGGTGATGATGAAGTGTTCAACATCGCTGGTGTCAACATTATCGTCGACAGCAAGAGTCTCATCTATCTGGACGGCACTGAGCTGGACTTTGTTAAAGAAGGTTTGAACGAAGGCTTCAAGTTCAACAACCCGAACAAGACAGGGGAGTGTGGTTGCGGCGAGAGCTTCACGGTATAGCAGCAGCTCCCCGGGGTGGCAAATGGCTGGGCCGTTTGTCACCCTTTTTGGTCATTATCACCGACGCCTGGTCTTGAGAGTGCATCGTGAATTATTTCGAGCTGTTTCAACTCCCCGCGCAATTCGAACTGGATAGCCATCAGTTGGCTGAAACCTATCGCCAATTGCAGCAACAGTTCCACCCCGATCGCGTGGCATCGGCGCCAGAAAATGAGCGCCTGCTCGCCATGCAGCAGGCCAGCAACATCAATGCTGCCTATCAGACCCTGAAAGATCCCCTGGCCCGCGCCGAGTACCTGCTGATGTTGCAGGGGTTGGACATTCGTGGTGAGCAACAAACACTGCAAGATACGACATTTCTGATCCAGCAATTGACCTGGCGTGAAGAGCTGGAGGAACTGCGGGAGTCTGCAGATCCGGAAGCAGGTATTCCAATCTTTGAACAGCGGATCAGCAGTGAATTCAATCATTTGATGCTTGCCCTGCAGCAAGCTCTCGCCGCAGCGGAATTGACTTCTGCTGCCGATCTTATTCGCAAGCTCAAGTTCGTACGCAAACTGCGCGAAGAATTGAGCCGGCTCGAAGACTCTTTGATGGATTTATAACTTTTCATGGCCTTATTACACATTGCCGAACCCGGCCTCAGCGCCGCTCCCCATCAACACAAGTGGGCGGTAGGAATCGATTTGGGAACCACCAATTCACTGGTGGCCGTAGTGCGTAGTGCCAGCGCTGAAACCCTGGCGGATGAGCAGGGGCGTCACCTGTTACCGTCCGTCGTGCATTATCAAGCCGATGGCCTGCGGGTAGGCCATGAGGCCAAACAGGGTGCCGCCCAGGACCCGCGCAATACGCTCTCATCCATCAAACGGCTGATGGGTAAAGCCGCCAGTGACGTGGATGAACAACGTCTGCCTTACCAGTTCAGTGCCAATCTCCATGGCATGGCGCAGATTGAAACGGTGCAAGGCGCGGTGAATCCGGTCCAGGTCTCTGCTGAAATTCTCAAGGCTCTGGCTCAACGCGCAACTCATACTCTGGGCGCTGAGCTCGACGGCGTGGTGATTACCGTGCCGGCCTATTTCAACGATGCCCAACGTCAGGCGACCAAGGACGCGGCCCGCCTCGCCGGTCTACATGTCTTGCGCCTGCTGAATGAACCGACAGCAGCGGCGGTGGCCTATGGCCTGGACTCCGGTCAGGAAGGCTTGATTGCTGTCTATGATTTAGGGGGCGGAACCTTTGATATCTCCATTCTGCGTTTGCATCGTGGTGTGTTCGAAGTTTTGGCCACCGGCGGTGACTCCGCACTGGGTGGGGATGACTTTGATCATCTGCTGGCCGACTGGTTACTGGCGCAAGCAGCACCGACTGACGCGTTAACACCGGAGCAGCAGCGCGAGTTGCTGGACTTGGCCTGTGCAGTCAAACAACGACTGACCGATGTTCCGAGCGTCGCTGCCAGCTTCTTGGGCTGGCAGGGTGAGGTGAGCCGTGCTCTGTTCGAGTCACTGATCGAGCCGTTGGTGAAGAAAACCTTGCTCTCCTGTCGCCGTGCGCTCAAAGACGCCGAGGTCGAGGCCGCCGAGGTCTTGCAGGTGGTGATGGTTGGTGGTTCGACGCGCGTACCTCTGGTGCGGGAGCGGGTTGGCGCTTTCTTTGGCCGTACCCCTTTGACCAGTATCGATCCGGACAAGGTTGTGGCCATTGGCGCCGCTATCCAGGCCGATGTGCTGGTGGGTAACAAGCCTGAGAGCGAGATGTTATTGCTGGATGTGATCCCGTTGTCCTTGGGGCTTGAGACCATGGGCGGGCTGGTGGAGAAGATCATTCCGCGCAATACCACCATACCCGTGGCGCGGGCCCAGGAGTTCACCACCTTCAAGGATGGGCAGACGGCGCTGGCCCTGGATGTGGTGCAAGGCGAGCGGGAGCTGGTTAGCGACTGTCGCTCGCTGGCGCGTTTTACCCTGCGTGATATTCCTCCTCTAGCTGCCGGGGCCGCCCATATCCGGGTGACCTTCCAGGTGGATGCAGATGGCCTGCTGGCCGTCAGCGCCCAGGAAAAGAGTTCCGGCGTGCAAGCGGCCATCGAGGTCAAACCCTCCTATGGATTGCATGAGGATGAAATCGCCAACATGCTGCGGGATTCATTGCGCTTTGCTGAACAGGATATCCAGGCCCGCATGCTGGCAGAACAGCAAGTCGAGGCCGATCGGGTACTCGAGGGCGTCGAGCAGGCGCTGATCAAGGATGGCGCGACCCTGTTGGAGCGAGGAGATCGGGCGGTGATTGAAACCGCGCTGACCCGCTTGCGAGTGTGCCGCCAGGGTTCAGATGTGGAGGCTATCAAATCCGCCATCGCCGAGGTTGACCATTGCACGGCCGAATTTGCCGCCCGCCGGATGGACGCCTCCATCCGTCACGCCCTACAAGGGCAACAGATAGACAAGGTGTAATATGCCGAAGATTATTTTTCTGCCGCACGAGACCCTGTGTCCGGAAGGCTTGGTTGTCGATGCAACCCGCGGTGAAACCATCCTCGATGTGGCGCTGCGGCACCATATTGAGATCGAACATGCCTGCGAGAAGTCCTGTGCCTGCACTACCTGCCATTGTGTCGTGCGTGAAGGCTTCGACTCCCTGGAGCCCAGCGATGAGCTGGAGGATGACATGTTGGATAAAGCCTGGGGCTTGGAGCCGGAATCTCGACTCAGCTGTCAGGCTCGGGTTGCGGATGCCGATCTGGTGGTGGATATACCCAAATACACCATCAATCTGGCTTCCGAACGTCACTAGGCTGCCGGACTATGCCCTCGTCCCGGATGCTCCAGATGCAGCCAATTATGCTGGTCTGGATCAGCAAAGCCGCATAAATTAAAGGCCATGCCACCCAGGTGTGGCCTTTTGCATTCATCGTCACTGTTTCTGAAAAAGGATTGCCAGCCCTATGTCCGCCATTATGAAAGTCATGCTTGCCGATCATCCCGCCGATGCCCAATGGGGGGATAAGGCGCTTATCAGTTTTAACCAGAGTGGCACCGCGATCCATCTGGTCGGTAGTGAAGCCGAGTGTTTACGCCTGATCCAGCGCGCTGGCCGTCGCCTCGATAGTCAGGGAATCAAACAGATTGCTCTGGTTGGCAGTGATTGGGATCTGGAGCGCCGCTACGCCTTCTATCAGGGGTTCTACAATCCTCGTGCTGGCCAAAGTCTGTATCTCGGCGATATGGCTGCCGCCGAACAGCGTCAGCTGGATGCGTTGCTCGAAGTCACGCGCTGGGTACGCCAGCTCACCAATGCCACGCCGGAGGAGTTGTATCCGCAAACCTTAGCGGAACAAGCGGCGACCTTTATCGGTCAGCAGGCTCCAGAAGCGATCAGTTTCGAGATCATCAGTGGCGAAGCCCTCAAGGATCAGGGCCATATCGGCATCTACCAGGTGGGTCGCGGCAGTGCGCGAGCGCCCGCCCTGCTGGTACTGGACTATAACCCCAGTGGCGATCCATCGGCTCCGGTGGCCGCTTGTCTGGTGGGTAAAGGAATCACCTTTGATTCGGGCGGTTACAGCCTCAAAGATTCCGATAACATGCTGCCGATGAAATCGGACATGGGAGGGGCCGCTATGGTCAGCGGCGCGTTAGCGCTCGCTATCCGACAAGGGCTCAAGGCGCGGGTAAAACTATTCTTGTGCTGCGCTGAAAATCTGGTCAGCGGCGATGCATTCAAACTGGGCGATATCTTTACCTATCGCAACGGCGTGAGTGTGGAGATCCTGAATACCGACGCGGAAGGGCGACTGGTATTAGCCGACGGCCTGCTGTGTGCTGCTGAAACCGGGACCCGACATATTCTGGATGCTGCTACCCTGACCGGAGCCGCCAAGGTGGCGTTGGGACGGGATTATCACGCAGTGCTCAGTCTGGACGAGATGCGCTCACTGCAACTGTGCCGTTGGGCCAGTGAAGAGAACGAGAAATCCTGGCCATTGCCGTTGGAAAGCTGGCATCTGGGGCAGCTGACCTCCAACTTTGCCGAATTGGGCAATGTAGCCTCTGCGGAGGGAACGGCCGGTGCGACTACGGCGGCCGCCTTCCTGTCTCGGTTTGTGCCGTCTGGTCTGGACTGGGTACATATGGACCTTTCCGCGTCCTATCAGAAAAATGGTAATGAGCTGTGGGCCGCGGGTGGTAAGGGGCATGGCGTGCGGACCATAGCCCGCTGGTTGCGGGAGGTGTGTGCATGATGCAGGTTCATCTGGCGTCTCATCCGGCGTCTGCCGAGTGGGGCGAGGGCAATCTGCTGAGCCATAGTCACCATGGCTTGCAGATCCATCTGCCGGATGGCTCGACGTTAATGACGCTGCAACAGGCGGCGCGTCGCATTGCCGGGCTGGGTATCAAGGCGGTCCAGTTGATGGGTCACTGGAGCATGCCGCAACAATGGGCTTTTGCCCAAGGCTATATGCCGACTGCCGGGGCGGAGACAGTGACCCTGCGCTGGGCGGATGCGCCGGAAGTCGAACTACTGGAGCTGGAGCAGCGGCTTTATTGCGCCACCTGGGTTCGACGACTGACGAATCTGTCTCCCCAGGAGCTAGGACCTCTGGATTTGGCACTGGAAAGTGTCACCTTCCTCTCCGAACTCGCTCCCACGCAAATCAGTCATCGCATCCTCAAGGGGGATGCGTTGCTGGAGGCTGGATGGGTTGGCCTGCATGCAGTGGGACGGGCCAGTCGGCGTGAGCCGGTGCTGCTGGAGCTGGATTTCAATCCAGCTCGCGACCGTCGGGCGCCCGTTGCCGCCTGCCTGGTTGGCAAGGGGGGATCACCTTCGACTCTGGCGGATACAGTCTCAAGAGTTCAGAAGGTATGTTGACCATGAAGAGTGACATGGGCGGAGCAGCCTTACTGGCAGGCGCTCTGGGCTTTGCCATCCAGCAAGGCTTGAACCAACGGGTGAAACTCTTCTTGTGCTGTGCCGAGAATCTGGTAAATGACAACGCCTTCAAGCTGGGGGACATACTGCACTACAAGAATGGTGTCAGTGTCGAAGTGGTCAATACTGATGCCGAAGGACGGCTCGTGTTGGCAGATGGCTTGTTGGCGGCCGCAGAAACCGATGCACCACTGATCATCGATGCCGCGACGTTGACCGGTGCGGCCTATATGGCACTGGGCGGGCATTATCATGGCCTGTTTGCATTGGATAATGCCTTGCAGAGCCGCTTTATGCTGCATGCCGAGCAGCAAGCCGAGGACTTTTGGCCGTTGCCCCTAGCGCGTTGGCACCGGCAGCAGTGTCCTTCCCACTATGCCGATACCGCCAACTCCCGACCGATGAAGGGCGGTGGTCCGGGTGGCGCCTCCAACGCCGCGGGGTTTCTCTCCCGCTTTGTTCCGCGTGAGGGCGAAGGTTGGCTGCATCTGGATTTGGCTGCCGCCTTCAGCGACAACGGCAGTTCACTCTGGGCTGCAGGCGCTACGGCGGCAGGTATGACGACGATTGCGCGTTGCCTATTGGCCGAAACGGCCCGGTGAGCATGCGCTCAGCAACAACAAGGGGAAGCCGGTGGCTTCCCCTTTTTTATGGACAACACGATAGACGGCCGAGCGCTGGCGCTATCAGCTGGCACTAAACGGTGGTAGATCATCATCGTCCGCCGCAGGGTCTTCGACCCGCAAACGTGGCAGCGGATCCGGAGTGCGTGCCGACAGGCTCGGTGACTCATCGGCAAAGAGTCCTGCCGAACCCGGACCTGAACTCAGTGGCCGAGTGGAGGGGGGGATGCTAAAGGCGCTGAACTTGGGCTCTTTGCGCTCATCCTCGGTATCAATCTCGGGCAATGGCCCACCCAAGCTTGGTGCCGGATGGGGATCCGAGGTATCGACCTGGATGGTGACCCGGCTCTCGGCTCGGGGTGAAAAGGGTGCTGTGGACGTGGTCGCGGGCGTGCTGGTCACAGGGGGTGTTCGTAGCGGCGAGCTCACGCTTGCATGATGGGGCGATGGGCGACGCGATGGCTCCTCTGATGTGGCCGTGGTTGTAGGTGTCACCGATAGTGATGCGGCGGTGCGATTAGCTTCTTTTTGCAGTTGCCAGCGATCCAGGGGCGTTGGACTGCGGAAATTCCCCGCGTTTGTACGCGAGGTTGGTGTGGTACCGGCTGTGGAGCGAGCGAGAGCATCCTGCGCAGCTGTCGTCGGGCGCTGGATGGGGCGGGTGGAGATAGGGCCCGACGCGGTGGGCAATGGACTCGGTCTGGGGGGGATACCAGGCGCCGGGTTAGCGGGGCGCGGTGCTGGATTGAGCCCAGTTGCCGAGCTGGGCGTCGAGGCGCGAATGTCGGATCTCGAGCCAGTTACGGGGGCGCTGGGTAACGGTTCGGCCGCTTGGGTGACGGTCAGTGGTCGGGTGTTCAGCGGCATGGCCAGAGGGGCGGCATGAGAGGTCTGGTGACGACCCGCCTGTTGTACCACGGAATCAATATGCTGTTGCCCAACCGGCAAGCGACGACCTTCCCGGTTACTGCGCAGACCCAGCTCTATGAGTTCCATGACAGTCACCACGCCTTCCGGATCGACGGGGACTGGTGTGCCGCGCTGGATGGCATCACACATCTGTTGATAGAAGGCGCGGTAGTCACCGGTTTGATTGACGATGCTCTGCTGGCGTTGTCCTTGTGAGGTGGGCGTGCTCAACAGGCCTGGCCGCGGATCACAGCCAAAACCTGAATCTAAGGGAGAGCGGCCCGCTTTGAGTTGCTCCTCTTGCACATCCAGCCCGAACTTGTGATAGCTGCCGAGACTGCCATGCACCGTGAAGCGTGGCCCTTGGGCTGCCACCTGGGTGCTGGCATGCAAAATGACCCGCCGTGGGCCGTATTGCAGTACGGCATGAAAGAAATCATCGGTCTTGGCACCTGGACGTGGCTGGGCCATATCCAGCCATAAGGTCTCCGGTGCACCAAAGAGTTGAACGGTCTGATCGAGCAAGTGCGCGCCCAAATCGTACCAGAGGCCGCTACCGGGAACGGCTTGTTCCCGCCAGCGATCCCGTACCTCGGGACGAAAGCGATCAAAATGCGATTCCAGATGCAGAATATCGCCCAGACTTCCCGATCGAATCAGCTGCTGTAGGGTCAGAAAATCCGCATCCCAGCGTCGGTTATGAAACACGGATAGCTGCAGGTCATGTTCTTGAGCCAGCGCGATCAGCTCCCGCGCTTCGCGGCTATCCAGGGTAAACGGCTTGTCGAGGACCACATGCTTACCCGCCAGCAGAGCGGCTTTGGCCAGCGGATAATGGGTGTCATTGGGCGTGGCGATGACGACCAGATCGATACTCGGATCCGCCAGCAGCAGCTCACTGGTTGCGACGTGCTCCACGCTGGGCCAGTCGTTCTTGACCTTGGCTCCATCGCGGGAAACTATGCTCTTGAGTCGGATACCGGCAATACTGTTCAACAGCGGAGCATGCAGTGTTTGGCCGGCATAACCGTAGCCAATCAAGCCTGCGTGGATATATTCGAGCATCGCTTCCTCCATGGAATCTGGATCAGGGAATTCAAGATGAATGCTGGGGTGGGTGACAAGGGTAGCAAACCCCATCGGGGGGTGAAAGCGACTTGCAAGAGCGGCAAGCGCAACCTCCAGATCGTGGCGTCGGTGCCGGTTTCTGCCGTTGGGGATCCCTTGTTTGAGAGTTGGTTAAAAGTTTTAACAAAAAGTAACATAAAGCCATGACCTACTGCAGGCTTGCCATATAATCGGGCTGCAAATCGACAATTATCTCGGTCTTAAGGATCTCTCTATGGCTACAGAACGCACCTTTTCCATCATCAAACCCGATGCGGTTGGCCGTAATCTGATCGGCGATATCTATCACCGTTTTGAAAATGCCGGTCTGCGCATCATTGCCGCCAAGATGCTGCACCTGACTCGCGAACAAGCCGAAGGATTTTACGCCGAACACAAGGGCAAGCCATTCTACGATCCCCTGATCAAGTTCATGACCTCGGGCCCGGTCATGGTTCAGGTTCTCGAAGGGGAGGATGCCATTCGTCGGCACCGTGAAGTCATTGGTGCGACCGACCCGAAAAAGGCTCAAGCGGGAACCATTCGCGCCGATTACGCCACCTCGGTAGATCAAAATACCGTTCATGGCTCCGATAGTATCCCCTCGTCTGAACGCGAAATTGCTTATTTTTTCAGCGATGATGAAATCTGTCCCCGCACACGCTAATCTCCGCTTTTAGATAGCTCTATGTTTAATACTTTCGTAGGGAGCTTCGGCTCCCTA